>Ga0209979_1004257_pt1 | contig 11947 bp, 11 predicted proteins | sample AnhtaG_FD_183114 | JGI IMG/M metagenome (GOLD analysis project Ga0209979, IMG submission 183114) | Deep subsurface microbial communities from Anholt, Denmark to uncover new lineages of life (NeLLi) - Anholt_01485 metaG (SPAdes) (version 2) | ecosystem: Environmental > Aquatic > Marine > Oceanic...
GTCCACATCTGCCCCAATCCTCTGAGCCTTGTATGTCAAAACTACAGGAGTCTTTGACCTGCTCGGCTGTGACAGAAAACATCCGCTCCGCCGGTACGACGTGATTATATCAGGATGTCGTCCTTCCAGCCTAACTTTACCAACTCAATTCTTCGCAGGTCGCTTGTGCCCAGCTTGTGCTTGATGTCAGCGAAAGCAACGTGATGCGGAGAAGGTCTGATAGGGTGGTCCTTGCCGAAATAGGCAAAACGTTTGGCTTGGAAAAGGTGCAATCCCACCGCGTCCAATGCCACCGGGTCAGTACCTACCAAAATACCCTTATACTCCCAGATGTAAGTAGAATCGAAATGGTGTGGGCCTATACCATGAAAGAGCGGTCGGAGCAAAACCAGAACATTCAACCTGGTCTTGTCTCTCACTATTGGCAACTTCCATATTGTCGCCAGATCGGCGCAGGAATTACCGTGATAACGGTTAGGTTCGGGCACGAACATGATATAGTTCTTGAGACAGCCTCCAATACCTGCCCAATGGTGAGTTCTGAGCGGACGGACGTTTATGAGAGCGGTAGCGTTGAGAAAGATGTGGTTGCCCAGCACCCCGTGATCGTCAATGCTAATGTTCTTTTCGTGGACTCCCACATCCATCACGCGTTTCTTAATAGCTTGTTCGATCTCAAGTGGGGTTGGAAGCGGTCCCCAAACGTTGCTCTTGATGCCAACAACATCATTGGGCTGTATCAAAAGCTTCCACGATTCCACGGGGTTGTCTTTGTCCAACAGGGTGGTAACAGCTTGATCCAACATGTGCTGAATCACGTCTGCGTTAATACGACCCTTCGAATCAATTGCATCCGGGTCTCGAACCAGCACTACCCTTGTTTTATCGGGGAATCTATCCTTGCCTTCGCCAACAAGTGGGAAGGCAACAGCTACACCCAGGGCAGCATAGCCGGTCTCGCGAAGGAAGTCTCGACGCGTAATGGTTTTCATAGAGTCAGTCATTGATTTCTCACCTCTCCCGGGGCCAACGTCGGGAGTCTGCCTCTTACAGCTCTGGCCAAATCCTCCGCAAACGGCCTGGTCGGAGCGTCAAAAACGACCACTATAAACTCCCGCTCCAGTTTGGCCACTACCCATTTCCTATTGTCAATCTGGGCGATACCGGATTCCTTCGCTTCCGGAATATAGGCATTCACGAAACTGCCATAAGCTTCTTTCGCCCGCTCCGGGCTTGGGTATCGAATGCAGAGAAGATAGCACTCATCCGGCTCGTATCTGGCAAGCACCGCTTCGGTTTGCCGGTCAAGATTGAGGATATTCTGATCAGCTACAAAATAATGGTAGTTCAGAGACGAATGGATATGAAAATAGCGAATGCTTTCTCGCTGTAGCCCTTCATCTGGTAAACAGCCAAGGAGCTCCGGTTTTGCCCCGGTAGTTGCGATTCTTCCCTCGATTTCTCTAGCAAGACCCAGAAGAGCCTCTTTTGCCTCCGGGGTCTCCTGTTCTGTTTGGATGCACACAAAAAAATTGCTTTTCCAAAAACACAACAAGCCCTTTCTGTATTCCGAGCCCTGTCCAATGTCGGCTTCTTCCCCTTCGCCCGAAAAGTTGGAAATTCCGTAGGCGTCCTCTGACGTGCCCATATCGAACAGCTCAACGACAATGGCCGGTTGCCCGGCTCTGCTCATTCGGAGCACCACCAACTTACTGAAGCCGTAAGACCGATAAATCTCACCAGCTCCGTTGATGTAATCGAAGATGGTTTCTCGGTCATAGACTTCAACGGTGTCCTGCGCTTGCCACCCCTGGAACTCACCCGGAACAAAGTCGCGCATTTCCATTGTCTTTGGACTCTTATCTGCTGTAGTACACATCAAAACAGCCATTATACAAATTGCAAATATGATGGCGCTTATCAGCACATATCTTGAAGGAAATGAATGTCTCATTAAGACGATCCTCAAAACTAAAGCTCATCTGTTATTCCAAAACCCACTCACCACGGGATCACGCGATACGTTCGTTCATCTTTTGTTGAAATCATAAGGCTACTCATACGACGTTCGCTCTAAGAGATATTTTCCAGAGAAAACCGTATTGAGCTAACTTTATCTCAGTATACGTTAGAAGTCAAGACATTTTTGCCGTTTGTTCGTGCTGCATGGCACTTATGCCCCGAAGGCAGCAGTTCCGTGAGTCAAAAGCCCTACTCTCGTGGGCGGCAGATGTCCACATCTGCCCCAATCCTCTGAGCCTTGCATGTAAAAGCCCGGCGCTTTTGACGAAAAGGGAAAATGTCAAAACTACAGGAGTTTTGACCTACTCAGCTAATCTGTTATTTCGTTTAATGGAACCAAATGTAACAATGACCACAACGGTGAATTTATGTGTGTGATACCATGCTTGCGTAAATTAGATGGACCTGAATCATAAACCGAAGGATCATTTCTGACTGCAACAATTGCTTCTTCAATTTTAGACTTTGAGATATATGTATCTTTTCCAGTTTCTCTTGAGACTACTATAGCACGATCTGTTTCTCGTATGTAACCAAATCTGTTGTAGCCTGGAACCTGTGAATATCCTTGTTCCTTAAACTTATTTAATATCTGGTCTAAAATCTCGATAGATGATGTCATGATACTAAACCTTTCTTTTGTCAAGCCTTGTAGGTCAAAGGTCCTTTGCTTCTGACGAATAGGAAAATATCAAAACTACAGGAGTTTTGACCTACTCTATCTTCTCCATCCTCTTCACATACCCATCCAAAATCCCGTTCACGAAACCCGGCGATTCGGAGGTGGAGAACTTGCGGGCCAGTTCTATAGCCTCATTGAGCACAACTTTGACGGGGGTGTCGGGTATGTGCTCCAATTCTACCAGCGCCATCCGGAGAATCGTATGGTCAATCGCCGCGATGCGATTTACGTCCCAGTGTTCAGACAGCTTGGCAATCTGACTGTCGGCCCAGTCGCTGTGTTGGCCGGTGAGAGAGAAAAGGGTGCGGGCGAATAGGACGTTCTTCTCACTCAGCTTGTGATCTTTGATGATGTCCGCGAAGCTCCCCTCAGAGTTGGTTTCTCCACACTCCGAGGCGTACAGAGACTGTAACACCAATTCGCGGGCTAAGCGTCGCGGCGAGGGCTTGTCGGTCATCCAAGAGCCTTGTAGAGATTGATCATCTCGATAGCGGTCTCGGCGGCGTCCCAGCCCTTGTTTCCCGCCTTGGTGCCGGAACGCTCAATGGCCTGCTCCAGCGTATCGGCCGTGACCAGGCCGTAGATGACCGGAACGCCGGTCTCAAGAGCAATGCGGGCGATCCCTTTGGAGGCCTCGTTGGCGATATAGTCAAAGTGGGGCGTGTCGCCGCGAACGAGCGCCCCGAGACAGACGACGGCGTCGTAATTGCCAGACTTGGCCATCCTCGAAGCTACGTACGGTATTTCAAACGCACCGGGGACATAGGCTACCGACAGCTTTGGCTCCTCGGCGCCGTGACGTTTCAGGCAATCTATAGCCCCTTCAAGCAGCTTGTCGGTGAGGAAGTTGTTGAACCTGCTTACGATCAGGCCGAATGTCAGCCCCCGCGCATCCAGTTTGCCTTCGTATACTTTGTAGTCCATGTGAATTGCTCCAGTTTTATTTAAGATTTAACAAATGTCCCAGCTTGTCCCGTTTCGTCTCAAGATAGCCCTGGTTGTACCGGCAGGGTTTCACCTCAAGGGGGACACGCTCCGTTATCTCCAGTCCATACCCTTTCAGGCCGATGACCTTTTTGGGATTGTTGGTCAGCACTCGAATTGAAGTCAATCCCAGATCAACGAGAATCTGCGCTCCGATTCCGTAATCGCGCAGGTCGGCTTTGAAACCGAGTTCTTTGTTCGCTTCTACCGTATCACGCCCATGTTCCTGAAGCTCATAGGCCAGAAGCTTGTTGGCCAGGCCAATGCCTCGCCCTTCCTGCCGCATGTAGAGGATCGCCCCCAGGCCCTCTTGTTCGACACGCTCCATCGCCCGGTGAAGCTGGTCGCCGCAGTCGCACCTGCGTGAACCGAAAACGTCACCCGTGAGGCAACTGGAATGAACTCTGACCAGCACGTTTTTCTTGCCGGCCACGTCTCCCTTGGTCAAGGCGAGATGGTGGTGGTCATCGATGTCAGACCTGTAAAGATGCAGCTTAAAATCTCCGTAGGTCGTGGGAAAATCAATCGTGGTCACTCTCTTCACCAGCTTTTCATGTTGCCGCCGGTACGCGATCAAGTCATGGACCGTGATGAATTTGAGGTTGTATTTCCTGGCCATTTCGTAAAGCGTCGGCACTCTCGCCATGGTGCCGTCCTCATCCATTATTTCGCACAGCACGGCGATCGGCTTCAGGCCCGCCAGCCGCGCCAGGTCAACCGAGGCCTCCGTATGCCCCGCTCGCGACAAAACGCCACCATCCAAGGCTCGGATAGGGAAGACATGACCGGGCCGGGCCAGGTCCTCCGGTTTCGTGTCGGGATCCACCATAGCCTTGATAGTGACAGCCCGATCAGGGGCGGAAATGCCGGTGGTCGTGCCATGGACGGCGTCTACGGAAACCGTGAAGCGCGTACCGTGCTTGGCCGTATTGTGCTCTACCATGGAATGAAGCTGGAGTTGTTCAATCCGCTCCTGCGGCATACAGACGCAGATAAGACCGCGGCCGTGAGTGGCAAAAAAGTTCACGGTCTCGGGCGTGACCTTCTCGGCGGCCATGATGAGGTCACCCTCGTTTTCCCGATCCTCATCGTCAGCCACGATCACGAACTTGCCGGCCTTGATATCCTCAATGGCTTCGGGTATGGTATTAAACTTTACGTTGTTGTCCATCGTCACCATCCGCTTTCTATCAGTTTATCTCTCGTAAGAGTGTTATTGGCATTGTGTTCTTGTATCTTGAGAACGTACTTTCCAATCATGTCGAATTCAAGGTTCACTCTGTGGCCGCTTTGCAGAAGACCCAGAGTTGTCTCTTTGACGGTAAACGGAATCAGGTTAACGCTGCACCACCCCGGACGGCAGGCATTGACCGTGAGGGAAACCCCGTTTATCGCGATTGAACCTTTATCAATCACCAGCTTGTCAAAGTGTGGGTCAAATCTGACTGCCAACTCGAGCGATTGCCTGACAGACCGCACATAATCGACCACACCGGTGTCATCGACGTGGCCGCTGACAAAGTGGCCGCCTAACCTGCCGCCGACTTTCAACGCTCGCTCCAGATTGATCCGAGAGCCGACGGTATAACTGCTGAGAATTGTGCGCTTAGCCGTTTCTTGTGACGCCTCGACCTCGAAAAGTCCCTTGTCTATTAAGATAACTGTAAGGCAGGCTCCGTCGCAGGCGATTGACTCGCCCAGCGCCGGATTATCGTTGGCAAATGTGCAAGCAACAGAGAGAATCCGGTAGTCTCCGCGCGTGCGCAGTTCTCTTATCGTGCCGACCGTTTCAATCAGTCCCGTAAACATAGTTACACCGTCCTTTTCGGGTAACCGACAAAAACGTTATCTGTTCCGCTCGCCTGAAAGAAGTAGCGGTCAAATGATACGGCCTCAGCCAGTTTCCGGGCACGTATGTCACTGACGGCGCTGATGCCGCTTCCCAAAACGAGAGGAGCGATCACTATTATGTACTTGTCCACTAAACCGGCCTTCAGGAAAGAGGTCGCAAGAGTCCCGCCTCCCTCAACCAACAGCGAATGGAATCCGAACTCCCCCGCCTTCGTGATAAAATCGTGAAGGTCCAACCGGCCGTCACTGTCAGTTCGCAAACTCCAATAGATGAGGCTGCGCCTCCCTCGTTTCGTCCTTGAGAACCTCTCTATCGCATCTCCGTTGGTCGCAATAATCGTTTTGTAGTCACTATTATTATCCAGAAGCTGGCATTGCCGCGGAAAGTTCAATGATTGCGACAGAACAACCCGATACGGGTTCTTTCCCTTCACAAGTCGCACCGTCAAGGCTGGGTTATCCTTACGGACCGTCCCCATGCCGACCACAACGGCGTCAACTTCAGCCCGCAATCGGTGAGCCAGCTTACGTGATTGAGGTCCGGAAATCCATTTTGACTCGCCGGTCACCGTTGCAATTCTGCCGTCCAGTGTCTGCGCCATTTTGAGGATGACAAAAGGCCGTTTATTCTTGTGGTAGCCGAAGTAGCTTTCGTTGAGTTGGAGAGCCTGCTTTTTCAGCAGCCCGCTTTTAACGGTCACACCGGCTTTCTTGAGAATCCGTGCTCCTTTTCCGTTGACCCTCGGGTCCGGGTCTCTGACGGAAAAGACAACCTTGCCGATACCTGCCTTGATAATGGCCTCGGTGCAGGGGCCGGTTCGGCCGATATGGCAGCATGGTTCTAAATTGACAAAGAGAGTGGCTCCCTTCGCTTTGGGACCGGCTTTCTTGATTGCGGCTCGCTCGGCGTGCTCCTTACCGACACATCGGTGGTAGGCCTCACCGACAATCTCACCCTTGTTGACAAGCACAGCGCCTACCATCGGGTTGGGCGAGGTCCAGCCTCTTCCCTTTTCGGCAAGGTTCAAGGCGCGAAGCATGTAGGTCGCATCAGCCGTTTCAGCCATAAAAAATCCCGAAATATACTTCGGGGCGTGCACACCCATAGGCGCGCCAATCTATCTTCTTCTCCCATCCGGACTATACCGTCGGCGCCTGGATTCCACAGGCTCAGCCAGCCATTGGCTGGCTCGCGGGCTTTGACCGCCGGTCGAGGAATTTCGCCTCGCCCCGAAGATTTATTTAGGCTAATATAATCCGCAAATCAGAAAAGGCAACGGTTTTTTTGGGCGCAAGCGCTTTCTACTATGGATATATCTGCGGACGATTGATATGACCGATCACTTCTTGAGCTCGTCCCGTGCGTAGTGGATGTCCCCGTCCACCACGTTTCTTGGGCGGCTCGCCAATGGCGAGTCCACATCTGCTCCATCAGAACGAGGAATCATTTCTTGAACTCTTCCTTCAAAATCCCGTAGCGCAATTCATCCAGCCACTGGCCGTGTTGCATAAAGTTCTTGCGCAACCGACCCTCAAAGGTGAAGCCGGCTTTCTCCAGCATGCGGGCGGAGGTAAGGTTGGGGTGCATAACTCCGGCCGTGATGCGAACAAGCTTCAGTTGCTCGAACCCGAACCGCAGCATAAGGCGCAGCGCTTCTGCCGCATATCCTTTGCCCCAGTAGCTTTTGCCCAGCCAGTAGCCCACTTCGGCGTGCCGGTGCTTCCGGCTGATCTGCATCATGCCGATCATGCCGATAATCTGACCGGTAGCTTTCAACTCAATTCCCAGATGATACTCCTTACCCTTTTTCAACTGCTGCTGACTGAACTTGATGAATTGCAAGGCATCTTCTCGTTTGTAGGGATGAGGTATAAAGGTATAGCGGCTGATCTCTCTGTCTCTGGCATGCTCGTATATTGATTGCGCGTCGGACTTGGTGACTTTTCTAAGGTTGACGCTTTTGCCTTCGATTTTCATACGCCTGCTGCCTGATTCTCGATTTTGTTGAGCAATACACCGCCTGAGTTGTTGGTTGTCAAGCAGATAGCAAGCAGGACATGGGTCCCCTGCGATCTCCAGTCGTGCATCTTGTATCCTATTGCCGATCAGTCAATTGCGGCACAAGTCGCAATACCGGACAGACTCAGGCATTTTTGTCTATTTTTGTCGGCTGAAGCTGTTTGTCCTCGGCAGTCTGCCGACAATAAATATAGCAAGGGAGATTCTATGGTTTCCGGCCAGACAACACAAGCTATCTTAAACCTGTTCCTGCCCATATACGTGCACTCTCTTCGGATTGACAGTGTCCTCGACTTTGACCTCTACATATATACCGGACGAGACATTGCTCTGTATCGGGCCTGCCATCTTCCCTTCACGGCAAAAACGCAATCGGCTCTGCTGGATAACAACGTAAGCCGCCTCTATGTCCCAATCGACAAGCGGCACCAGTATCAGAGATACATTCGAACCCACATCGCAAAGATTATGACGGACCCTTCGGTTGATGATTTCACGAAGGCCAGTATCGTCTACGACAGCGCTAAGGAGCTGGTCAAAGACGTATTAAGTAATCCAACTTTAGGAGAAAACATCAAGAGCAGCCAGGCCATGGTGGAATCGACGGTGCTGTATGTTCTTGAAGGACAGAACGCTTTCCATAACATGCTGCGCGTGATGTCGTTTGATTATTCCGTTTACTCTCACTCGGTGAACGTATGCACCTTCTCTCTGGCGCTGGCTCACGCTGCCGGAATGGACAGCACCAGGGAGCTTATCGAACTGGGCACCGGCGCCCTGTTGCACGATGTCGGTAAGACTAAGATTTCCGAGTCTATTCTCAATAAACGCGGCCCCCTCGACCCACCTGAAATGGAAACCGTGCGGCAGCACCCGCGGTGGGGCGTGGAACTGGTCAGAGAGACCGATCTAATCCCCGAAGTATCGTACCTGCCGATCAAGCAACATCACGAGCGGGAAGACCATTCGGGGTACCCAGACGGCGTCGGCAGTAATGAGATTCATGCTTTCAGCAAGATCCTGGCCATTGCCGATGTGTTTGACGCTATGACCACGGAACGGGTCTATCGGTCGGCGGTAGGCACCTTCCCGGCCCTCAAGACGATGCACGCTGAGAAGGATAGCTTTGACCAGAGGTTCTTAGAGCTGTTTACGCGGCTTCTGGGGCCAACGGACCTGATCACTTTGTAAGCATTTGTCAGGGTTGTTCTTGGTCGCAACTTCGCAAGGGTAGCCTTACCGCCAATTCGCAGATAGTTTCCTCCACAATCACGGGGCAGGCAGAGTACCTGCCTCTACCGAACTGAGCCTGCTTTTGTCACGCACATAAACACTCCATTTGACTATCCGCTTCCGCCAGTGTATATTCACGCCAGTTGTAAGGAGTAAGGCAGATGAGATCGAAGAGTGTCAAGGCCGCGCGCGGCGTGAAACTATCCTGTAAGGGGTGGCACCAGGAAGCCGCCCTGAGAATGCTCAACAATAACCTCGACCCGGAGGTCGGCGAAAAACCACAGGAGCTGATCGTCTACGGCGGGTCCGGCAAAGCCGCCCGCAACTGGGAGGCGTATCATGCCATTGTCAAGTCATTGAAGTCGCTGGAAAATGACGAAACTCTGTTGGTGCAGTCGGGCAAGCCGGTCGGCATTTTTAAAACGCATGACTACGCGCCCCGCGTTCTGATCGCCAACTCACATCTGGTGCCGGCCTGGGCGACGTGGGAAAAATTCCGTCAGCTTGACAAACTGGGGCTGATCATGTTCGGCCAGATGACCGCCGGAAGCTGGATTTACATCGGCACCCAAGGAATTATTCAGGGGACGTACGAAACGTTTGCCGCCGCGGGCACCAAGCATTTCGGGGGCGACTTGAGCGGCAGATGGATTCTCACCGGCGGCATGGGTGGCATGGGCGGTGCTCAGCCGCTGGCCGCCACGATGGCGGGAGCGTCGATACTGGTGATTGAAGTCGACGAAGCGCGGATCAATCGACGGCTCAAAATCGGTTTCTGCGATATTAAAGTCAAGACGCTAGATAAGGCGTTGAAACTTATCAAAGAACATTCAAAGTCAAAAGAGCCGATTTCAATCGGGCTGGTGGGTAACTGCGCTGAGGTTTTCCCGGAGATCTTCAGGCGCGGCATCCTGCCGGATATGGTTACCGATCAGACTTCCGCCCATGACGAGTTAAACGGCTACATTCCCGAAGGGTTGACCGTCACTGAAGCCAATCGCCTGCGCAAGAAAGACCCGAAAGCGTATATCGAACGCTCCTATGAGTCAATGGTCAAGCACTGCGCCGCCATGATAAAGTTTCAAAAGGCCGGTTCGGTCGTCTTTGACTACGGCAACAACCTACGCGGCCAAGCCAAGACCGGCGGCCTCAACAATGCCTTTGACTACCCCGGCTTTGTGCTGGCCTATGTCCGTCCGCTCTTTTGCGAAGGGAAAGGCCCCTTCCGGTGGGCGGCGCTTTCGGGAGACCCAAAGGATATTGAGGTCACCGACCAGGTCATCCTTGAGCAGTTTGACTACAATAAGCCCTTAGTGCGCTGGATAAAGATGGCGCAGGAGAAAATCCCCTTCCAGGGTCTGCCGTCGCGCATCTGCTGGTTGGGATACGGGGAGAGAGCAAAATTCGGCGAGATCATTAATGATTACATAAAGAAGGGCAAGATATCCGCGCCGATTGTGGTCGGCCGCGACCATCTTGATGGCGGTAGCGTCGCTTCCCCCAACCGTGAGACGGAAGCGATGCTTGACGGTTCCGACGCTATTGCTGACTGGCCGCTTCTTAACGGCCTGCTCAACGCCGTCTCCGGAGCGAGCTGGGTTTCTATTCATCATGGCGGCGGTGTCGGCATCGGTAATGCCATCCATGCCGGCATGGTGATTGTCGCTGACGGGACAAAAGAGATGGCGGTCCGCCTTAATCGAGTGCTGACCAACGATCCGGGCACTGGCGTCATGCGGCATGTCGATGCCGGCTATAAAGAAGCGACCAAGTTTGCCAAGAAGCACAAGGTGAAAATACCGATGATGAAAAAGTGACCCTGCGTCGCAACCATTCCGTGCGCGGCGGACGTCCCCGTCTGCCGCGTGATGCCTTTTCGGATACTAGTCCGACGGCGGACGAGGACGTCCGCCATCCACTGAATAACCATTATGCAACATATACTATTCTGGTACCATGCCTCTGGAAAAGAAAGCAACATTATTAATTAAAAATATCGGCCAGCTCATAACGATGGCCGGCCCCGTCCCTCGCCGCGGCGATCAGATGAAAGAAATCGGCCTGATCGAGAACGGCGGAGTGGCTGTTGCCGGGGAAGAAATCCTCGCTGTGGGTAAGTCCGACGACGTGGAGGGTCGCGCTCCACTGGCTGAGGGCTGCACGGTTATTGACGCTGACGGGGCGGTGGTGACTCCCGGCCTGATTGATCCGCACACCCATCCGGTTTTCTCCATGACGCGTGAAAAGGAATTCGAGATGCGCACACAGGGAAGGTCTTACATGGAGATAGCCCAATCGGGTGGCGGTATTCGAGCTTCGGTGCGCGACCTTCGAACGAGCTCCGCCGACGTATTAATAAAGGAAACAAAAAAACGTCTCGACCGGATGTTGCGCCACGGGATCACCACTATTGAGGCCAAGTCAGGGTACGGCCTGTCTACCGAATCCGAAGTAAAGCAACTCGAAGTTATCCGCGATCTGAACCTGGTGCATCCTATTGACCTGGTGCCGACATTTTTGGGCGCGCATGAGGTACCCGACGAATACCGCGACAAGCGGAACCGGTATGTTGACCTCATTATCAATGAGATGATACCGGCAGTGGTTGGGGACAACCTGGCGGAATTCTCAGACGTTTTTTGCGAGGAAGGTGTATTTGACATCGAAGAATCAAAAAGGATTCAACAGGAAGCTTCGAGAGCCGGACTCAAGTTAAAGTTCCACGCCGACGAGTTGAAGTCTACCGGCGGCGCCGAATTGGCTGCCTCGCTGCAAGCCGTTTCCGCCGATCATCTGGTGTTCATTTCCGATACCGGCATGTGCGCCATGGCCAGGTCCGGTACGGTAGCCGTCCTGCTTCCAGGGACCACTTTCTCTCTGGGCGGGAAACAATATGCCCCGGCGCGCAGATTGATTGAAGCCGGGGTAGTGGTCGCTCTGTCGACCGATTGCAATCCCGGCTCAAGCTATACCGAGTCCCTTCCGTTTATCCTGTCTCTGGCGGCCCTGGAAATGAAACTAACCGCGGCCGAAGCGCTCTGCGCCGTGACTGTCAACGCCGCCTGCGCCATCGACCGGGCCGGGAAAATCGGCTTGCTGGATGAAGGACTGCCGGGCGACCTTGTTATCTGGGACATCTCCGATTACCGGGAGCT
>Ga0209979_1004258_pt1 | contig 11946 bp, 4 predicted proteins | sample AnhtaG_FD_183114 | JGI IMG/M metagenome (GOLD analysis project Ga0209979, IMG submission 183114) | Deep subsurface microbial communities from Anholt, Denmark to uncover new lineages of life (NeLLi) - Anholt_01485 metaG (SPAdes) (version 2) | ecosystem: Environmental > Aquatic > Marine > Oceanic >...
GCATCCCGGCCAATGTCATGACGACGCTGGACGACTGGCGCGGCGGGATGAAACGCGTGCGGCTGCGGACGGTGCACGTCATCGAGTCCGACGACCCGCTGGTTCTCGCGGACCTGCTGCACCGCCGGCGGTTCCGAAAGTTCCTCGGCGTCATCGACCCGCGGAAAACGGCCACCTACGGCAAGCTCTCGAGGGCTGACCTGACCAAGCGGCTCGAAAAGGATGGCTTCGTGGTCGAGTAGCGCCCCCTCCCGGCGCCCCTACCCACACGTCCCCAGCCGCCCTTCCCATCTTCATCTCCATCTTCATCTTCATCTCCATCTTCATCTCATCTTCGTCTTCTTATGCCACCGCCGTGGGTTCGAGGTCCTCCTCGCCCCTCTCCGCCGGCGTTTCGGCCCCGGCCCCTCGCATGGCCGCGGGCACCTGCGTGGCGGCCCCGCGCGCCGCGCCCACGTAGGCCGCCGTTGCCAACGGCGGCCTCCCCGCGAAGCGTTCGAGGAAGTAGGCGATCGTTTCGATGCGCACGTTCATCGCGGACGCGCCGCGGTTCTCGTCGAGGTCGCGAAGGGCGAAGAACGGTTTGCCGGCGGCCTCAATGATGCCCTCGATCGTGGCGCGGAGCGGGGCGTCGTGTCCGCATTTGAAGCTGGACAACTCGAGTCCGATGAGGCGGGGATGGCGGGCTACGACCTTCGCGGCCCACAGCTTGCGCGAACCGTGCTCCGAGAATGCGTTCTTCCACACATCGTCGATGCTCAGCGCAGACGCGATCTCGCCCTGGGCCAGTTCTGCGCCGAAGAGGGACGCGAGAAAGGCGTCGTCCACGGGCAGGCTGTCCTGGGTCAGGATCGGATAGCCGCGTCTCTGAAACGCCTCGAGGATCCCGTGGTTGATTCCCGGGTCGTTGTGATAGGGCCGCGCCAGCAACACGATGGCCACGCGGCCTTCACGCTCGAGTGCGTCGAGGACGCGTCCCGCCTCGGCGCGGCGTGCTTGGTGGAAGCACGCCAGCGCGCTAAGTCCCTGCTCGACCGCGCGATACGATTCGGCCTCTGTGAGGCCGATCTCGTCTTGCCAGTCCTCATGCATCTGGCGCGCGCACAGACGGGGGTTGTCGAGATTGACGAAGGTCTTCTTGAAACGCACCGCGCGTTCCGCGAAGCCGCCACGCCCGAGGCGGCCCACGTCCGACTCCATGACAAAAGCAGCATGGGCCGCCTCGGGCGTGGCCGCGGCCGCGGGGCACGATCGGCTGGCCTGAAGCCCGTGCAGCCACGTGGGCAGGCTGTCGACTGCGGGGAAAAAGAGGTGCGTGAGCGGTGCGTCATCTGCTTGCTCCAAGCAGACGTCGGGCGGGCTTTTGGCATGCAGCAAATTATGGATGTGGGGGATGGCGAGCTTGCTGGGGTAGCAGGGGTCAATGCTGCCGCGCGTGGCCCCCTGGGCGAACAGTGCCGGGGTGGTGTAGTCGGACCACACGATGTTCTGCTCAAGGACGCCGAGGCTGCGGAAGTAACCCGAGAAGAACGGCGCAACCGCGTACAAGTCCAGCACGCGCGGCATGCCGATGCGCACCGTGGTGCGCGCCTGCGTGAGGGCGCGCCGACGGAGCGCCGCGCGGCGCCGACCTGGCCGTGCCAACCGTGGCGCCTGCGGCGGCGGGTCGGCCACGCACGCCACGGGGGTCGGGCGAAATGCCTCGCGGGCGGAAACCTGCGCCAAGTTCGGGCTGCGTGCCTTGATCCGCTCGAGTTGTTGGCCGATGCGGCGTGCTTCTTGTGCGGTTTCAGCGGCCCCGCGCTCGCAGTTGGCCACAATGACCCGGCGGGGCGGCAGGGGCCGCGCCGGCCGTGCCGGGCCGTCGCGGCCGTTCTCGATCTCGATGACGGTACGCAGACATCGGTTCTCGCAGTATCGGCACCGGGTCGTCTCGTCTCGGCGGGCGCGGTAGCGAATCGAGCGGAAGGCTGCGAAGCCCACGAACGAGGTCCGGCGGCCGTGGTCCACGTGACGCCGCAGCGCCTCGAGGGCACAGCCGATGGCGCCGGCCTCCCCCGGGTGGGGATGCACGATGACTTCCGGCGTCACACGTGTGCGGCGGAAGCGGTCTTGGATGAAGTCGACCTGCGCTTTGACTGCGGCGGCGTTGCGGTGGACGCCGCCCTGGAGCACGAAGGTACGCCCGAGGCGCGTCAGGTCGGGGGTTTGGCACACATAGAGCCACACGTTCTTGGGCAGGACGGCGGCCAGGCCGGCCATGATCTCGTTCGGGCGCCAGCCGCGGCGTTGGTGATCGACGACGTCGGACTGGAGGAACACGGCACAGCCGTGGGCAAAGTCCGGCGCGCGCTTGGCCGTGAACGCGACGTCGGCATACCGCTCGATGGCGTAGCCCAAGGCGGTCGCGGTCGCCTGCAGGTAGTGGCCATTTCCGGCGGAGCACTGGGTGTTTAGGCGGAAGTCCTTGACGGCGCCGTTTCGAAGGAAGATGACCTTGATGTCCTGGCCGCCGACGTCGCAGATGACGTCCGCGGTAGGGCACGTTTGCAGGGCGCTGTGCATGTGGGCGACGGTCTCGACGAGCGCCACGTCGGCCCCGATTACGTCCTTGAGGACGTCTTTGGCGTATCCGGTCGTGGCGGCGCCGAGCACGTCGAGGCGGCATCCCTGGCTGGCGATCTGCTCTTCGAGCCGGGCGAGGACGTGTCGCGCGTCACGGATCGGGTCGCCGTCCGAGAGCCGGTAGGCCTTGGCGATCACCTCGCCGGCCCTGTCCAAGAGGACGCCCTTGGTGCTCGTCGAGCCGGCGTCCACACCGACGTAGGCGCGCACGAGCGCCCCGGTCGGATAGGTCCGTTGCCGCCACGTTCCGCACGCGTACTCGCGCCTGAACGCCCGCAACGCGGCAAGGTCGTCAGCGGGTCCGGCCGTGCCGCGTGATGGGCCGGCCCGCGCTGCCATGGGGGTTGTCTCGATGCCGCGGCTGAGACGGGCGGCGCTTTGATAGCGCCCCGCGTCCGGGTCATCGCGCAGTGCCGCTCTGCCGAATTCGACCGCCCCGAGCGCCGCGAACACAAGCGCGTTATCCGGGACCACGATGAGGTCCTGCGATGACGCGCCATCCGGGATCGCAACGCCGCGCTCGGCCCACATTCGAGTCAGATGGCGCCGCCAGCATTCTCGCATGCCGCGGATGAAGGCATTGGGGCCCCCGAGCAGCAAGACGGGCGGATGAAGCGTGTGCCCGCGCGCCAACACGGACAGGTTCTGGCGAACGATTGAGTCAAACAACGAGGCCATGAGTTGCTCGGGTGGGACCCCGTGCTTAAGCAAGCCCGTGATGTCGGTCTGGGCGAAGACGCCGCATTTGCCGGCGACCGGATGGATGCTCAGGCCGTCGTAGCCCATGGCGCCCAGGCCTTCTGGGGGGATATCGAGCTTGGCCGCGATCCGGTCGATGACGACGCCCGTGCCGCCGGCGCACTTGTCGTTCATGGACGCCGCCCGGCGTCTCACGCCCGTCTTGGGGTCGGTCTTGAAGACGATGAGCTTGGCGTCTTCGCCACCGAGTTCGATCACGCTGCGGACGTCCGGGCAGTGTTTGTCCACGGCGAGGCAAACGGCGTTGACCTCCTGAACGAAGCGTGTGCCTGCCTGCGCGAACACGGCCGCGCCGGAGCCCGTGGTGAACACGCGCAACGTGTCCTGCGGGACCGACTGGAAGGTGCGTTCGATCTGCGAGATGAACTCGATGCAGGTTTCGCGCTGGCGTCCGGCGTGACGGCGGTACTGGGACCACAAGAGGGCGTCGGTGGCCGGGTCGACTACGCCCGCCTTGACGGAGGCGCTGCCCACGTCGAGACCGACGATGAGCCGTTCGGGGGGTTCGCGGGTGGGCTCAGGACGTCGCAGCCGACCCATCATTGGATGCCCATGTAGGCCTTCAGGAGGGCTACGACCTCTTCGTGGCCGGCTTCCTGGGCCATTTCGAGGGGCGTCTTGCCCGGTACGGTTTTCGCGTAGACGTCGGCCCCCTTTCCGAGGAGCATTTTGGCGATGTCCCGATACCCTTCGCGAGCGGCCCGGTGCAGCGGCGTGATGTTGTCGGCGGCTTCTACGGTCGCGTTGACGTCGGCGCCTTTGGCCAGGAGCAAGGCCACGACCTCCTTCTTGCCCAGAGAGATGGCCATGTGCAGTGGGTTCCCTTGGGGCAGCGACGCATCCACCAGGAACGGGTGCCTGTCGAGCACCTTGGTGATCTTGTCGAGATCGTCGCGGGCTATGGACATCGACAACGTGTTGCCGAACGTCGCGATCAGCGCGCTTTTGAAATTCTCGCGCTTGCGCCTTTTCTCCAGTTCCTCGGGGTCCGTGGTCTCGATGGCCTCGCCGTCACTTCGGGACCCCATACTGGCGAGGACGTTAGCGGCGCGGAGATGGCCGCGGCCGCGCGCCCAGTGGATGGGCGTCCGGCCACGGGCGTCCAACACGTTGGGGTTGGCGCCCACGAGCAAGAGCAGCTCGATGATGTCGTGATGCCCCTGACGGGCCGCCTCATGCAGGGGCGTCAAGTGGTCGGGCCCATCCTCAACCGCCATGAAATCGGCCCCGCAGGCCAACAGGTATTCGGCGATCTGCTTTCGGCCGTTCCGGGCGGCCATGTGGAGGGGCGTGAGCCCGTTGATGCGCTCGGAGACCAGGGAGCGCTCGTCCTGGACCAGACGGCGTACTTCGGCCAGGTTGCCGGCCTTGAGGGCCCTCTCGAGAGCCGTGACCGTCATGGGACGCAGCAACTCGACGACTTCGGTCTTTCCGGCCTGCTCGGCCAAGCGCAGCGGCGTGAGCCCCTCGTGGTTTCGCACGTCGGTCTTCGCGCCGCGACTGATGAAAAGCCTGACCATGCGGGTGTGGCCGCGTTGCGTGGCGATGTGCAGCGGGGTGAACCCGTTTCTGTCCGCAACGTTCAGGTTGGCCCCGGCGCCGATGAAGACCTGGACCGGGCCCCAGTGGCCTTCCCACGCGGCGGCGTGAATCGGGGCGCGGCCGTTGCGGTCCATGACGTTGACGTCGGCCCCGTTCGCGATGAACACTTTCACGAGTTGCACATTGCCGCGATGGGCGGCAATGTGCAGCGGCGTCCGCCCCACAATGTCGGCGGCGCCGATGTTCGCCCCGTAGGCCAGCAGCAACTGGGACGTGTCCAGGCATCCCTTCTCCGCCGCCGCGTGCAAAGGGGTCCAGAGGTTGTGGTCCTTCGCGTTTACGAACGTTCCCTTCGCGAGCAGGACGGCCACCAGGTCGGCATGGTTCGCTTCTGAAGCCACGTGCAGGGGGATCTGGGCAATCCTGTCCTGGGCGTTGATGTCGGCGTCGCGGTCGATCAGCAGTCTCGCCGCTTTCGACTGGTCCTTCTCAAAGGCGGTGAACAAGGGCGTTCTGCCGTTGTTGTTCTTGGCTTCGATGTGGGCGCCCTTGTCCAGCAACAGGTCGACGAGGTAGGCACGCCCGGCATAGGCGGCGGCATGGAGCGGCGTACCGCCGTAGCGGTCCTGGGCCTCGACGTCGGCGCCGCGCGCGAGCAGTAGTTCCATTACGGCGAGCCGGTTCTCGTTCTTAGTCGGCCGCTTCGGCAGCGGGAAGAGGTTCGGGTCTCGCGCTTCAGGCGGTATCTTCTCCTCGCCCAGGGCAGCGAGGTGCAGGGGCCTACGGCCCCGCTTGTCGCCGGCGTTTACATCGCTTCCTCGTTCGATAAGCTTGATGGCCGTGCTTGTGTTTGCGTTGTAGGCGGCGAGGTGCAGCGGCACGGCCCCCGAGCGGTCGCGGCGCGCCACGTTGGCGCCCTTGTCGATGAGAAGCGAGGCGATGTTGTCGAGGCCGACTTCCGCGGCGACGTGCAGCGGTGTGCGACCCCTCTTGTCGGCCGCGTAGATCAGGGCGCCCTTCTCCAGGAAGAGAACGACCATATCGGGTTGGTTGGCCCCGGCAGCCGCGTGCAGCGGGGTCGAGCCGTGCTTGTTCTTGGCGTTGACGTCGGCCCCCAGCGAGAGCAGCAAGTCCACCAGCCCCGGGTCGCCGCTACGGGCCTTCTTGTGCAGGACGGTCTCGAGGTCGCGCAGCCGGCTGTCCGGGTCCACGCCGTGTTCCACCATGTATTCCACAATGTCGGCGTGGTTGTTCATGGCGGCCGTGCTGAACGGCGTATGGGCCGCCAGACTCATGCTCTCGGGGTCCGCGCCGTGTTCCATCAGGTATGCCACGGCCTCGAGTTGGCCCTGGAAAGCGGCCGTGTGCATAGGCGTCTGGCGTGCGAGGTTGGGGTGCTCGAGGAACTCCGGGTCAACTGCCACCAGTTGCTCCATGCCGCCCAGGTCGCCGGCCCCGGCCGCATGGTGCATGTCGTAGAGTGCGCCGTGAGCCCTCAGCAGCCCCGCGGCCTCGAGTTGTTTGGCGTTGTAGGCCGTCATGAGGGGTGTAGAGTAGGAGACTCGGTCACTCATCGCCTGCACGTCCGCCCCGTAGTCCAAGAGCACGCGCAGGACGCTGAGGTCCCCGGCCTTGGCCGCGTGATGAAGCGGCGTTAGGCCCTCCGCGTCATGGGCGTCGAAATTGGCGCCGCGAAGAATGTGGTTCTCGATGTCGGCGAAGTCGCCGGCTCTCACGGCCGCCCAGAGCGAGGCGTGCTTGGGCTCGGGCAGGCCCGCGGGCGGCTCCTCCGGAACCAGCTTCTTCACAGGGGGTTTGGGAAACTGCTTCTGGAGATCCACCTCCTCCTGGGTCACGCCCAACTGGACCCCCGGAAACCCGGAGTCTTCGGCGGAGGGCCCCGGCGTCGGCAGGGCTGGGGCGGTCGGCATATCGAGGGCGCCGCCGAGCAGGTCCTCCAGTGCGGCGGCCGACGTCTGTCCGGCCTGCGTTGCCCCATCCGGCTGATCGAGAACGGGCGCGCCGTCTATTGCGGCGCTCACCAGATCCTCCAGTGTGGGCGAAGCGGTCGGGCCGGCGGGGGCCCCGTCGGCCTCTGGGTCAGCGGGCTTGGCGGGTGGCGCAGCGTTACCGGGTTCGTCCGAAGGGGCTGGCGTGTCCGTGGGGGTTGCGTCGGTTTGCTGCTGCGCGGACGCCACCGTAGCGCAGACGCCGCAGGCGAGCAAGCATGCCAAGGGCACCGTGGTGAACCAACGCCTTCCTAGTTTCATAGCGAGATCCTCTCCGGTTGAACACCCAGTCGAGTTGCGTGACCGTGTCTGTGGCCGTCGTACGTCGAATCGCACGCCATCCGCGTGGCCACGTACGTGACGAAATTGGCCGCCCGGCCCGCCACGCCTTCCTGCCGCGTAATACGTTGCAGGGGGCGGCGCAGTTGACGGCGGCCGCGACAGTAAGCGCGAATAGCCTCGATGGGGTATCGCGTTTCTGCCACGGCCTTCTCGAATTCGTCTCGGCACCGACCCTTGGCGTCCCCCAACCCCATCTGGACGCGGCTGTACGCGCCCAGACCGCGGTCGCCGGACGTCTCGATCGGCAGGAACAGGATCGCCGGATATCGGCCCAGGACGGCCGCTTGCGCGCCGTCCGACTGGGTCGAAGGGAGACACCCGAAGGGCTTGAGGCTGATGATGAGATGGGCGAGCGCGTTCAAGCCGTAGTAGAGCGTCTCGCCGACCTCGAGGTGTCCTTCGCCGCCGCTGAGGCGCGGGTTGTAGTAGGGCTGGGCCAAGCGGCGCAGTTCCTCTTGATCCACCAGCGGCCGGGTTAGGCCACCGAGCGCGGCCCGCATGCGCTCGAACTCGCGGTTCAGGAAGCGAAGGCCCAAGCGAATCGGGAGCAGGCCCTTGTGATACGCCAGCCCCCGGCGCAACGCACGCAACGGGCCGCGGCCCGCGGCACGCGGCTCCTCAAGTCCCCTCTCGGCCTGCCGTTTCCATTTCGCCGAAGCCAGCAGATAGTTGAACCAGCTCGCCAATGGCTCGGCCACGACCTCGGCCCCCTCGAACTCGAGAAAGGAGAACATCCCGAAATTGCCGTCGCCTTCGGTCCGTTGCGCCCAGAATTCCCCGACGATCTTGCACACCGGTTTGGGCCGCGTATAGTCGACTTCGATCTCTGCGTCGATCTTCCGGGCGCATTGATCCAAGGCCGTGGTGAAATGGTCACCGAACAGCAACTCCAACAGGCGCTGCATCGCGCCGGCGTCGACGCCGGGTACGCATCGTGCCAAGAGCCGCGCCACCGCCCCACCGCGGAACCCCCGCGCCGCCCACTCATGGAGGACCTCCCCGAGACCCTCCACCACCTCCTCGAAGACCTGATCGGTCTGTCCCGCCACCACCTCGTAGGGCCGGATCTGGTTGGCGAGATCGTTGAGCAAGTCCGCGATAACCGCGGCCGTGAGCATCACCGTACCCAAGCGTGCGTCCACCTCGAGGCCCGCGCCATCGCCGGACTGCTTCCATCCCCCCTTCTGCTGAATCAACAGCACGCGGAACCCGACGAACCCCGCCTTCTCCAACGCCAGCCGGTACTCGGATTCGTAGATGCCGAAACGGCACGGCCCCAGCGACCCCGCCGTCACGAACACGTAGTCCCGGACAATGTCCTGCGCCGAGGCCCCCCGCTCGTGGCGCAGCGCCCTGAGGTAGTTGATGAGCGCACCCACCGTGAAATACGCCGGGTTACACATGCCGGGGTTGCAGAGTTCGCGCCCTGTCCGGTAGTCGGCTATCGTGGGCGTCGGCAGCCACGCCCCCTGGTAGCCCAGCCCCGTGCCGGCCGCGTAGATCAGCTTGTTGTGACGTTCCGTGAGCCCGCCGACGAGGATGTTGACGTGCTCGCGTTCCGCCTTCGTGAACGGGTGCTCGACGGGGCGGTTGTAGTGGCGCACCGCTCCCACTAGGCCCGTGCCCGGACGGTTCCCGGGCAGGGCACGCGCCGCGTTGCCTTCGCCGCTCACCGCCAAAGCACTCCCAGGTTTCGGCCTCGTCGCTCCATGTCAGAGCAATCCACCAAAGGGGAGTTATCATGCCACAAGACCCTCGCCCCCCACAACGTTACGACGCCTGCGCCCTCTTCTTCTCTGTCGCGCGGGTAGAGGGCGGAGAGGGCGTTGGCGAGGCGGAGAGAGCCGGGGCCACGACCTGCCCGGCCTTGAGCAGGGCGCGGGTGAAGCGCGGCCGTTCGAAGAACTGCTTGGGCTTCCGATACCGAAGCGTCCCGCTTGGCGCTCACTGTCTCGATGCCGGGGAACGCCGGCGGTTCGACCTAACGAAGGTGCCGCATGTATCCCTGGCATCCCCGACAACTTCGGCGTGCCTCCACACGGCTACCCATTGTGGGCGCTTGAATCTCCAGCCAGTTTCAGGTTAACTCACGCAAGATCATCGTCAGAATCACAATGGCGCCGTGGCGGACATGTTTCCGCACCCCCAAATGCGGCCATAAGAGAATTCAGGGAGGCAGCCGATGAACTCGTTGGAGCAGAGCTTCGTGGTGCGTTTCAGCATAGGTTGTGCCGTGTTGGCTTGTCTTCCGCTGGCGGTAGGCAATGCCGGGGAAGCGGACACCCCGGTATTTCGGGCGGGCGCGGCGGTCGGCAACATTACGCCGCCCCTCGGCTCGTACATCGTCGGCAACTGGGAATCGCCTGAAGCCACCCATATTCATGATGACCTGCACGTGCGCTGTCTCGTACTTGACGACGGTGAGCGGCGTCTGGCGATCGTGATCTGCGATAACCTACATATTGACCAGCCGACATACGACCAGGCCAAGGAGCGGCTTCACGACAAGACCGGCATTCCCCCCGAGCACATGCTCATGGCGTCGACCCACACGCATTCGGGACCGCCCGCGGGACAGTCCAACTGCCTCAAACCTTCCGAAGAACTCACCGAGTACCAGCAGTTCGTAGCGGACCGCATCGTCGACGGCGTTCAGTGCGCCATCAACAATCTCGAACCGGCCCAGATCGGCTGGGGCAGCGGTGAAGAGCCGGGGCAGGTCCATAACCGCCGCTGGCACATGAACGATCCCAGCCTCATGGTCAGCCCCTTTGGCGACCAGGATAAGGTGCGCATGAATCCGCCCCGCGGTCACGATGCCCTCGTGAAGCCGGCCGGCCCAACGGATCCCGAGATCGTGTTCCTGGCCGTGCGGTCCGTGGACGGACGGCCCATCGCGCTCCTGGCGAACTACTCGCTGCACTACGTCGGCGGCGTGCCCAAAGGTCACATCTCCGCGGACTACTTTGGCGTCTTCGCGGACCGGATCCAAGCGCTGCTCGGCGCGGATCGGCTCGACCCGCCTTTCGTGGGCATGCTGTCTAACGGCACGAGCGGAGACATCAACAACATCAACTTCCGCAATCCCCGGCCGAAAAGCGGGCCCTACGAGCAAATGCGTCGCGTGGCCCATATGGTGGCTGAGAAGGTCTACGAGGCCTGCGAGTCTATCGAGTATCACGACTACGTGAAACTCGATGGGCGCCTGAGCGACCTCACCCTTCAGGCCCGCAAACCCGATGAGGCCACCTTGGAGTGGGCACGCGCGATCCAGGACAAGCCGGAAGAACAGACCCAGTTGAAAGAGCGTATTTACGCGAGGCGTGCCCTCGGGCTCAAAGACAGGCCGGACCAGGTGGATATCCGGCTGCAGACGCTGCGCATCGGGGATGTAGGCATTGCCGCTATCCCGTTCGAGACGTTCGCCGAAACGGGACTCCGCCTCAAGAAGGAAAGCCCGCTGCCGGTTACGTTCACGATCTCGCACGCCAATGGGGCTTACGGCTACCTGCCGACACCCGCGCAACACGAGTTGGGCGGATACGAGACCTGGCTGGGCACGAGCCGGGTCGCGGTAGACTCGGAACCGGCCATCGTCGCCAGGCTTCTCGAACAATTCGGCGAACTTGCCGGAGAATAGGGAGATAGAGCCAATGCGATTGAGGAAGTACGTTCTTGGAAGGGCCTTCGCGTTTGGGCACGTATTGCTGCTGACCGCTATTGCGCTGGCCGCCGCTCCTTCCGTTGCGGAAGGGGTAAGCATGTTCCGTCTGGCCGGCACCCCCGAGCAGATCGGGACGGCGTGGGGCGAGATCAACAAGGACATCATCGTCCGCGACATGGACGCCACCTACCTGAGCAAGGCGGACGAGGCCGGTATATCGAGGGAAACACTCATCGCGCGCTCGGCCGTCTTCGTGCGGATCACCAAGCAGATCGCCCCGTATTGGCTCGAAGAGGCGGCGGCCACCGCCCGGGCCGCCGGCGTGGATGAAGACCTGTACATCGCGTTCATCGACGGGCAATCCCGCAATCGGTTTCTCCACGAGGATGCCGCGGCCGTAGCAGCCGGCGATGGCCCCGCCGCCGATGCTGCCATCGTCGAATGCACCTCGTACGCGGTCTCGCGCGACCATGCCCGCGGCGGTGCTATCCTGTTCCATAAGACCCGCGACAACATCGACCGCCCGCAGATGGCGGTTATTGTGGGAAGCTCCCGGGCGGGGATCAACAAGTTCATTACCGTGACGGACGGAAGCCGGATCCGATGCTCGATGATGGTCAACGACAAGGGCCTTGCTGGTTCGGGAGATTACCCGGCCCACCGCAAGAAGGATTCGTCGACGCTGCACCTCGAACCGGCCGAACCGCAGTATCGGGGTCTGATGAGCGGAAGCATCCTCCGTCACATCGCGGAACGGGCATCGAACAGCGCCGAAGCCCTGGCCATTATCGAGGAGTTCGTTGCGAAAGGATACTATTCCGGCGGGGATGTGAATGGGAGCCATTGGCTGTTTGTCGACCGCGAGGGCGTTATCCTCGAGGTGTGCAACAACGCGCGCCACGTGGTCTCGAAGATCCATACGCAGAAGGTGTACCTGAGCCGGCTCAACAAGAGCGCTGCGGCGCGTCGCCTGCGCGAGTCGACTGAACCGATCGATTTCTGCTT
>Ga0209979_1004259_pt1 | contig 11946 bp, 12 predicted proteins | sample AnhtaG_FD_183114 | JGI IMG/M metagenome (GOLD analysis project Ga0209979, IMG submission 183114) | Deep subsurface microbial communities from Anholt, Denmark to uncover new lineages of life (NeLLi) - Anholt_01485 metaG (SPAdes) (version 2) | ecosystem: Environmental > Aquatic > Marine > Oceanic...
TCAACGGGTACTTTTTTTAATGTTTCCAAACATGTTATTATTTTTATTATTGTATTGTAGAAATTTTTTTATGATAAAAATACAGACTGTTTTATTTTTTAAAAAGGGGTTTTTGAAATGAAGCTAAAAAGATACTTGGTATTTTTTTTCTTCCTTGTGCTGTGCGCAATTCTTCTTTTTAGTTTTATATTTTCCTCATGTAAGGAAAAAACAGCGGCAGAGCCTGCACAGGCAGAATCTTCAGCTGAAGAAACTTCTGCTACTCAAATACAAAGCAATCTTATACTAGATCAAATGATTGGAGAAATGATTATTTTAGGTTTTAGAGGAACAGAGATTTCCGGCTCTTCTAAAATAGTAAGTGACATCAATGAATATAATATAGGAGGCGTTATACTGTTTGATTATGATGTCCCGTCAAAAAGTTTTCCCAGAAATATTTTAGACCCGGAGCAGACAAAGAAATTAATCGAAGATTTAAAAAAGCTTACACGCAGTGACTTATTCATAGCAGTTGATGCGGAAGGAGGATACGTAAACAGGTTAAAAGCAGAATATGGTTTCATACAAATTGAAAGTCCCCAGACAATGGGAGAAAGTGATCCTCAAAATACTTTTTTTGTAGCATCGCCTCTCGGGATGGAACTTGATTCTCTGGGATTTAATTTAAATTTTGCACCGGTAGTCGATGTAAATATAAATAAAGATAATCTTGTAATAGGAGGTTTGGAAAGATCTTTTTCAGATGATCCGGTAAAAGTATACAAGCACGCAGGTTATTTTATTGATGCCATGCACAAGTACAATATTATTACAGCAATTAAACATTTCCCCGGACATGGAAGCTCTACGGAAGATAGCCACCTGGGACTAGTTGATATAACAGATACTTATAATGAAGAAGCAGAGCTTTTTCCTTACAGGAAATTAATTGAAGATGGTAAAACCGACATTATTATGACCGCACATGTTATGAACACAAACATTGATCCTGATAATCCTGCTACATTATCTTCTATATTTCTAAAAGATATATTAAGAGGTAAATTAAATTATGAAGGTGTGATCGTTTCAGATGATATGCAAATGGGAGCAATTGCTGCCCATTTCGGATTCGAAGAATCTATTGTCAGAGCAATAAACGCCGGCTGCAATTTATTAATATTTTCAAATAATAATCAGGAATATGATGATGACATTGCTCAAAAAGCAGTAGAGGTAATTAAAAAAGCAATTAAAGAAGGAAAAATAACAGAAGAAGAAATAAGCAATTCTTATAACAGAATAAAAGAGCTAAAAGAAAAATACGATATGTAAAAGATCAGTAAAAACCATACTTCTCTTTTTTCTATATTTACAAAGGCAATTTGGGTAATTTTTGTTCTATTTTTTTAAAGCTTTTCTCCTATAACACATTCTTATTGTTACCAGTACCAGGACTATCCCCATGAAAAATATTGTTACGGCAATAGAAAAAAACATACTTCTTTGCGAAATGTAACGAGTAAGATATGGCGCTGACATATAACCGGCTGTTGGCATTAAAAACAGTATTGTCATAATTATCTCTTTACCTTTTGGGAAAAATGAACCCGCAGATGCTACAAGCAAGGGCAATATTCCTGAAAATCCAAATCCTGCAAAGAATATTGCAAGGTAATTTATGAATTTTATATCTGAGTAAACCAGAAAAATCAATGATACAATACTTAATAAAGTAAGTATTACCAACATATAACCTGTTTTTATTTTGTATGATAAAAACCCTACCAGTAACCTACCGAAAAGTACCCCTATCCATAAAATTGTTAACATTAGTCCAGCACTTTGCACATCAAAATGTTTTAATATTCTAAAAAATGTTGGAGACCAAATAACTAATATTGCTTCTGCAGTAGCATAAAAGAACAATATTATTACAGTTAAAAATAAGTATAAATTTGTTTTTTTATTAGCAAAAACAATTTTTAAGGATATGGTTTTATGTATTGGTGATATATTGTCGATTTTTCTTCTAAGTTTAATAAATAAAATGATATTTAAAAATATAAAAAAGATAACAAAATAATATAGATACCTCCAATTAATTCCACTCTTTACAAAATTAGAAGAAACAATAGGTGAGATTATTGCACCAATTGCATAAAAACCATGACCCGTATTAACAACACTATCTTTATTCTCTAATGTACTTTCAATCATATTTGTATTTGCCTGAATCCAAATCACTCCAAAGATAAAGCCGCCAAAAAAATAAGTAATAAAGAACACAATAATATTGCTCGCAAAACTTAATATAATCAGGCATGGTAATAAAGCAATATAAAAAATAATGAAAATATTAATCCTGCTCAATTTTCTGTTTAAAAAAGGTGACAGGATACTCCCAAACAAGGCACCGACCATATGGTAAGAGATAAGCAATATTACATTTTCAACAGTTGAGCCAAGTGAATTACTAATCTCAATCAAAATTGGGCTTATTAAAGAAACGTAAAATGCTGCGATAAAAAGAGATAAAAAATTTGGTAATTCAAAAAAATAATTAATTATTGCATTTTTTTTCAACTACGCCTGCCATTTCTGTTTTGCCATATGCGTTGTTTGTATCATAATAATTTATTCCATTTTTATAAGCTTTTTTAATTGGTTTTATTGCAGCATCTTCTGAATCTCCGGTTGTCTGCATTGGACCAAAACCAATTTCCGATATTTTTAACTCTGTCTTACCAGGAGTTTTTTAATTCAATATCTGCACCTTCACAAAATGCACAAAAAGAATAATTATAATACTACATACTTACAACTACTTCCATTACAATTCTAATTTACTTTAATCTTATTTTTTATTTGTCAAACCGCTCCAGATAAAGTTTTCGATAGAATTGAAGAGATTCAAAGAATAGATCCTAAAAATTTTTACATTACTTATTATAAACTTTTTTAATAATTAAAGAATTAAAGCCTGTGGAGAGAACAAACTCTGCACTGTAAGTTGGTTCTATGAAGCAGGAACCAAGTCCCCAATGGGATGCCCGGTAATTTATTGCCGTGAGGATGTCACTCACATAACCTATCTGTATTTTTAAAAAACCAAATTAAATTAGATTTTAATAATGGGATAAAATCATTTACACTTTAAAAATCAAATCTTTCTAAGCTTACTCTGCAGTGAAAGCAACCTTTAGAATTGCTTCATTCATTAAATAATCCCAACCATCCCGTTGATGATCAGAGTTAGTTGCTTGTGTTGTAAAGCGAATCCTAATCCGAAATCTTGATTTTCCATCATCAATAGCCTTCTGAAGCTCGGCCTTTAATTTTGAGTGAGTACATGTAATATCCGGATCGTTGAATGATTCAATCCCTACATATCCTATGTTATAGTCTGCCATCACTAATGGTCCTGCTCCCCAATCCACCACGTCAATCCAGAGGGATCCAAGGAATGTAGGATCACCCCACACTTGTTCTGGATCAAGGGTCAGAGTAACATCTGTAACTGTGGCCCCAGCTATTCCTGTAATATCAAAACTCATAAATCCTCTGCAGTATTTATCTGAAACAGAATCTCCGGCAAACATACTGTCATGAGGCTGCATGACAATTCCACCCCATTCTATGTATCCTCCTTCAGATACAACCACAGGAACATCTATTTCAGTTATTTCTGGTTCAGGCTCTGGACATCCCCAGCTTAATTCTATGGAATCTGTATCGGATCCTTCTGAATTAGTAGCAGTAGCAGTAAGTGTATATGTTTCACCTGGATCATTTAGATTTACCTGTACCTTTTTAGAACCCCAGGCACTATGGCTATCATCCTTGCTGAATTCAACGGTAGGGACGGGTTTACCCGTTACTATTGCCTTTACCCGGTAGTAGCATATACCATCAGCAGGAGTGGGGCCTTCATATGTTTCAAGTTTAATGGTAGGGGCTTCTTTTTCTTCATCAGCTGCTTCCTCTTCCTCATCTGCTATTTCCTCTTCTTCCTCTTCTTCTACAGCTTCCTCTTCTTCTGCTGCTGCTTCTTCTTCTCCAACATCTATCTTTTCCTCTTCAGTAGCAGTTCCACACTGATTGCATAGAGCTGAAAAACTGAAAAGAAAAATGATAGTCAGGATAGCAATAAAAAAATATAATTTATTTTTTCTCATAATATCCTCCAAAATAATATTAATAACTTATAAAAAACCTTTATATAATAAAATTATACTCTATAAAGAAAATTTTCTTCAGTTTTAAAAAAATTATTATAAAAAACTATAAATTAAATAATCCCAAGATAATTTCACTATAATCAAAAAATAAAAGATTAATAAAAAAAGGCACTCAAGTAGAATGCCTTTTAAAATGCTTTTCTTATTTCTTATATAATCAAATATATTTTACCGAATTAAAACTTTGAAACTTTATCTAACCTTCTCTTTTAATACTTTTCCTGCTACAAATTTAGGGACAGTACGGGCTGGAATTCTTATAGTTTTTCTTGTACGGGGATTCATCCCGGTTCTTGCTTTTCTATTAGACACCTGAAAGGTACCAAAACCAACTAAAGATACTTTACCACCTTTTACCAATACATCAGTTATAGATTCCTGTATAGCATCTATAACGCTGGCGATATCCTTTTTTGACAAATCCGTCTTACCACTTATAGCACCTACTAACTCTGCCTTATTCATTCTCTTTCTCCTTTCATATTTTTAAATTAAAAAATATTTGTTTCTATAAATTTAAAATGCGCCGCGCCTAACGAGTATAACTCTTATTGAATTAATTATAATACTTATTCTAAATTTGACAATACAATAATTTATATTCTTTTTATAACAAGTTTTGCTAAAAAAACAAGAAATCAATTAATCTAATTTTTTATAACTAAACGCTATTATATACTTTTTGCATAAATTTTAATACACTTTAGCTATATTATTTCTACAAATTTTAAAAACATTTTTATTTATTCTAACATTCCATATAAATTTTCAATATTTCATTGAGAAAATCCAGGGCCTCTTCTTTTGGTCTCTGGAAAGAATTTCTTCCAATTATAGAACCAAATCCCCCGCCTTCTTTTATTTGTTTTATTTCCGCAATTACTTCCTCTCTGCCTTTTGCAGGTCCTCCTGAAAATATCACAATCCTTTTCCCATCAAATGCGCTCTGCACTACATGTCTTACTCTCTCCGCTAATGTACCCACTGGAATATTATACTTCTCATATACCTTTCTTGCTTCTTCAAGTTCTATATGATCAGCCGGCGGTTTTACTTTTATTAAATGAGCACCTAATTGAGCGGCGATTTGAGCTGCATATGCTACCACATCAACTGCAGTTTCGCCTTCCTTTGATAGACTGGAACCTCTTGGATAAGACCATATTACCACCACTAATCCATTTCTTTTCGCTTCCAGGGCTATTTCTCTTATCTCTTCATACATTTGTTTGAAATTAATGCTGCCTGGATAAATAGTGAATCCTATTGCAGCACAGCCAAGCCTTAAGGCATCTTCTACAGAAGCAGTTACAGCAGGAATTGGGTCAGGATTACGACTCAGTGCCTCATTACTGTTAGCTTTCAGGATGAGAGGAATTTGTCCTGCATATTCTCTTGCAATAGTCTGTATAGAACCAAGTGGCGCTGCATGTGCATTCAAGCCAGCATCTATAGCCAGCTTTACATGATACACCGGATCATAACCATCCGGGTTTGGGGCAAAACTTCGCGCAGGACCATGTTCAAATCCCTGGTCAACTGGTAGAATTACCATCTTACCAGTTCCGCCTAACTTTCCATGCATAAGTATATTATATAAATTTCTAATAGTTCCGGGGTTTTCATTCTTATACCAGGATAGTATTTCCTTAATTTTCTCATTCATATTAATACTCCCCTAAAATTGTATATATAAAGACTATCACAAAATTTAATACCAGAATAGTAAAATTTTTATTGATTTTATTGTGCTTTTATTATATTGTGTATTTACATAAATATATCACTGGTATATAATTACTATCTAATATCATGAAATAATTTAATGGAAGACCATTTTATGACGCAGAAAATTACAGATTTTAACAATTATAAATTTAATAATGTTCAAAAATAACACTGGTAAAATTAATGATGTGTTTAAATCTATTTTATTCCTGTTGTTATTTCTGTGCGTGCTAACAATTCTCCCATCACCGGTTTATTCAAACTATAGATCTCCATTTATTATACCCATTAATGGTGAGGTTATAACAGGGTTCAGGCAAAGCTACTGGGATGAAGGTAAGCAGAAGTTTCTAAAACATACAGGAATTGATATAAAAGGAAAATTTGGGCAGAAGGTAGCTGCAGCCGGAAATGGAATGGTAAGCTATATCGGCTTCTCACCTATAGGAGGGAGAACGCTGGTAATAAAGCACAATCAAAAAATTAGAACCACCTATCTTAATTTAATGCAAATTTATGTATCCACCGGCACCTATGTTAAACAGGGAGAGATTATTGCTTCTATTGGAGCAGATGATGACCCTTCAAGTTCCCACTGCCATCTCCACTTTGGCGTAATATATGATAATAAATACCTTGACCCGGAAGATTTATTAAAAATAGACTATAGAAGTATTTCAAAATTTCTTCATTTAAAATATCTACCATCTGATTTTAAACTTTGTTATGATAACAATACCTGCAGATAGAAAATTAACCATAAAAAATTAAAGTAAAATCAATACAATCTCAGTTATCTATTAGACTGGATATTTTAAATTTTGATGCAGCTGAAAGATCTGGAGTTGAATATTATTGGTAAGAAAATTATTTATTATTAAAATACGCCTGTATATTTTCCATCTCTTTATTTATCTTGCTGTTAATTTCTTCCTTGCTCACTCCAAATTCAATTATATTAAAAGTGAGTTTGATTTTCCCAAAAGTTTTCCTTAAGATACCGTTAATTTTCGGCTTTTGGGCTATATCTAAAATACTTAATTGCAGATAATCCTCCCCATCGGTGGTTGAAATAAACTTCATATGACCTAATTTCCTGCAGCCGTTTTTTTTAAGAAAATCAATGATATTTTTAGCAATCTCTCCTATTTTCTTAATAAAATCTTCTTTGGTCATAGGATTTGATGAAGTTATTATTACTCTCTTGGTTAAAACTACTGAGCTATCGGTATTCATAAATCTTAAATTTTTAATATTTTATAATAAAATAATTATATTTCAGATTTAGGAAACTAATTCTAACACAACTTAATGTTATGTTAAAGTATTTTAAAATAAAGTTATTTGCGGCATTCCAGAATAGCTTTTTTATTTAGACCAGGAAGAATTGAGTTATTATCCAGTAATGTTTCATCAACATCAGTAACTATAAGTTTTATCATCTCCAGTAACCTACTTATGAGTTGCAATTCCAAAACAATCTTCTGCAGCTTCCATAACCGCTTCCGAAAGTGTGGGGTGGGAATGAACAGTTGATGCAAGGTCATCGGCTAGTAGCTCACCTTTCATAGCTACAGCCACTTCATGCACCAGATCCGATGCTCCTGGTCCTCCTCCCAGCACAACAAGATCTACTATTTTAGTACCCATATTATAAAAAACTCCTTTCTTCCGGTCACCTATAAACAGAAATAATTATATTCATTAATATGGTAAAATAAATTAATCAATTATATTATACAAAATTATGGAAACCTCAAAACAAAAAACATCAGCCGGAATTAATAGAATAATAAATAGCCTTAAGAACCATAATACATGTAAAAATATTCTAAGTTTTGATCTGGGTCTCATTTCTTATAACCATGCTTGCAATCTGCAGACAAAACTTTTTGAACTGATAAAATTAAAAGATAAGCCTGGTGTAATACTGCTGCTTGAGCATTATCCGGTTATAACCATAGGAAGCAACAGGGATACCGGTAACTTACTGGTAAGCAGGGAAGAACTCCAGCAGCAAGATATAGAATTGGTACAATCCACCCGCGGTGGTGATATAACCCTCCACACTCCAGGCCAAATTGTCTGCTATACAATTTTTAACCTGGCTCAGATAAAAAAAGATTTAACCCTTTTTGTCTATAACCTTGAACAGGTTATAATAGATGCGCTTGCCAGTTATAATATTCAGGGGACAAGAATAGACAAACATAGGGGAATATTTGTTAACAATTCTAAAATAGCGTCAATTGGTCTGAAAATTAAAAAATGGACTACATTTCATGGGTTTTCAATAAATGTGAACAACGATTTAAAATATTTTGATAATATAACAGCCTGCGGCCTTAAAGATTATCCCCAAACCTCAATAAAAAAAATCTCAAGTAAAACCATCCCTATCTATGATGTCAAAGAACAACTGCTGGATAGCTTTGGTAATATTTTTAAAATCCCTGTGTTGAGGATTATATGATTATATAATTGTCCTAAAAATGCTGACTACCTTTTCTTAATGTTGCCATTGCCATTATCTTTTTTTAATACAGCATATATCTCTTTTATCACTTTTAAGGGTTCTCTGAACAGTCTCCTGGGAAGAAAGGGCATCAGTGTTGCCACTGCTTTTTTCATATCTTCGGTCATTCTATGTGGCTTGGTTAAAATTCTATTTATAAAATCCTCGGCAAAAACAGTTCTCAGGTGGCGTCTATCAATTTCTATTTTCCTATCACAGCTGTCACAGGCTACGCTCCGCAGGTAATTTCCTATATAATACACTGTATGCGGTGATTCTTTATTGCAATTGACACAAAACAGTACTATTTTCGCTTCTTTGTCTTTCATTTCTAAAAATTACTCCATTAAAATTTACAAATTCAATTAATTAATTCTGCTGGATTCTCTATTAGTTCTGCTATTCTCCGCAGGAATTTTGCTCCTACAATTCCATCAATTATTCTATGATCACATGAAACAGAAAGGTCTATAAAGGATTCTGGCTTAATCTTCCCATTTACTATTGCAGGCTCAGTATATATTTCTCCAACAGCAAGTATAGCTGCCTGTGGAGGATTTATTATGGGTGAAAATGATCTTATGCCATACATTCCTAAATTGGTTACTGTAAATGTACCGTTTGAGATCTCCTCCAGGCTGAGCTTTCCTTCTCTTGCTTTATTAACAAGCTCAATTCTTTTTTTTGCAATATCGGTAATTTTCAGCTTGTCACAGTTAAAGATAATGGGAACTATAAGTCCTCCTTCTAATGAAACCGCCACACCTACATTCACATCATCATATATTATATAGTTTCCATCAGAAAAAGTTGAATTTACTTCTAAATTCTCCCGCAGTGCGACTGCCGTTGATTTTAATATAAAATCAGTATAAGTTATTTTAATCCCGTATTTTTTAAGTATCTTTTCTTTGAATTTTTCCCTTAAATCCATGAGCTTGGTGGTATTAGCTTTTGCATTTAAAACTATGTGTGGAATATTTGACTTGGAATAACTCATACGCTCGGCTATTACTTTCTTTATACCCTCAAGTGGGCCTGATGATTTTATGGTAATCTCTGCTCCTGTAGGTGCTGCTTTTCCGCCTGGCGCTTCTTCTTTCTTTTTAGAATAAGCTATTATATCTTCCTTTACTATTCTTCCCCCCGGGCCTGAGCCTACAATTTTTCCTGACTTGTAATCTATACCTATCTCTTTTGCAGTTTTTCTCGCCAGAGGAGATATTTTAGCCCCTTCACCGGAAATCCTGTAAACCTCTTTAACTTTTTCAGCTGTTTCTTCAGCTTCTTTTATTTCCATCTCACCAATTTTGGCTTCAGCTTCTTTCTTTAATTCATATTGAGGGATTTCTTCATCTTTATCACCAATATATGCTATCACTTCAGTTACAGGGACTTCTTCTCCTTCAGTTCTTAATATTTTTCTTAAAATACCTGAATTATATGACTCCACCTCAAGAGTTACCTTATCAGTCATAACTTCAAAAAGTACTTCTCCAATTTCTACTTTATCTCCTTCTTTTTTATGCCATTTTTCAATTTTGCCGGATTCCATTGTAAGCCCTAATTTAGGCATAATAACTTCATGCATCACTTAGTCCCTCCCACATAAAAAAATTAACTTATCAGTTACCAAATTTATAAGGTATCACATATTATAACCATATTTGATATTGCTTATCAATCAATAAAAATTACACCGCATTAATGTTCATAATAGTCATAATAGCATACTGAAACTTAATAAAGCACTAATTTTTACTTAAGGAGATCTAAAATCCCTTTTTCAATCCTACTAGCACCAGGAATCATTTCCTGTTCAAGCACTAAACTATATGGGACCGGACAATTTCTCCCGGCAACTCTTGCCACAGGAGCATCCAGCCAGTCAAATCCTTTCTCAGATACCTGGGCAGAAACTTCACCCATAAAACCTCCAAAAATTGGCGCTTCCTCCACACACAGGAGCCTGCCTGTCTTTTTGATTGAATCCAGTATAATATCAATATCAAGAGGTCTTAGTGTTCTTATATCTATTACCTCACATTCAATACCCTTCTCTTGTGAAAGTTTTTCGGCTGCCTCCAGTGATTTTTGGACCATATAAGAAGTAGCAGCTATACTTATATCACTGCCCTCTCTTTTGAGATCTCCTTTTCCCAGTGGAATTTCATACATCTGGCGAGGAACATTTTGAATACATTTTTTATTTTTATAAAGCAACTTGTGCTCTATAAAAATTACCGGATTATCATCATTTATCGATGAGACAAGGAGCCCTTTTGCATCATATGGACAGGAGGGCATAACAACCTTCAGGCCCGGGATGTGGGTAACAAGCGCTTCCAGGCTCTGTGAATGCTGAGCGGCAGCGCCGGTTCCGCCGCCCCCTGCAGTTCTGATTACAAGAGGCACTTTAGCTTTCCCTCCAAACATATAACTTATTTTGGCAGCCTGATTTGCAATTTGATCCATAGCTATGGTTATAAAATCCGAAAACATTATCTCAGCTATTGGCCTCATCCCAGTAACTGCGCTTCCGGTTGCAATCCCTATTATGGCTTCTTCAGAAATCGGGGTGTTTCTTATCCTTTCTTTTCCAAATTCCTCAAGCATTCCTACGGTCACACCAAATGCTCCTCCATATTCTGCTATGTCTTCTCCTATAAGATATACACTACTGTCTTCCCTCATCTTCTGCTGCATCGCTTCTCTTATTGCTTCAAGATATGTCAGTTCTCTCATCGCAGTAAAAATATCTCCACAAATTATAAATTATTAATAATATTTTCAGGCGTAAACATCATCTTCAACTTCTGAAGGTTCCGGAAAAGGGCTCTCCCTGGCAAACTTAGTTGCTTTATCCAGCTGGCCTGCCACTTCTTTTTCTAAATCCTTATCTTCCTTTTCGGTCAATATCTTTTGGTCAATTAAAATTCTCTTATATCTTTCTATAGGATCCTTTTTCACCCACTGCCTTATTTCTTCCTTTGTTCTATAAACCTGAGCATCACTTTTAGAATGGCCCATCCACCTGTAGGTCAGACTTTCAATTAAAACAGGTCCTCTTCCAGCTCTGCACTCTCCGGTAAAATGTGAAACTGTATTGAACACCTCAACAAGATTATTCCCATCAATAGTAAGCCCCTCTATGCCGTAAGCACATTTTCTATCCGATATTTTTTCTATATTAAATGCTTCCTTTACCGATGTTGACATACCATAGACATTATTCTCACAGAGGTAAATTATAGGAAGATCCCATATTGAAGCTATATTAATGGAACCATGAAATATTCCCTGATTAGCTGCCCCATCTCCAAAGAAACATATTACAATTTTTCCATTCTTTATCATCTTGCAGGTAAGTGCTGCTCCTGTGGCAATACCGATACCTCCCCCCACTACTCCATTTGCGCCAAGATTTCCTGAATCAACATCAGCTATATGCATTGACCCGCCTTTGCCCTTGCAATATCC
>Ga0209979_1004260_pt1 | contig 11946 bp, 9 predicted proteins | sample AnhtaG_FD_183114 | JGI IMG/M metagenome (GOLD analysis project Ga0209979, IMG submission 183114) | Deep subsurface microbial communities from Anholt, Denmark to uncover new lineages of life (NeLLi) - Anholt_01485 metaG (SPAdes) (version 2) | ecosystem: Environmental > Aquatic > Marine > Oceanic >...
TTGACAGGGACAGTGACCTGGTCGCCCACATCTTTGATGAGAGAAATGATGCAGTCAAGGCCATGGTACGAGAGGTGATTGCGGTTGCACGACGGAGGGGAAGGAAGATCGGGATCTGTGGTCAGGCACCCAGTGATTTTCCGGAGTTTGCCACCTTCCTGGTAGAATGTGGCATTGACTCAATAAGCCTGATACCTGATACCGTGGTCAAGACACGGCTTGCCGTTGCCAAGAAGGAGCAGGAGATGGGGGTAAAGGTCTAAAAAGGGGCAAATGATTTTATGATTATTATATGATGTGCTCAAAATGAAACACGAGGATAAAACTAAAAAAGGGCAACTCATAAATGAATTGATGGAATTGCGCCAAAGGATTACTCAATTAGAGGAAGAACGCAAACGAGCCGAGGATACACTTAGAAAAAGCGAGGAGAAACTAAAGAATATATTGCACGGTTCACCTATTCCAACATTTGTCATTGATAACAATCATAGGGTTACTTACTGGAATAGGGCATTGGAGGTATACAGTGGGATCAAGGCAAAGGACATAGTTGGCAGTGACCGGCAGTGGAAGGCCTTCTACAATGAAAAGAGGCCGTGCATGGCTGATTTGTTGGTAGATGGAAAGACAGAAGATATTCCCCAATGGTATCCAGGAAAGTATAGGGCCTCTGATCTGATAGAGGGGGCACATAAGGGCATAGATTATTTTCCCCAGCTGAGCCATGAAGGGAAATGGCTCTATTTTACAGCAGCCCCACTGAGGGATTCGGGTGGAAGATTCATTGGGGCCGTAGAAACACTTCAAGATATAACAGAGACAAAAAAGTCCGAGGAACAGATAAGGGTGTTATCGAGACAGAACATAGAGATCCAGGAAAGGGAGAGGGAGTCTTTATCAAGGGAGATTCATGATAACATTGGTCAGCTATTAGTCTCATTAAAGATGGGTCTTTCCATGACGTATAAAAAGATACCGAAAGAACTCTCTACCATAAAGGACCAATTGGGTGAGCTTTCATATCTTGTGAACAGAGCGATAAAGGAAATCAGAGAACTCTCCCATGCGCTACATCCACCTTTGATTGAAGATCTGGGGCTTATACCCGCTCTGGAGGGGCTTTGTCAAGACTTTAGATCATACTCGGAGATTAAGATTCAATGGAATTTTGAGCAGATTGAAAAACCTCTTCAATCTGTAACCAATATCACCATATATAGATTTTTCCAGGAGGGGTTAAGTAATATTTTAAAACATAGCAGGGCGACAAAGGCATATTTAAGCCTAATACACTCGGATAGTGCGATAAGTGCTGTGATTGAGGATAATGGCGTAGGATTTGTAGTGGATGATGCCCTTTCTCCTTTACGAAATACAAAGTCCCTCGGCCTCATTAGCATGAGGGAGAGGCTGGCCCTCATCGGCGGGGAACTAAAGATCATATCGACGCCGCGAAAGGGCACCAAGATTACAGCATGTTTACAAAGGAATTGAAGGTATGAGGGAGAAGATAAGAATTGTTTTGGCTGATGACCACCGGATCTTCCGTAAGGGTCTAAAATCGCTCCTTTCAGAAAAGGAGGGCATTGAGGTTTTGGCAGAGGCTGACGACGGGGATGAGGCCCTGAAAATGGCAAGAAAATACAGACCAGGAATAGTCATTATGGACATAGGAATGCCAAAGATGGACGGGATAGAGGCCGCCCGCCAGATCAGGGAAAGCCTTCCAGGTACAGAGGTCATTATTCTCTCTATGCATGCCAAGAAGGCATATATCGATGAGGTCTTGAAGGTGGGTGCCAAGGGATATGTTTTAAAGGATTCTGATGAGGAAAATCTGATAGCCGCTATCAACACCGTACATAATGGCGGTTACTATCTTGACTCACCCATTGCAGATCAAGTTTTGTCTGATTATTTCGGGGGCAAAAGAAAAAGAGAGCTAAAAGAACAATCGGATCCCCTCTCGGAGAGGGAAAAGGAGGTGCTGAGGCTCTTGGCTCAAGGTCACTCCAACCAAGAGGTTGCCGATATCTTATGTATCAGCAGAAAAACGGTAGAAAATCATAGGGCACATATTGTACGTAAAACAGGGGTTCAAGGTCAGGTAGGTCTCACAAAATATGCCGCCCGTATAGGCCTTATTGATTTAGATCTGTGGAACTAGATGAGGTCTCAACATAATTGAGTAGGTATTTCTCCCTATTAGAGGCAGGGAACAAGTACACGAGTAAGCCACCCCCATTCATAAATGGGTGTGGTTTTTCTGTTTTTGACTAAAATACCTGATTGAGCCTAGCTTTTTAGGTGAATAAACTATAAGTTTGGTAAAAAACTGATGAGAATTTAAACCTCAACACAGACTATCTTATATATTATAGAGAACAGGAAGGAAAAATGAGAGTAAGAGATATTATGAGTACCAATGTAGTAGCTGTTGACGAGAAGACCTCAATTCACGATGCCAGAAAGATAATGGAGGCCCATAAGATTAGAAGGCTGCCGGTTATGAAAAGGGATAAACTCGTGGGCCTGGTAACAAAGCACATGCTTTTAGAGGCATCTCCTTCACCTGCTACATCCCTGAGCATTCATGAATTGCATTATCTTTTGGCTAAGATGACCGTCAGGGACATAATGGTCAAAAGGCCCCATACTATTTCTCCTGATATGCCAGTCGAAGAGGCCCTGCAATTGGGGCAAGAAATGGGTTATGGTGCCTTTCCGGTCGTGGAAGATGGAGGGCTTGTTGGCATTGCCACCGAATCAGATATTGTGAGGATTATGACGAGGGTTTTGGGGCTAAGAGAAAAGGGCAAGAGGGTGGATATAAAGGCTTCTAAGGAATTTGGTAATATGCAGAGGATAATGAAGATCCTCGACAAGAATAAAACTGTCTTATTGAGTTTAGTGACTCTCCCCCCGGAATCGGAAGAGGAGGATTGGCTGATAGTATTACGATTAAAGAGCGAAGATACAGAGCCGATAGTCAAAGAGCTGCAGTCCTCTGGTTTCAATGTTACCTATGTGGGTTAGGGTTTATAAGAAAGGAGGAACGCCATGGAAAGAATGAGGGCCCTGGTAATCGATGACGAACAGATTGTCTTAGACAGTGTCAGCAAGATACTTGCCGATGAGAATTACACAGTAGATGTCTCACTAAGTGGGCGTGAGGGATGTGACTGGGCCATCCAGAGACAGTACGACATTGTCCTCACCGACATCCGCATGCCAGACATTGGCGGTATGCGGGTCCTGAGGGACATTAAGAGGGCCAAGCCATCCCTTCCTGTTGTTATGATCACCGGTTACGCCTCGGTCAGATCTGCAGTGCAGGCGATGAAGCTCGGGGCAGCAGACTATCTGGAGAAGCCCTTTACCCCTGATCAACTCCTCAAGGCAGTGGTCTCAGCACTTGATATAGCTGCCACCCAAGCACCCGAGGCCCAGGCCCTCATGCACAGGGAGGAGATGATTAAGGTTCTGGAGCGGGCTGCATCGGATAGTGAATTCTTCACCAGCCTCCTCGAATATGCCGCCGATGCCTTAGATGAATATGATCTGAGTGGGCCGGAGAAACTTGCCCTCCTGACTGGTGATATCGAGTGGATAGAGGAGCAGATCGGGCCCCTTACAAAATCCCAGAGGCGTTGGCTTGAGCTGCGAAGAAGTTCGGAAATATGGTAGCCTTGGACCCTTGATAGATGCAGAGGCATCATGATAGGATATCAAGGCTACGGAAAGATACAGTTTCTGTACCCAGCGTTTTGAATGCAAGGAGATCTGAGAAGTGGCACACAGAGACATCAGAGAAGGTCTAGAGATCAAATTTATCTGGCGTGGTAACAGTAAGGAGGAAGACGCATGGCCCGGAAGATGTTGGTCATAGACGATGATCCAATGGTTTTATCATCGTGTCTGCGAATATTTGAGGCGGAGGCTTTTTACGTTGTTACGACCACAAGCCCAGAAGAGGGACTCAGCCTTGTCTTGGATACATACTTTGATGTGATTCTATGCGACTGGATGATGCCGGGCCTTGACGGAATGGAGGTGATAACAAGGCTTGAACAGACCTCTCCAGGTTCTGCTGTGGTTATGATCAGCGGGTATCCAAGTATTGAAAGGGCAACTGAGGCCATGAAGCGAGGGGCAATGGATTATGTTGCCAAGCCATTTACACCTGATGAGATAGTCAGGGCGGTTAATGAGGCGATACAGCGGAAAGAGGCTGAAGAGGTGAAGATAGTCGAGAGATTTGGAAGGCTAGCAAAGACCGGGCATATATCTCTTCCAAGCATTGATAAAAAGATGCTGCAGGCACTTTCTGCTGCAATAGAGGAGCGCAGGCGAATAGAGACCAAGCCTTCACTGGAATCTCTTTCAGAGCCTGAACGTTTGAAGGAAATAACCCTTGCGGTGCTCGATAAATACAACAGGGATACGAATAATCTCATCGGTATGTTACAGGCAGTTCATTCATATGCTGGATACCTTTCCTATGAGACAATTGGTTTGATTGCAAGAGAATTAAATATAAGCGAGCATGACATCTTTGGCACGGCATCATTCTATGCCCAATTCAGATTTGAAGAGCCAGGAAAGCATCATGTAAGAGTGTGCACCGGGACCGCCTGTTTCGTTGGCGGTGGTGGGGTGATTCTTGAGGCAGCAAAATCGAGATTGGATATTATTCCAGGGCAGACTAGTGAAGATGGGTTGTTCAGTCTTGAAAGAGTGGCATGTATGGGTTGCTGTGCGTTAGGACCTGTTGTCACCATTGATGACCAGGTTAACGGTAAGATGAGTCCCGCAAAGTTATCAAGGGCTATAGATAAGATATATAGAACCGAATCAAAAGGATAGGTAATGTGCGTTGATTGTTGTCTGTATTGAGGATGGTGATAAGCCATGGTGGAGTTAGCTGAACAGAAAAATATTGCCGTAGAAACAATGAGGATTAATGAAAAAACCGTATCCTTTTCTTCTGGCGAGACAATTCTGGAGGTTGCCAGAAGATCGGGTATCTATATCCCTACCCTGTGCGCAAGGGCAGATTTGCCATCTCCAGGATCATGCCGCCTCTGTATTGTAGAGGTTGAGGGCATTAAGGGGTATGTAACATCCTGTACTACACCTGCACAGCCTAATATGGTTGTTAACACCAATTCACCTGAGATTGAAAGATTACGAAGGGGGATATTGGAATTAATTCTATCGGAACATCCTTCTGCCTGTTTAGTATGCCCTATCAGGGAAACATGTGAAAAATTTGATGCACCCTCATCAAAGACCGGAAGGGTTACAGGCTGCAATATGTGCCCAAATCGAGATATCTGTGAGCTCCGGCAGTTGGTTGAATATCTGGGATTAGAACAGATCAAATATCCATTCTTATATAAGGGTTTTCCTCTCGAGAGAGATGACCCATTTATGGACAGGGATTATAATTTGTGCATCTTGTGCGGCAGGTGCATACGAGTCTGTCAGGAGAATCTTGGTCTAAGCGCCATATCATTCATCCGAAGGGGTCATGGTACAAAGGTGGGGACTTCCTTTGAAAAACCCCATGTGGATAGTAATTGTGTCTTCTGTATGCACTGTGTTGATGTCTGCCCAACGGGTGCTTTAACAGTTCGTGGTTCTAAGTGGTATGGTTATCCTGACAGTGAGACCTCCACGACGTGTATACTCTGTGAGCGAGGCTGTGAGCTTGTCATTGATACCAAGTGGAAGAAGGTCATGGGTGCGCACCCCGCTAGGGATATGAGCGTCGGTGAAAGGGAATACTGTGTCAAGGGCAGGTGTTGTTTGCCTGCGCTCTTTAACAGGCCGGATCGATTGAAATATCCTGCTATCCGTCGTGAAGACAGTAAGATGATCTATGCTGATTGGGATCATGCAATAAATTATGTATCTGATTTATTATCTCAGTATAAACCCAGGGAAATAGCAGTCCTTTCCTCAAGGCATCTAACGGATGAGTCTATTTATGCCCTGAACGAATTTGCCAGGGTCTATGCGGAATCTAATATATTTTATATTGTAGATAGGGACGTTATCTTTCCTCATGTGGAAAAATCAGATGGAATATGTAAGGATGTCAAGCTTTTATACCTAACAGAGGCAAACAGTTTCACCAATGGGATTGAAGAGAAATTTGGAGGCCTCGAAAACATTGTTATCCAAGATATTTATGCTTCCCCTCTGAGCAAATCGCCTAAGGTCTCTGCTATTCTTCCCTCCACGGTTTTCACCGAGATGAATGGTACAAAGACATGCGCTGATAACCGGAGAGAGCCTGTGACAAAGGCGGCCGAACCACCCGGAAATGCCATTCCAGACTGGGAGATTACCCTTAACATAGGTAATGCCCTGAATAATAGGGGCTTCAAGATGAAGGATTCCCGCAGTATACAGAATCATATCCAGATGCACCCTTGGATTATAGCAGCTGTTCCTATGGTGCCAAAAGACTCTTTAACGTATCGTGGCTTCCCTATTGCTGATTTTGTTCCTGATTTCAGGATATTTGTTGAACGTCGTTTACAGGCAAAAGGAGAGGTGCGTTTTTAGGGGATAGTTATGTATGAAGTGTTAGAAAGATCTGAGATATTTAATGTACATAAGATGGTCATTAAGGCGCCGGAGATTGCAAATTCAATAAATGCAGGGCAATTTGTCATCATTATGGGCTCTGAATATAGCGAGAGGATACCGCTGACTGTATCTGATTGGAATACCGACACCGGAACAATAACCCTATACATTTTAGAGGCTGGCATCTCCACCCTGGAGTTGGCCAGAATGAAGGCTGGAGATTCACTATATGCTGTGACTGGACCACTGGGTATCCCTTCAGAGATCAAACATTATGGGACCGTTGTTTTAGGAGGCGGATGCTACGGAATTGGTGGAATCTATCCGACAGCAAGGGCGTGCAAGGAGGCTGGAAATAAGGTTATAGCTATCATTGAAGCACGGTATAGTCCTATGTTCTACCATGAAAAGGAACTCCATGCAGTGAGTGATCAGGTCTTATACGCAACCGTTGACGGTTCAAGGGGCAGAAAAGGTAAGGTTGAAGATGTTGTCACCGAGATGCTTGAAAAGGGGATCAAGATTGATCAGGCCTTTTTTATGGGATGCGCCGAAATGCTAGAGAGATGTTCTGAGGCCACTCGCCCCTATGCCATCCCGACCAAGGTTGCCCTCAATTCCATTATGCTCGATGGCTCAGGAATGTGCGGCGCATGCCGGGTGAGCGTTGGGGGAGAGACAAGATTTGCATGCGTGGATGGGCCGGAGTTTGATGGGCATAAGGTTGATTGGAAGGAACTACATAAACGTAAACGTGCATACGCAGAGCAAGAGATAGTTGTCTATCAGTCTTACTCCCATGAATGCTTGTCTGAAAAGAAATTGAGAGGAGAAGTCTAAAGGGGGTTTTCTAGATGGCTTTAACTACCAAAGAGCGGATGGCCATCGAGCGGCATAGGATGGCTGAACAGCCACCTGACTTTAGAAACCGTAATTTCGAAGAGGTTCCATACGGCTATACACCGGAAGAGGCAGTAGCTGAGGCACAACGCTGTTTGAGTTGCAAGAAAATGCCCTGTGTCTCCGGCTGCCCGGTGGAGATTCCTATTGCTGAATTTATTGCCCTGGCTGCTGAGGAAAAATTTGCCGAGTCAGCTCGACTCATCAAGACAAAAAACGTTCTCCCTGCTGTATGTGGACGTGTCTGCCCACAGGAGACTCAATGTGAAGGGCAATGCGTCAGGGGAAAGAAAGATATTGCAGAGGCTATTGCCATAGGGAACCTTGAGAGATTCGTTGCAGATTATGAGCGGGAAAACGACCTTATGGAAGTGCTCAAAATACAGGATAAAAACGGCCTTAAGGCAGCTGTTATAGGCTCCGGACCCTCTGGTCTGACTGTTGCTGGAGACTTGGTAAAGCTTGGTTATAAGGTCACCATCTATGAGGCATTTCACAGAGGGGGAGGGGTACTGGTTTATGGTATTCCTGAGTTCAGGCTGCCAAAAAAGATTGTGGAGGCGGAGATCGGGGCCCTGGAAGATTTAGGTGTTAAAATCTATTATAATAGCGTGATCGGCCGTCTCTATAAAGTTGATGATCTTTTCGATAGCTTGGGATTCAATGCAGTATATATTGGAGTGGGAGCCGGGCTGCCAATTTTCTTAGACATACCTGGCATGAACCTCAATGGGGTATTTTCGGCAAATGAATATCTGACACGTAGTAATCTGATGAAGTCCTATCTATTTCCAGAATACAGAACACCCATGATAGTAGGGCGAAAGGTTGCCGTCCTTGGAGGGGGTAACGTGGCCATGGATTCTGCACGGACTGCCCTCCGATTAGGAGCAGAAAAGGTTACTATTATTTATAGGCGTGCAAGAGAACAGATGCCAGCAAGGGCCGCAGAGCTTCATCATGCAGAGGAGGAAGAGATAGAGTTTAGACTCCTCTCAAGTCCTGTTGAGATCTTCGGCAATGAGGGGGGATGGGTTACTGGAATGAAGTGCCAGAGATATGAACTTGGGGAACCTGATGAATCCGGGAGACAGAGACCTGTTCCTATAGAGAATTCCTTCTTTGAGTTTGATTGCGACCAGGTTATTGTGAGTATCGGTGGCCAGGCCAATCCATTGATTACCAAAACAACCCCTGATATGAAGGTAAACAAATGGGGATACATTGAAGTCGATGATTGGGGCAGGACAAGCAAGAAGTTTGTTTATGCAGGTGGAGATATCGTTACCGGCGCAGCAACGGTTATCTCTGCTATGGGGGCTGGTCGGAGGGCGGCAAAGGCAATACATGAAGATTTCATGAAAGAAAGCGATGAAACCTTTACCCCGGGCTGGTGGTGAACTAGATTAGATCCTAGGAAGATAAGGAGCTGAAATGACCACAAGACGAACAATATTTGTCTGTCAGGGTACAGGTTGCGTATCCTCAGGCGCATCCCAGGTTCAGAGAGAATTGGAACGAGACATTATAGAGCATAAATTAGATGTCGAAGTACAACTAACCGGTTGTCGCGGTTTCTGTCAGATAGGACCAAGTGCAATCGTAGAGCCTGATGATATTCTGTATTGTCGGTTAAAACCTGCTGATGTAAAGGAGATTGTTGATTCACATCTGATAAATGGCAGCCCTGTAAGCAGACTCCATTACCATGATCCCACTACAGGCAATCCCATCCCAAAATGGACGGATATTCCCTTCTACAACAGACAGCAAAAAATGATCACCGCCTATTGGGGATTCATAAATCCCGAGGATATAGAAGAGTATATCGCTATCGGGGGGTACAGGGCGGCTCGACAGGCAATCTTGGCCATGAGCCCCGATGAGATAATTGAGGAGGTTAAATCCTCTCAACTGCGTGGACGTGGGGGGGCCGGATTCCTTACCGGTGTTAAATGGGATTTTGCGCGGCGCAGTGATAGTGGAAAGTCACATCAGAAATACATAATCTGTAATGGAGATGAAGGTGATCCGGGTGCATTCATGGACAGGAGTCTCCTCGAGGCAAATCCTCACAGTATGATAGAAGGTATGATTATCGGGGCATTCGCCATCGGGGCCTCAAAGGGATTTATCTATGTTCGAGCGGAATATCCCCTGGCTGTCCATAGACTTGAAGTCGCTATCACACAGGCAAGGATGAGGGGATTCCTCGGGCCTCACATATTTGGTTCCAGTTTTGATTTTGACCTACAGATCAATCAAGGCGCAGGTGCATTTGTTTGCGGGGAGGAGACTGCATTAATGGCATCCATCATGGGGAAACGCGGAAATCCACGTCCCCGCCCCCCTTATCCTGCATCAGAGGGTCTTTGGGGACAGCCCACCAACATCAACAATGTCAAGACCTTTGCCTATGTCCCCCTTATAATCAAACATGGGGCAAAATGGTTTGCTGATGTGGGCCTTGGGCCATCCAAGGGTACCATAGTTTTTTCCCTTACAGGTAAGATAAATAATTCAGGCCTGGTTGAGGTACCAATGGGGATAAAGCTCCGCCAAATAATATATGATATCGGGGGAGGGATCCCTAATGGAAAGAGGTTTAAGGCCGTTCAGACCGGTGGGCCATCAGGAGGATGTCTCCCGGAAAGCTACCTCGACAAAAAGGTAACGTATGAGTCATTGCAGGCTGCTGGATCAATCCTGGGATCAGGGGGCATGATTGTCCTCGATGAAGATGTATGTATGGTGGACATAGCTAAATATTTCATTAGTTTTACCGAGGAAGAGAGCTGCGGTAAGTGTTCACCATGCCGTATAGGAATAAGGAGGATGCATAACGTATTAGAAAGGGTTGCTAATGGTCAGGGGGAAGAGGAAGACTTGGGGCTTCTTGAAGAACTTGGCAACACAATAAAAGACGGTTCTCTTTGTGGATTGGGCCAAACTGCCCCAAATCCAGTCCTTACCACCATTAGATACTTCAGGGACGAATATATAGCCCATATTGTTGACAAGAGGTGCCCGGCCAAGGTTTGCGGGTCACTTATTGAATACTACATAGATGAGGATAAATGTACCGGTTGTTTACTCTGTTTAAGAAATTGCCCAACAAATGCAGTTACTGAGCGCAGACGTGAGGGCACCAGGGATATAGGGATCAAAAAATCGGATAAGGCAGCATCAGTTGAGGAGGGAAAAAAGAAAAGGGCCAATACCATATGTATTATTAACACGGCTACCTGTGTAAGATGTGGTATCTGCTATGCGAATTGTCCTCATGGTGCTATACTTAAAAAAGATCGACCCTTTATTTCTGAAGAGATACTGGCTGTTTCAAGCCAGACGTATGTCTGAACTTGAAGAGTTTCATTGGGTTTCTTGGGTTTTTGCGTTTGTGAAGTTTATGGGGTCAATGATAGGCAAGTGAGCTCACTATAGGCATTTAAGTAGAGGTACCAGATTTTTTACTCAACAAGATCCAAGCTTATAGCAAGTTTTCTGGGGGTTTCCTTCCTGGTTGGTGCTGTTTCCCTCTTCATTGGTGGCCAGCTCCTTTACAAGTCCGTGCTCAGTGAGGCAACAAACCGCGTGAGGTTAGACCTGAATGCTGCCCGGGAGATCTACGAGACGCGTATAAAGGCCATTAGGTCTCCTCTAGGAGTTACTACCCTGGGATTTGGATTCCTCTCAGCACTTAAAACGCACGATGCCCCGGAACTCGTCAATCGTCTCAGGCGCCTAGCTCAGAACGCCGAATTGGATTTCGCCGGTGTAGTTACTAACGAGCGCACGACGCTATGCCGCATTGGACCTCATTCCATACCGAAGGAGGCGGTTCAGGCTGCCAACCCTATAGCAAATTTGGCGCTCGACCGCAGGGTTGCAATCTCGGGGACTGTTGTTCTGAGCAGGGAGTTCCTCTCTGCTGAGAATCCCGATCTAGCCAATCGAGCCAGAATTCAGCTGGTTCCTACACGGAGGGCTGCCCCGAGAGATGAAAAGGAAGAAACTTCGGGAGTGGCGCTTATGGCTGCTATTCCAGTCTTTGATGGTGGCGACCTCCTCGGTGCCCTGTATGGTGGGGTTCTTCTGAACCGAGGCCAAGCGATCGTCGACAAGGTGCGGGACACCGTATTTCAGCAGGAGATATATAAAGGCCGCAGTATAGGAACAGCAACCATCTTCTTCAATGACCTCCGCATATCAACAAATGTCCTCGCCCCGGACGGTAAGCGAGCTATTGGGACGCGGGTTTCAAAGGAGGTAAAAGAGCACGTACTTGACAAGGGGGAAAGATGGACTGACCGTGCATTTGTGGTAAGTGACTGGTACATAACAGCATATGAGCCACTTGTGGACATCTTTGGTGAACGGGTGGGAATGCTCTATGTCGGGGTATTGGAGGCAAAGTATGCTGACATGCGGAGGAAGGCCCTT
>Ga0209979_1004261_pt1 | contig 11945 bp, 5 predicted proteins | sample AnhtaG_FD_183114 | JGI IMG/M metagenome (GOLD analysis project Ga0209979, IMG submission 183114) | Deep subsurface microbial communities from Anholt, Denmark to uncover new lineages of life (NeLLi) - Anholt_01485 metaG (SPAdes) (version 2) | ecosystem: Environmental > Aquatic > Marine > Oceanic >...
TGATAAGTCCTATTCCCTGAACTGTGTGTGGATGGGATCACCCCAGCATAACTGTGAAGGTTGCCTGCAGAATCAAACCTTCCTATATCTCCTATCTCTATCGCTGTCAACACTGACAAAAAGGTCCCAAAACCAGGTACCGTATCTATGAGCTGTGCTTCTGGCATCTCTTTGTACAAGCTCTTAACCAGATCATTCGATTCCTTTTTCATCTCCTCTAAATGACGATATGTCTTCAGTAATGCTTCAAGTAATTGCTTATCGGTCGAAGGTAGTTCTATCCGCTTCAACACCTCCATCCCTCTCTTTGAGAAGATATCATTTACCTTATTTAAATCTTTTAGAACCTCCTCACTTTGCTTCGCTGTCAATGCATGTATACGGTTCTTAACCCGCGTCAAACTCTCTACAAAAAACGCCCTCTGGCGCAGGACACGCTGAGCCCTCTGGTTCTCTCCAGAACGACGATACACCTCCGGTATTAAATCTGCACGAAGTAGATGAGCCAGTATCTTTGAATCTCGTTTGTCTGTCTTGATCTTCGCTTTGGCTATTGCTTTTACCTCAGATGGATTGGCGATCTTAATTCCCACCCCAAGCGCTTCCAATAAATCTACCATCACATAACTTGAAAAACCAGCCTCTATCACTGCTTCTACTTTATCTCCTGCCCCTTCAAGAAATTCCTCTACTTCACTGCGAAAATTCATTACCCTCCCAGCTTTTAGTATTTTCCCTTTCTCATCCATTAATGTCATGTGCGAGTATTGCTTATGATGATCAATACCCATATAATTCATGTGGCACCTCCTTTAAATGAAATTTTTTCTCCTGGGTACTTTACCACAGAATAAAGACCCAGTGGAGGTGCATCACATCATCATGTTACCTACAGAAGAATAAAATCTTTTTCTCGACCCCTTTTTTTTCAAATATCAAATGCTGAGATGCGACCCCTTTCTTTTTCACTTTGCGGGATAAACCTTTACCCACTCATTTACAGAAGTAAAATAAAGCCCGGCTTCTTTCACTTTCTGCTTCGTGATATCTTCCCAGTATTTACTGTAGAGCTTAACCTGAGGCCCATAATAATTAATAAAATCCTCAAGCTCCTCTTCAACCTCATCAGTCTTATAATCTGCGATAACCCAGCCGCCTTCCTCTAAAAACGCAAGATCTATAGCACCGGTTAAAATTATAGGGAGTTTCTCTCTATCAGATATTTCATCATATTCTGTAATCCCTTTTTCTTTCCTTTCCGGCATTTCTCCCCTTGCGCCTTTCTCTTTCCTCTCTGCCTTTGACATCAAATCATATTCTGCTTCTCCGTTTTCTTCCTTATACTTTCGATCATGTCCTGCTCCACTATTTTCTTCCACCTGCAAAACAGTGCCGTCCGTTTTTATAGAAAAGGGAATCTCAAAATATTTCTTCTCTGCTTTCAGGACCCTTCCCCAGAAATCAGATTTCAGTATAGTATCGATCAACTTCAGAAGCTTCCCTTTCTCCCCAACATCTCTTCCTTCTGCAATTAGCGAATTTTCGGCTAACAAATCCAGATTCCCGTCTTCCCCCTTGCCTGCCACCTCAAGGATATTATGGGCAACCCTGCCCCAGCTCATGCCAAATCCGCTTCGACTCCATCCGGGAAGCTCCCTCTCCTTCTTCGCTAATGAAGTAACGGTCTCGACCAGATAGCCAGGCCTGATAACCATGTCTATGTTCCCCCTCAGCTCTTCTCTCGCTTTTTTTAACTCTCCACTCTTTAAAACAAGCTTCTCCCGTTCCCGGACCTCAGCCTTCTTAGGAATCTCAAGCTCCGGCACCCCGACAAGTTCATCATCAAGGACCCCCCATGCCCTTTTCTTAGTTATATCTCCCTCATAAGCGCTTATAACCAGAAGGTTTTTAGCCCTGGTCGCAGCCACATACATCAATCTTGTTTCCTCAGCCCCTCCGTACTTTTTCTCCTCCTCAGCTTTTTCTTCCCAGTTCACCGGCTGAGACAGCAACTTCGCCTGGTACCAGCCTTTTTTACTGAACAGAAAATATCCCTTAGGAGTGACTTCTTCTATCCGGACAACATGTTTATCAGGCTCATGAGGCCTGATACCTACAGGATTAGCCAGGAAAACAACAGGGGATTCTAATCCCTTGGCTTTGTGAAGGTTCATCAACCTTACGGCATTCGCCCTCCCGGGAGTCAGGCTTATCTCTTCGATCTCGTGGACAGAAGTGAGCTCTTCCATAAATTTGACCAGTCCCGCAAAGGATGTTTGTCCTTCTCTTTCCCGGGCACGCAAGATCTCAAGAAGCTTAAACAGGTTGCCTGCCTTGCTGCTCCCCATCTCAGAGGTTGCCAGATAATTAATTATCCCTGAATTCTCAAATATCATCTCAAGAGCAGTTGAGGAGGGATATTTTTTTGTCCAGTCCCACCACTCTCTCATTTTCCCTAAACTCGCTCCAGCCCTCATTTCTCCTAAATCTCCACCCCCTGAAAAATCGGAGAGAAAAGAGAATCTTCCGCCTTTTCGCTTAAACTGAAGAAGCCCATCGTCGCTGACACCGAAGAAGATTCCTCTGAGCACAGCAACTGTGTAGACCTGGTTTTCCGGGTCTATGAGAGCCCTGGCTAAATTGACAATTTCTCTTATCTCCTCTGACTCGGAGAAAGCATCACTCCCGGTTATTTCAAAAGGAATCCCCCTCTCCTCCAGAGCCCTGGCATAAATATTCATATTCTTCTTATAACGGAAAAGCAAAAGAAAATCTGATGGCTGAGCCCCTGCCTTCAATCCCTTCTCTTTATCTTCTTCTGTTCTTGCAAAGCGGACATTCCCTTCACATGCCCAGCTGATCCAATTTGTTATAGCATCCGCATCATATGTAGCTATGTCTTTTTCCTTATGTCTCGGTACTTTTGGCACAGCGATTTTATACACTCCATACGATGTTTTCTCTTCATCCACCCTCACTGTGTTCAAGAGGGCAAAAGCCGGCTGGTATTTATCAGACTCTTTAGGGAAAATGCGCTCGAATACAGGATTATTCCATTCCGCCAGTGAATTTAAAGAACGGAAATTTGCTGTCAGGTGGAGGACTTCACTCCCGCCTTTCTCGATCTGTTCCTTCACCAGGTTATATGTGTCAATATCTGCCCTTCTGAAGCGAAAGATCGACTGCTTGGGGTCACCCACAAGGAAGAGAGAGCCCGGTCTCGGCACAAGCTTCTGCCAGTCACGTTCTTCGCAGTTTACCCCTGTCAGGTAAAGAATAACCTCCGCCTGGATAGGATCTGTGTCCTGGAATTCATCGACAAGGACGTGAGTGAATTTTCTATTGAAATACTGCCTGACCTCCGGGTTTTCCCTGAGAAGCCGTGATGAATTGAGCAGCAAATCCTCAAAATTCAGGCGTGACTTCTGCTTCCGCTTTCCCTCATAAAAACAGATCGCAGGCTCTAAAAAATCAATAATCCTTGAATGGCGGTATTCACGCCACTGTTTTAGAGCACCTATCACTATCTCTTCCTTGAAATTTCTAAATCTTCCCTGGAAATCATCAGCTATTTCCTTGGACGGCCAGCGGTTTTTTACAACACCCAGATTCCTGCCCATTAGCTCAAAAGTTTCCATTAAAATACGGTAGTCTTTGAATCCAAGGTTTCTCTGCCGGACAAAACAGCGGCGCATGAATCTCTGGAGGTCATCAAATCCTTTCTCCGGCCTCTCTACCGGGACAACCTCCCGCGCCTTGAGGAGAAATTCTTCCAGATCCTTTCTGAAACGGGTAAAATCTGGGGTCTCCTTGCTTCCGCCCATAAGTTCAACTTCGGGAAAGAGAGATACAGCTGTGAATGAATCCTTGAGGTCCTCGGGAGCGAGCCCCACATCATCCAGTGACTGCAGGATATCTTCCCCCTCCAGCCTGACTTTCAGCAGGTAATCAAGCCAGCATTTATCGCGGAAAACAGCATCTTCTATCTCCTCCATCTCCTCAAAATCAGGGTCAAGAGCTATCTCAATGGGACGCTCCCTGAGGAGCTTTGCACAGAAGGAATGGATCGTGCCGATATAGCACTGCTCCAGATTCTGGAGTGCATCTGACAGCCTGGTCTTTATTTTTTTCTCTTTCTCCTTTAAAACCTCTTTCTCAAGCTCTGTCTGGAAACGGCCCCGGAGTTCTGCCGCTGCCTTCCTGGTAAAAGTGACTGCAGCAAGGGTATTTATCCCGCATTTTCCCGAGCGAAGAAGTGCGAGCATGCGATTAACAAGACTTCTGGTCTTCCCGGAACCCGCACCGGCCTCAACAAGAAAAGTCCTGTCCAGTTCCCGGGAGATCTTCTCTCTTGCCTCTTTGTCAACTAATTTAAAGTCACTCATCTAATCATATTCTTTAAGTGTTTCAAAAATACCGAACTCCCCGGGATTCATATCCTTCTTTGCCTTTGCCTTCTCTGGTGCATCTTCCCCACAAATAGGGTTAAAATCACAATAACTGCATTCTACTTCCGGATTAACCACAAAATTCCCCTGAGATAAAACATTCAAAAGCTCAAGCAGCAGCTCCCCGAGCCTTCCTCTGTCAAAACGCTCAACCAGAAACTCCCTGCCATCCCCTTTCCGGGTCGGGAAATAATACCCGCTTTGAACGACCTCAGGCGAAGAATCCATCCCGGTCTTCTTAATTATCTGCTCAGCAGCTACAGAATAGAGGGCATGCTGGAGAATTCTGCCTCTGCCAAAACACTCAAAATTCTCATAGATCGAATAGCTCCCTGTCTTGTAATCGATTACACTGTAAAGGTTCTTCTCCAGGCGGTCTATCCTGTCGATCTTCCCTCTGAGATAAAAATAAACCGCAGGATTCATTTCAAATTTCACAGCTTCTTCCATCCCCTCGCCATATTCTTTTTTAAGCCCGAAGGAGACCTCGAACAAAACAGGCTTTACCTTTCGCTCGCGCTTTTTCTCCGCCACAAGAAAAACCTGGAGCGCTTCCATCACCTCATCCCTCTCCCTTTCAAAAATGCCTTCATAGGGAGGGGGGATCTCTTCCCTGTAGTTCGAAATGATCTCTCCAGCGATCTTCCGGATCAGTTTTTCATGTTTCACGGGATCAACTTCTTCCCCTCTATCTCTCAACTTTATCATAAATTTATAAAATATCTCATGAAGGAGCGAACCCCTCTGAAGGGGATTCAGCCACTGCGACTGGTCAAGCTCGAGCTCCTCAGGCTTCCAGACATCAAGAATGTACTCCAGAAAATACCCGAAAGGACACCTGGCAAGAAGTTCGATACGGGAAGATGACATGACAATATCTTTATTCCACAAAGGATGAGCCTCTTCAGGAACTATTTTGACTTGCCCTTCATAAACACTCAATCTAGGGTTGTCCCTCATATTCATGGCAAAAATTCCCTGTCCGAGCTCGGGAAAACTCTTTTCTACTGCCTCTGCCCCATCAAGGAACCTGCCTTCCGGAGCGATCTTTGTGAGCCACCACTCGATCTCATCAAATGCCTTATCATGGCTCCCGGGGAGGAAACCAGAGGACTCGGGGAGCGATGAAAGAAGATTCGTGTAATCCAGACCCGGGTCTCCTTCCAGCAACCTGTGAGCCTGAAGCAAGAGGGATGATGGAAAAGACTGTCTCGATTCGATAAGGTCATAGGATGAATAGCTCAAAAAAGCCTTCCCCCTGAGTGAAGAAAGAAGGCCTGCCGCAGAGAAGAGATTCTCTCTCAGCATGTCAGAAGTTGTCGGGAGGTCCTCTGAGATCTTTTCTCTCTCTTCATCAAGAAGGATCGGGTCCTGGAGGCCTGTTCCGGGAAATGCTCCCTGATCCAAAGCCACGACAAATGTAACCTTCCTCCCTGAGAATCCCCCGGCACGGCGGCTCGAGAGATGAAGATGCCCCGGCACAGGGCCTGAAGCGGCAACACGAAGCCCTGCCCCCAGGTTACGAAGCCATCCAAATGCCTCTTCTTTGTCCAGGGGCGCTGCCTCAACAGAAGCGGCTTCATCCAGTCTGTTTGAGATCAAAGCCATAGCCTCCCGGTCCAGTTCATTTTGAATACGAGAGAACTTCTTGATAAATCCTGATACTCCCTGGCAAAAAGCTGTAAAGTTGAGCTTCCCCTCATCATCCCAGGAAGGAATTAGCTCTAAAAATTGTTCTATTACTTTTTTAAGCCATTCGATTTCACTTATACTTGCCCTGTAATTCTCACACCTCTCCTCCTCCCCTTCTTCCCGGGCAAGTTTTGCTTTATTCTCTGTATTTTTTATTAGAGTCCCGAGGCGTGGAATATATCTATTCCTGTCCCATCCGATCATGGCATTTTTTAAATAGCGGCTGATCTTAAGGGGCGATGGGACATCCTGGCCTTTTCCGCGCGAAAGCCTTAAGTCACCCCCCTCGATGAGATGACAAAGGTGTGAAACCAGGAAATTATCCTCCATCCAGTCAACCAACCCGTTAAAAACTTTCCCGGGTGAAAAAAAACTCAAGGCTATGCCTTCCCCATAAGTCACATTAAGGTCCGTTTTAGATGAAAGAACATAAAAGAGAGAGGGATAGGTATCACCTTGAGGGTGGATAATTTCAACATCATCAAGAGGTATCTTCTCAGATATTATGCGCCGCAGGATCTCACGGCATTCATTTGTTGTACCAATAGCCCTGAATAATTCAAGGGAGTTATCCTTTACTGGCGGAGGTGCGTCTTGCGGTGAAAAAAGCCATGGAAGCCTCTCCAGGTCAGAAGAAGGCGCAGGTTTTTGTCCTTCTTTGTCATTGCGAGTTTTCGAAGAAAACGTGGCAATCTCACTACTGATCTTCCAAAACCGCCTCGGCCTTTGAAGCCCATAAACAGGATCCTGAGGGACTAAAACAAGATTCTCCCCGCTTATCTTTTCTATAAAATCAAGCTCGACTCGACTGAAAGCATTATTCTGGAAGCATAGAAATATTTTCCCCTCGTCTAGAGGCACATTTCCTGCTTTTTCAATTGCCAATGAGTATAGTCCTGGCAAATCAATAAGCTTTCTCCTCTTCAATTCCTCTTCATATTTTTCAAGAAAAGAAATGACCTCTTCGCCCTTGTTTTTCTTAATAAAACTGTCCGTTGAAAGGTCTTTGCTCCTCAAGCCGGACATTCTTAAAGCAAACAGCGACCTGTGGATAGCCCTGACAACACCTGAAGAAGCTTCAAGCTCACTAAAATAATCCAGCTTCCCCTCTTCTTTCAAATTCCTAAAAATATTATCAAGCATAAAAAAGGAGGCTGCCGTAGAGATCTGTCTGACACCTCTGGTGGAAAGTCCCACTCCTGCTACTTCCTGGGCAAGAGAAGGCAATGTTACAAAATGAAGATTGATCCATGAATGTCCCTGCATAGTAAGAGACTCGCCGATCTTGTGACCCAGTTGGTAGGAAGGGACAATAAAGATTTTTTCATCGAGAAGATGCGCCTGGCAATACTCTGCCAGAAAAGAAATTAGGGAATTCATTTTATATGTCATTGATTATATGAAAGCGCTGCAGTACCGATACCACCTTGTATATAATGGTGGTATAAAAAAACTAAAGGAGGTACTGCAGCATGAAAAACTTTTTTGGATGTGATGCGCACAAAAAGTACTCGATGTTTGCTTCTATAAACGAAGAAGGCCATCGAGCACATTGTATCAAAGTGAAGAATGATCGTCATCAGTTTAGATGTTTTCTCAATACTTTGCCGCCGGGCTCTCCGATCGCGGTGGAGACTGTGGGGAACTGGTACTGGATGATTGACGATATGGAGAGGGCTGGTCATGTTCCTAAGTTGGCCAATGCATGGAAGGCGAAGCTTATGATGGGTCAGATAAATAAGACAGATAAACTGGATGCCAACGGATTGGCCCTTTTGTTGCGTAATGGGACCCTTCCTTCGGTTTGGATTCCACCAAAAGAGCTTCGGGATCAACGGGAGCTGCCGCGGATGCGGATGGCTCTGGTCAGTGTACGGACCAAGTTCAAGAATCGCATTCATGCTACTCTGGCTAAATATTCGATTCAGATCACAGAAGTAAGTGATATCTTTGGGGTTCGGGGACGAACTTTGATAAAAGAACGCCTGAGTGAGCTTCCTCCCCACACTCGTCGCTCTGTTGAAACGCAACTGGAGCTTTTGGACCAAACAGTGGAGCATATTAAAGTATGTGAGAAGCAGATCGATGAAGTGATTAAAAAGACACCAGCGATAAAGTTGTTGATGACGCTTCCTGGGGTTGGGCCTGTGCTGGCAATAGTGATAGCTCTGGAGATTGGAGAGGTAAAGAGGTTTGCCCGTGCTGAGAATCTGGCAAGCTATGCGGGTACTGTGCCTCGGATAAGTGAGAGTGCCGGGAGAACTCGCTACGGGAGAGTTCGACCGGATGTGAATCGTTATCTGAAGTGGGCGTTGATTGAGGCAGCTAACACTGTGGTAATGAATCAGAGTCGCTGGTCTGACCAACGACATGTGGCCCGCCTCTATCGGCGTATAAGGGGTCGCAGGGGACACGCCAAGGCTGTCGTAGCAGTAGCTCGACATCTAGCTGAGGCTTCCTACTGGGTACTTAAAAAGAATGAATCTTACAAGGAACCAAAAAGATATGAACCGATTTCGTCCACCCAGAAGTAAGCGCGAGCCTCGCATGAGACTGAGATGCTCGTTCATTGACTGCGTAACTTCTTGGGGGAGATGCTCATGCCGCAAAGACGGCGTATACATGCATCCGATGAAACGGTCTATGAGCCCATGAGACGAAATGTTTATTTTTAAAAATAAAGGAGATAATATGTGATTATTAATCATTTTTCCGTTGACAATAGCAGCGCTTTCATACATGCGAGAAGCGAAGAGACGTGGCAATCTTTAAAAACAATACTCCGCTTGACATCAAACTATAGCTCAAGAAATATCATGAGTTGTCAAAACTGCCTTGAAACAAAACCGTAATGTATAGTCAGTTGTTTCTTTTATATTTTTTTAGCAGAGTAGCAGTTTTTTGATAATCCATAAAAAATGTGTGGTCAAAAATGTTAGTTTTTAAAAACAGCTTCGCATTGTATGTATCCCCAAGAATCGCCCAATCTTCAAGCGCCCTATGCAACAAGCCATCATCTTTCAAGTCACTTTTAATATTATAATTGTCTAGAACAACTATACCCTCAATATCTCCTTTATTAATCTCATTTATTGAAGCAATGTTACACTCGATTCGTCTCAATAATCCAAGCTTGATTTTCTGTTTTAACACTTCCTTATATGTTAATCTGAAGTCTTCATAATGATCATAAACAAGGTCTATATATCTCTTAACTTGTTTAGTAAAAACATTTGCTATGTCTGTATTGTTTTTGTTCTTTAATTCCAACACCACAAAAGTGAATTTGCCGGTACTTAATCTTTTAAGGCCTAAAAGATCCATCCTTCCTTTTCCTGAGCCAGGATAAACTACTTGTCTATCAATAATCAAAATCCCGTTTTTCCCAATCGTCCTATTGTCTATAAAATGGTTGATTTCGCTTACTCCCTCTGAAATATTTCCTTTTTTATGCTCGACTATTTTCAATATTATAGAAGTCATAATTTTATTAAAACTGTTGGAATTCTCTTTTACTATATCATCAAAAAATATCTGCCATTTATTACCGCTACAATCTTTGACAACCTTTTTCAAACTAGGAGGCAAGAGTGGTTTTGGATCAAATGTATTTGAAGCACTAAGATAATATCTTTCATTTTTCCTTTTTACTTCGATACCATGGCCTAAGAAATAAAGATCCAAGAAGTTATTCCGAATTTCCACCATAAAAGATTTTCTATGTTTGCGCTCAAATGCCAATATAGAACGTAATTTCCCAGTCTTAAGCTCACGCAAAAAATCAGTATCTAATCCTTTAAATTGTCGCAGTTTTTTTTCACTCATACTAAACCTCCCTTTTTTGCAAGTTTTTTCGAAAATTTAGTGTTTTTATTTCTTAGAATTATAAATTATTCACTTATCTGTACGCAATACACCTAATCAATCCTATACCCTCTTCTCCTCCTAGAACTGGACATTGGCCCTGCTCTCTCACTTTCAGTAATCCTAAAAAAAGCCATATGAATAACATTCTTTCTATATACAAGAGCAGATCCTACAACTTGTTTTCCTTCGAATCGATAGTCCCATCCATTTCCTATGGATTCATATTTTTTCTCACTACAAGCAGCGATCTCTTTAATAAATGCTTTTGCCTTGTCTGCATTTGATTTTGCAATTTTTTCCTTTTTTAAGAGAATAGCCTCAATGGCATAACTCTTCACTAATTTTGGATGAAGCACCTTATAAGCTAAATCACGCGATACAATATCGAATCCAACAACCTCCCCGTTCAACAAAACAAGCATCCCTTTTTGTTTTGGTTTATATTTAAAGGCTTTCAGATATCCATCCAAGTCTTTAAGCTTAGAATCAAAAACATCCTTCATTGCACCAGTAGAAGAGTGAACCTCAGCATCCTCAGACATTTCATCAATAGCATTCCATACAGCTGCCTGGTCTGAACTATATTGATGAGATTCTCTTAATGATGCAGAAACAGAACGAGCCTTCGTCATACGGAGCCTTGGAGACATAACTATCTTTGAATCAGAAAATTCCTCTGAAACATACGACCATCTCCCCTGCTCTGTACAGCTTACAGGAATGACAGTCTCTGACTTTTTCTTCAATAAAATAGTTGTATTCAGCACTCTGTTTTGTTTTGCACCAACAAGCTCTTCCCCATCAAGAAGAAGAATATGGATTTCTGCATTATTTATAACTTTCAGTTCAGGCACAGAACCACCGTGGCTGACCTCTTTAATTGTCAGGTAATTCTTCTCCAGAGCTTCTTTTAAAGTGACATATTCAGACCCCTGGCTGACAGAGGTTTTCAAAGGAATAACTCCCATTTTTTTAAAACTTTGAAGTTCCCCCAGTTCAATATTTAACAGATAGTTTTTTATTTCAGAGTGTCGAGTAGACATCTTCACCTCCTTTTGGTTTAATGCCCCTCACAGAACCGTACTTGCGGATTTCCCGCATACGGCTCTTCGGTAAGGTTTCCCCAATACAAGGATGGGGTATAAGTCCGATGATAGATCTTAGGTTTGGGTAGAGGCTTATATTCGAGCATCTTGTAAAACTGGGTAATGTTGTAACTCTTCTTTTGACTCCTCCGGTTTATCCATTTGTAGGCAAGTTTAACTGTCTGGTTATAGAACGCCTTTAAATCTCTCATGTTCCCGCTCACTCCGTAATACCGATAGTGCCCTCTCAACTTCATCCTTAACACTTCCCACCAGTCCTCCATCTTTATCATATTTCGCACTTCTTTCAGCCAAAGATTCGTCTCTTTTAGCTTCTGCCTGTATCTCGCTCTGGATGTCTTCCGCCCTAGCTTGAAATATCCTTTCCTTGTTTTCGTGCAGTAGTGTGTAAATCCCAGAAAATCAAAAGTCCTAAGCTTCTTCCCTTCTTTCCGTGCCCAATAGTAGGGATATCTGCCAAATGATATTATTCGGCTCTTTTCCTCTGATACCGCTAGTCCGAACTTACCTAATCGTTGCCGTAATACTCGCCCACATTCCTCTGCTTCTTCTGCCTTCTCGAAACACACCACAAAGTCATCTGCATAACGGATAAATCGACCATATCCTCTCAACTCTCTCTTTACCCTCTTCTCAAACCATAGGTCTAAACAATAGTGAAGGTAAATGTTAGCCAATAGGGGACTGAGTATCCCTCCCTGCGGTGTGCCTCTCTCTACCTGGTAGTACTTGCCATCTTCCATCACTCCGGCCCTCAAGAATCGCCCTATCAACTTTAGTATGTTCGGGTCTGCTATTCTTACCTCCAGGAATTTCATCATCCACTTGTGGT
>Ga0209979_1004263_pt1 | contig 11940 bp, 8 predicted proteins | sample AnhtaG_FD_183114 | JGI IMG/M metagenome (GOLD analysis project Ga0209979, IMG submission 183114) | Deep subsurface microbial communities from Anholt, Denmark to uncover new lineages of life (NeLLi) - Anholt_01485 metaG (SPAdes) (version 2) | ecosystem: Environmental > Aquatic > Marine > Oceanic >...
ACTACTTCGGGGTCATGAGATAAGACCTTAGTATCCAAACCGCTTTTCTGGGAAAAAGCAGGATAGAGCTGATTGGTTATTTTTCCTAAAATAATTTTAAATGCAGGAGGTTCAAAAGCTAAACGGAGCCAGGGGGCAGTAGCAATTACTCCCTTAAGATGTGATCGACGACGAAGAACATAATTAAGAACTAAGTTACCACCTAAACTATGACCATAAAGGAAAAGGGGCAGTTCAGGAAAATTTTTATCTACTTCATTAAGAAAGAAATTAACATCATTTAATAATGCTTCATAAGAGGGAGTATGACCACGTGGACCAGGAGATTTACCATGTCCGCGTAAATCAAAAGAAATTAAAGTATAACCTGCTTGAATTAAACTATCAGCTACATGGACATAGCGTCCACTATGTTCTCTTAATCCATGAACCAAACAAACCACTGCTCGAGGCCGGTCTTCCGGTTGCCAGCTTTGACCAAAGAGTGATAATCCATCAAAGGTATTGAATTTAAATTCAGCATGTTTCATTTTTTGCCCTTTCTTTTACTTTAATTAAACTGCTATTACTGATTACAACCCAAAAAGTAAATAAAATAGTAATGTAGGGGCACGATGCATCGTGCCCGCAGAAAAAATTAGGTATAATATGACGAGGGCACAATGCATTGTGCCCCTACAGCCCGGTTATAACCAACAAATCCAAAATTATTATAAAATTATTTACAATACACTGTGTATATACTCTGCTTTTAAATATTTTTTAGCTTTTTTTGGGGGATAACCATAATTAATAATATTTTTTTATATAATCTTCAATTTCGTCTCTGGTTCCTTTAAAAGGACTGGGCCTTTCCATCTTTAATGAAACTAATGCACTTGCAAAAAGTAAGGCATCCTCAATATCTTTGTTTAACCTTTCGGTGATATAAGCGCTAAAACAAGTATCGCCCCTACCGGTTCTTCCTGAAAGATTTCTCGGTTTTAAGGGAAAAGTATAATATTTTTTACCATTATAAATTAAAACTTCTTTATTGTGAGTAATCATAATCTCCTTTGCTCCCCACCCGAAGAGCATTTCAGCTGCTTTCTTTTTATCTTTTGTTCCGGTCATAATTTCAGCTTCAGCTGCATCAGTTTTTAGATAATCAATATAAGGGAGATATTCCTTCTTTTCCTCCCAATCTTTAAAGACCATTTCCTTATTTTCTCCTACATTCCTTAAAAATCCTTGAACATCCAGGGCGATTTTTCCTTTGCTATGCAGAAACTTTATCATTTTACTATCAAACTCTCCATAAATAAGGCCGGCAAAATGATATATCTGAGAAATAATATTATCCGGAATATCTTCAATGGTGAAGGGGTCGGCAATGGATAAGGCAATACAGGTTCTTCTTTCTCTATTTGCGCTATGATAAATATTTCTTATGGAAGTAGTGTTTTTAGAACCTAAAGCGAAAATATCTTCTTCAGGGATGGTAAGTGCTTCTAAACAATTTTTATCTTGGAAAGATAATTTAGTTAAGATACCAGTTTTATGACCAATAGCATGGGAAGCACAGGATGAATAGAAAACCGCTCCTCCAATTTCCTTTACAGCTTCTCCCTGGTATATATTTTTATCAATGGAGATATGTCCCATAATAAAAGTATCATATTTTTTAATTTTCATCGTTCACCTCTTTTTAGCATAAAATAATTATACTCCTAAAAAACTCTTTTGAAAAATATTTTTAAAAAGAATTTTATCTTACTAATATAATTCAAATAAATTAATTATCATTTGAAAAATTAATTTGAATCATTGGGACTTTCTGGTAGAAAATTGAGCTAAAAAAGGAAGAAAAAGGGGATAGAAATATTAGTAAGTTTGACTTATTATTTATTTAAAAATTTATAATTTCTAATAATTTAGTTATTGTAATATCTCCAATTTTTTCAAAGCGAAAGCGGGCTTTTCCTACTCTTTCCTCCGGACCAATGCCAATAGACAGCATATTACCTGCCAAAGCAGCATCAATTCCTGCTTCTGCATCTTCTACTACTGCACAATCTTCTGGCTTTACTCCTAATTCTTTCGCCGCAAATAAGAATATATCTGGAGCGGGTTTAGTATTTTTTACACTATACCCATCTACAATAATATTAAATAAATTCTCTATTCCTGTTCCTTGTAAGACTGTTCTCGTATTCTTGCTAACCGAGGCAATTGCTGTTTTTATCCCTCTTTTTTTTAGTCCTAAGACTAATTCTTTTGCCCCAGATAGAATATTTTCAGAAGTCATCTGTCTTAATAATTCCACATAATATTCGTTTTTTCTATCCAACATTTCTTGAAATTGTTCATTTGAAACTTGTTTTCCCTTTAATAATATTTTTAAACATTCATTTCGGGAAACTCCTCTTAGCTTTTCATTATCATCTCTGGTAAAAGGAATCCCTTCTTCATCTGCCAATCGCTTCCAGGCACGATAATGATATTCAGAAGTATCAGTAATTATTCCATCAAGATCAAAGATAACCGCTTTTATTTTTTCACTCATTTATCAATACTTCACTCCTTAATTAATAATCAACATATCTCTTTACATAGAAGTCAGATATACAGTTACACTTTTAGTATCAGGTGATACAGTAACCCTTCCGTTCTGAAAATCAACGGTTCCAGTATTAGCTCCTTCCAAACGAGTTAAAAATACTGGTAAGTCAATCAGAATTTCATTAACCGGACTATCACCGGTAAAGGTAATTAATACCCGATCAGAATAGCCTTGAATTCTCACTCCCCTTCTTCTATTGCCTGAAATAGGATAATTTTTAAGTTCAATAACCTGCGAATTACCAATCCATTCTTCTGGTATACCGCGCCCAATAATAACTTTTCCATCAATTTTTTCTGCAATCAGGGAGTCGATAAGAACTTTTGTACAGGCGGATTGTCCCCACATATGTGGTGATGCACCATTACCGTACTTTGGATGTGTCCCTTCCCATGAAGTGCTTTTTGGATACAATATTCCTTCCCACCAGGAAAAGGGTCCAGTCATCGCAGATTCAATCATCATTTGGTAAGCATAAATTCCTTCTGAGCGATATCTTTCCCCACGCAATGCAGCACTACCATATCCTGCATTATAACAAGAACAATAGTAACCATGAGGATATCCACCAAAATTATGGGGAGGAAAAATTCCTTCTAACCTTCCAAATCCATAATCATAGGTATCATCAATCATAGTAAGATTTACACCATATTGCTCTCCATTAAACAGGTAACCATCCCAAGCCCAGCGACCAAAAAAGAATTGCGCTGCCCAGTTGGCGTCTTGTGGATTCCTGCACCGATTTTTACTATTCGGTTCAACCAGAGAAACAGGTATATAATTCAGGTCGTAAGTGGTAATGGTTTCTGTAAGTTTGGTGTCTACACATCTTAATAAATCGTTATATTCATTTTCAGCCCAGGATAATTCTTCTATTTCTCCTAATCTTTGGCAAATGTATCTATAAGCAAGAAGTCCCATCATAGCAGACCAGTTGGTAACCGTCCAGTATCCATTGCTATCTATGTCATTCGTCATTTTAATGATACCGCCAGGTCCTGTTCTCTCATTAGCAATAGTGTGAGCATATTCTCTTAAGCTATCAAAACGACTGGCAACAAACTCGACATCGTCTGTTTTTAGTAAATAGAAAGCATGGGGCCAGCTATATTTATATTTTGCATCATCATACTGAGTAATAGCTTTAATATGGTCAAGCATAATTTGTGCATCAGAATAGTCAACAAGTGTAAATAGTGTGATAATTATTCCTATAGAATCATGATCCCATACACCATCATATCCATTTTCTCCAACATGGAGACCATATCCATCTTTAACAATATGAGTATAGATGTATCCTGCTTTATATGCATCTATAAGTACCGGGTCGGGCAAACTGGTAATATTTACTATTTTAGATAATTTATCATCCCAATAGGTCTTCATATGATCGAAATGTTGTTCCCATGTTCCCGCACAAGCAAGATTATCATCAGAAGGCCAGTCATAAGAATTTCCGAATCTGTCAATGGCTATTACAAAATCATAATTTTTTGTTTCACCAGGTAAAACCAAATTTCCAGGTGTGTTTAATACAATTAACTCTTTTGATGGTTGAGGATCAAGAGAAACTGCCTCCTCACTATGGTTATATATAGAGACCCGGCTATAGGCAGCTACATAGTCATTACCATTAATGTTAACCTTATCACCAAAGTTCATTATCTTAACAGTACAGCCGTCTCGCTCAAACTCGGTAACCATACATGGAAGATATCCTGAGTGGTTATACCATTTCATAGAAGCAGGATATTTATAAATACCAAAATCAACTTTGATATTCTTTCCATCCCTAATATAAAAACTACCATTTTTATAGGCAATAGCGGCATCTTTATCTCCATCCCATCCAAAACAACTTTCATGACCACCGGCAATAACCCATTGAGCAGATACAATTAAAAAAATTATTACCAGTATAAATAGCTTATAATCTTTTCTCATATAAATAAATACCTCCTATATTTATCTAATCTTTAATAATATTCCCTATTGAATCTATAAACTAAATCTTTTATTAGTAAGTTATTTCTAATTCCTCATCTGTTTTTAGAATATATTCTTTTTCGCAAACTTCTACTGGCAGTGACTTACTTATAGAAGATAGCGGCTTTAAGGTAATTGTATTTCTGGTAATATCAACACAATACTCTTCATTCTGCCACTTAATCTTAAATCTCAACCTTTTCCATTTTTCTGGTAGATGAGGATTGATTCTCAACTTTCCATCACTTGAAATTCGAACTCCTCCAAAACCATTTACTACCGCCTGCCAGTTCCCACCCAGTGAGGCAGCATGAAGTCCATCCCAGGAACTTTTTAAATTTTCTCCTAAATCAATCCGTATTGAACTTTCAAAATATTCATATCCTTTTTCGCCATCTTCTATATCTAAGGCCACAATAGCATGTATGCTCGAACTTAATGAGGAATCATGAAGAGTCTTTGGTTCGTAATAATCCCAGTTAAGGCGTTTAGTTTCTTGGGAAAAATCATCACCTAAAAGATATAGAAGCATAATAATGTCTGATTGTTTTAATACTTGCATCTGGGTGATTTCTTCCCAGTTATAATCCTGGGCAATTGCTCCCACTTTTCCTTTATATTTTAAAAGATCGACTTCCCTCTTATCTGTAAAACCTTCATACTGATGGATAAAACCTGAAGCTTTATCCATACCAATATATATCTTATCTGCCTTTTCTTCCCAATCACTCAATTCATTCAAGGTAAGTTTGATTTTAGAAGTAACTTTCTTCCAAACTTCTGATTGATTCATCTTAATCCACCCAGAAAAATGAATAGTTTTATTAAGATGCCATTTTACCATATAATTTGTAAAAGTATTATTATTTATATGTTCACTATATTCGTCCGGTCCGGTTACATTATTTATTTCATATTGGTCTTTTTCCGGATTGTATTCTAATCTACTCGCCCAGAAGCGGGATGTCTCCAACATAATCTCTAACCCATAGTTATACATAAAATCATGATCATGGGTTGCCTGGAAATAATGCCAGATACTGTATACTATATCGCAAGTTATATGTTGCTCTAACTCACCAGTCCATATCCTTTGAGGTTTACCTGTTTTAAAATCTACCCCGCCCCATTTAGGAGTAACTTCGCATCCTGTGTCGGCACATTCCCAGGGATACATAGCACCCTCAAAACCATTTTCCTTAGCTTTTTCCCTTGCTCCATCCAAAAAGTGATAACGATAAAGAAGCAATCTTTTAGCAATCTCCGGAAAAGTATAAATAAGGGAAGGAAGGATAAAGATTTCCATATCCCAAAATACATGACCTTTGTAGCCTTCTCCAGAAAGTCCTTTTGCCGCAATGCTTAATCTCTCATCATGAACAGGAGTCATCTGATAGATATGAAATTGGGAGAAACGAATGGCTAATTGATCAAAGTCTGGTCCATCAAGAACAATATCAATTTGTTTCCAGAGTTGATCCCATCTTTTTTTGTGAGCTTCAAAAAGCTTATCATAACCAATTTCTATAAATTTTTTTAAATTGTCTATCGCTGCTTTTTCTATTTCTTTATCTGAAACTTTTTCTTTCCCCCTAAAATCAGGATCACGAGTTGAATAAATAGTAACCATTTTTACGAAACTCAGTTCTTCATTCTGTTTAATTTTATTTGTAAAAGATGAAAAAATCTTCCTTCGTTGGCTTCCTACTTCTTCTTTTACTTCTAATATCTCGCCATTCAAATAGAAACGGTGTTTTGTAGCAATAACAAGACCGATATCCGATTCCTGAGTCCTGGAAGTCATTGAGATAATCCCTTCAGAAGAAAATCGTAATCTTCCTTCTTTAAAATGCTGCACGCCGCTATTGGTAGTCTGCCCATTAATTCCCGAACAAATACCAAGATATCCAGAATAATTAAGAGGAATGATTTTTACTTTTAGGGCAGTAAAATGTATATTATCCAGAGACAAAAACCTTTTAAAGGATAATTTAGTCTTTCTTCCCTTTGGGCTTTCCCACTCAATATTCCTTATAAGCTGCCCATCTTTAATATTAAGTTGTCTTTGATATGATAAAATCTTCCCGGTCTTTAAATCAAATTTTTCACCATCTAATTTTAAATCTACATTTAACCAATCAGGAATATTAGCTAATTCTGTCACTTCTCCTGGGAATTTATCGAACAGACCAGCGATATAACACCCTCTTGTTTCTTCTCGATAAGTTTCTTCTGTTGCCGCTCTTACTCCCATATAACCATTGCCAAGAGTGAAGATTGTTTCGTATTTCCCTAAACACTCTGATTGAAAATCGGTTTCTCCTACTATCCAATTTTGGTATTCATTTTTCCCAATATTATATTTAATTACCATAAATAACTCCTATCTTATATAAAAATTAAAGAAAATAATTGAGTAAAGAATTGGTGCTAAATTTATCCCTTTATCCCGCTAAAACTTACGCCTTCTACAAAATAACGCTGAAAAACAAAAAAGAGGATTATAATCGGCAAAGCTGAAATAATTGCTCCTGCCAGAATTGGCCCCCAATCAAAGGCTCCTGAGGCATAAGTATTTTTAAAACTTAATAATCCAACAGTTAAGGTAAACTTGTCCATCGGAGAAGTTAAAACTACTAAAGGCCAGAAAAATTCATTCCATGCCCCTTGAAAAGTTAAAATGGTAAGTGCTCCTAAAGCAGGTTTAGCCAGGGGTAACATTATCTTTGAGAAAATTTGATAAGTACTGGCTCCATCAATCCGGGCTGATTCTTCCATTTCTTGGGGTAAACCTTCAAAAAATTGTTTCATTATAAAAACTGCAGCCGCACCCACTAACCCTGAAATAATTAACCCGGTGAAGGTATTTAAAAGACTTCCGCCACCAAATAATTTAGTGAAACTAAAAACACCATCCCGTAATACTAAATAATTTGAAATAAAGGTTACCTGTCCAGGAATCATCATGGAAAAAAGAATAAAGACAAATAAATAATTTTTTCTAAAAAATTTAAGCCGGGCTAAAGCATATCCTGCCATCGAAGCAAACGTTAGGGTAGTGATAACTTTAATTATACTAATAAAAAGGGAATTAAATATCCAGGTCGTAAAAAGTCGCTTCCCAGTACTACGACTATAATTTTCATTAAAAACCCTAAAATGGTTATGGAAAATATAAGGGATAACTCCTTTCACTAAACTATTCCAGCTCTGCGACATCCCTAACCGTTCTATTCGGTTTGGGGCAAGAGTTGCTTTTACAAATTTAACTTTATATGGAACCTTTAAATCCATAGGCAGTTCATTAAAATCTTTTTGGCTAATATTTACTATAGTTATCTTATAACTAACCAGTACACCATCCTTATTTGAAACACGATTAATCTCTTCTATTGGTTTAATTGTAACAAAATCAGCAACAAATTCTTTATCTAAATCTAAGGCAGCTGCTCCGTGCCCAGCAAATCTCTTGGGGATAATAACTTGAGGTGGTACAATTTCAATTCCAATTGGATATTTATAAGTAATCTGTAAAGAAACTTCGTGACCGGACTTTAATTCGCCAAAAAAACCACCAGCTCCTCCTTGTCGGGCAAGTGTATAAACCCCAATCCAGTTTTTCAGTGATAATTGCTCTGTTTTTAGAGTCGGTGGCCATTCACTAGGATTGTCTTTTAAGCTCGAGATTGCTCCAAAGAGAAAAGTCCCCATAAAGACTATGGAAAATAATAACAAAATTAAATAAATTGCTCCCACATTTACCCAGCGTCTGCGCTTAATTTTTAGATTTATGTCACTATTATAATTCTGTTGAATTTTCATTAATCCCTTAAATCCTTTCCATCTCCGAAAAATATTTTCTGAATTAGGACTACAACCAGAGTTAAGACTGCTAAAATAATAGCAGCCGCAGCTGCCATACCTATCCTGGGAGCAGAGGCACCCGGAAAAGCACTATAATATACATAATAAGCCAGGGTTATGGTGGATTCTAAAGGGGCCTGACCGCCAATAATCTTAACCTGGTCAAACATCTGTAAGGTACCGATCAGCCCTAATGTAACTATTAAAAAAGTTATATGTTTTAATTGAGGAACAGTGATATACCAAAATTTTTGCCACCCTTTAGCTCCATCTACCTCAGCCGCTTCATATAATACCTTAGGGATACCCTGTAACCCAGCTAAATATAATATCATAAATGTGGGAACAGTAGTCCAGATATTCAAAATCATAATAGCACCAAGGGGTCGAGGAAAAGCCAAAGGACCTGCCCAAGAAGGAACTTTTTCCCTTGTATTTAACCAAAAGATGTCGACTGCCTTTGCTTCAGCAGTCGTAATAATATTAAAATCTTTAAGTAAATAGGTAATAAGGGCAGCGAAAATAATAGAAAGAATAACATAGCTTGGTTCAAAATATTCAACCGGCCTCCCCCTTAATTTTTCTATAACCACTAATAATAATTGTATTCCCACTAAGAGGGTTAGGAAAATGCCTATTGTTAAACCATACTGATGAAGTAGGGTTAAAAGATAGTTAATAACCCCCTTTCTTTGAAACATCCAGATAAAAATTAGAGTAATAACAATACTGGAAGTAATACTGGGCATATAATAAGCAGTCCTAAAAAAATTAATTCCTTTTATCTTCTGATTCATAGCCACTGCCAGAAGTAAAGCAAAAATCGTCTGTAGAGTAGTTACTATAATGGCAAAAGTTAATGAGTTTTTCAGGGCCCTTGTAAAGAGATGTTCCTTAAAAAGATTTATATAGTTTTTAATACCCACCCAGTTAGGTATTGAAAAGAGATCATAATCGGTAAAACTAAAATATAATGACCGAATAAAAGCATAACCAAAAAATATTATAAACCCAAATAAAAAGGGAGATAAAAGAACATAAGGAGCTGTCTTTTCTTTTAAGGAACTCCATCTATATTCCAATTTTTTCGCCTCCATTTATTGTTCTAAATAATCTTAATAATCATCTAAAAAATTAATAAAGGAAATAAAAAGGGGAAGAGATAATCCTCTCCCCCTTTTTATTAAGTTCTTATTATTTCATTAACTCGTCTAATTGTTCTTGAGCCATCTTTAATGCTTCATCAACTGTCTTTTGTCCGCTCATTACTTCAGATAAAGCAACATTAATCGGATCCATCCATTTACCACCATATTCTTTAAACTTAAATGGTTTTACATATCCTGCAGATGCTCCCAGAAAAACTGTTTTATTGGCTTGCGCTTCTGGTGTATCTTTTTCAAAATAAGGATTATCAGCTAAAGCCTTACGACTCGGTATAGCTAAACCTCGTTCTAAAATAAATTGCTGAGCTGCTGGACTGGTTAAAGCTTCCATTACTTTAAAAGCGGCATCTTTATTCTGGGAATTAGCATTTATCCCCCAGGCTACAGTATAAATAAGATTACCTGGCTGGCCAGTCTTAGAATTTTTAGGTAATAAAGTAGCTCCATATTTTAAGTTAGGGGCTTCATCCCTTAAAAAGCCAAGAATCCAGGCGCCTTCTAAAGCAGTAGCTACAGTTTCAGTGGCAAGAGCACCGCCACCCCAACCTTGACCAACATCGGCTGGCATAACGCCTAATCCTTTCTCTTTCAATCCTGTATACCAGTTAAATGCCTCTTTAAAAGCTGGATCCATAAGATTGGTTTTACCATCTATAAAGGGTTCCCAACCGGCAGCATAGGCAAATGCTCCAAATCTGGCAAAATCAGGTGCTAATGCCATTCCCTCTACTTCACCACTAAAGGCTTCCACAACTTTTGCTAATTTATTTTCTAAATCTTCCCAGGTATCATTTTCATTGGGATAGGTTACGCCAGCAATATCAAAATGATCTTTATTGTAGAACAGAGCAAGGGAATTAAAGTCTTTGGGGATACCGTATGCCTTGCCATCAAAAGAAAAAGCATTTAATAGGGAAGGAATTATATCATCCTTACTTATTACGGCTGATTTAGCCAGATAACTATCCAGAGGTTCCACTTGACCTGCTTTAATTATGTATTCTGCCCAGAAGATATCCATATAAAATAGATCTCCGGCTGTACCGGCGGAAAGGGTATTAATTAAATTCCCCTGATAATCATCTACAATTGGTCATAAATTGCAGTTATCCCTGTGCCAGCTAATTCAGGCACAACAAACAGAGTAATTAATTCTTCCACAATAGACTTATCAATTCCACCAAAACCTACAATTCTTATTTCAGTTTCCGCTGTACTTATCATTGAAAACATAAACAACATACTTATTACTAACAAAATAATAATACTATTTTTCATTTTACTCCTCCATAAATTTTATTTTCAAAATTACTAAACAAGTATACATCTGTAACAATTTTTACAGCATCTACCCCCTCCTTTCATTTTTTAAATTTACTCTCGAGTGTTTCTTTAAGTTGTCCATCTAATTTATTAATAGTAACGGCGCTACAGGAATCTCTAATCATCAATTTTGGTTTTAACAAATATTTTTGTTGTGGTTTTTCTTTTTTTAACTTATTTAAGATTAATCTCACAGACCATTTCCCCATGGCAATTGCATCCTGTCCAATAGTAGTCAATCTTGGTTCGATATAGTTACCTATACTGATATTATCGAATCCAATAATAGACATATCTTTAGGTAAATTAAAACCACTTTCTTTAAAGGCTTTCATGGCTCCCAATGCCATCAAATCACTGGCAATAAAAATCGCAGTTGGTAGTTTTTCTAACTTCATTATATTTTCTGCACATTGATAGCCACTATCTTCGGTAAAATCCCCTGTAAAAACCAATCTTTCATCATAAACTTCTCTCTCTTCCAAATAATTTTGATAGGCATTTAATCTTTCCCGGGAAACCTGAGCATTGCGATGACCATTGATCATAGCTATTTTACGATGACCAAGTTTCCATAAATAATCCAAGGCTAACCGAACACCTAATTTATTATCCGTGCTAACAAAATTAACATTTTCGCCTTCTATCAAAGTATCGATAATTGAAATAGGGAAAGTAGAATTTTTAATTTTCTTGATATGGGGGTCATCTAATCGTAAGCCGGTGAATATTGCTCCTTCGGCCCTTCGCTCCTTGCATAATTCTACATATGACTTTTCGTTTAAAAGGTCACTATCAATTGAAAAAAGAACGATGTCATAATTATTTTTATTGGCTTCTTCTAAGATTCCACCCAAAAACTGTAAACCTAAGTCTTTACTAAAAGTATATTCTTGCCTGCTAAATATAAACACACCAATTGTATTGCTTTTATTGGTTACTAATCTTTTTGCAATTGAATTAGGGGTATAATCTAATTCTCTTGCCGTTTCA
>Ga0209979_1004265_pt1 | contig 11939 bp, 9 predicted proteins | sample AnhtaG_FD_183114 | JGI IMG/M metagenome (GOLD analysis project Ga0209979, IMG submission 183114) | Deep subsurface microbial communities from Anholt, Denmark to uncover new lineages of life (NeLLi) - Anholt_01485 metaG (SPAdes) (version 2) | ecosystem: Environmental > Aquatic > Marine > Oceanic >...
CCTCTACTGCTTTGATTTTCTCTTTTGTTTCCTTATCCCACTCAAGAGGTGGATTATCCTCTAGAATTTCTTTAACCTTTTTATTAGCCTTTTTATACCAATCCTCATAGGAGGCTTCTATTCTACCAGAAAATTCTGATGAATATATCTCCTCTCGCATAAATTTAAGAGTATGCTCAGTGCCAAGATAATTTGTATTTGGGTGCCCCTCTTTATGAATTAAATCAAGAGCTAACCTTTCCTCCTCAGTATTTATTCCCCGAATAGCTCTTTTTATCTGTGCTATCATTTCATCCATCACTATCAGATGTTCATAACTTAGCATTAAGGTAGAATCAAGAAGGCCGGTGGTAATTATATTTCCTCCGGCAGCTGCTCCCATATAAATACCCAAAGCTGCCTCTGTGGCAGCTCTGGCCCCGGGTTCTCTGGCCCCAGAATTACCAGGAGCAACTCTAGAGGGAAGTCCATAGAAGTCGGCTATCTGGATTGTAGCTACGGTTATCATAGCCTGTTCAATACTCCCCATAGAGATATCCGCTACTCTAAGGTCCATAGGGTTACTTACTGTCCCATAAATAACCATTGATCCTGATTTTACAAGTTGGGCCAGCACTACCCCTGCAATTACCTCTGCATTTTGTTGTACAAGAGTTCCAGCAAGAGTTATTGGTCCGGTTCCTCCCATCATGACCTCCGGGGAGACCATTATAGGCATTCCCTGCCTTGCTCCCTCTATCAATCCCTCTGTTTGATCATCGTACTGCAGGGGACTTATAGGATTTACCCATACCACATCCATAGGCCTTTCTATTAAATCTTTAAGGGAGCGGCGAAAAAGAAGAAACTCCAAAATTCCTAATCTAACCTGTTCTTTTGATCGACCAGTACCATTAAAGCAAATTTTTCCTATAGCTTTTTTTAGCCCAAGGTTACTACCTCTGAAAAAAGCCAAAGCCTCTTCTGTTTTCTCACATCTAAGAGAAGAAGTCTCCCCCTTTTTTCTCATCGACTCCAGGATTAACCTGGTGGCAGTTAATTGAAAATTATCTAGATTATTGAAAATTATTCTGAATTTATCTACATCACTTTCTACAGCATTCCTTGATTTCCCTGTATCAAAATCAAAGATATAGTAAGGATTCCCTATGGTAGAGAAATTGACCTCTCCTTTCTTAAGACCTATGCTCATTTTGCCATCAGATGAATATATTCTCAGATTGTTTCTATCAGGAACTAACTTTAAAGTTTCCTCTACAAGTTCTGAAGGATAAAATACTCTTGTATCTTTTACCCTGCACCCAGCTTTTTTCAATATTTCAATAGCCTCAGGACTATTCCAGAAGTAGATTCCCGTATTGGATAAAACCTTTAAAGTAGCCTCATGAATCTTCTCAACATCTTCTTCCTTTAGTATTTTTGTCAACACTTTTTATCCTCCCCTTTACTTCCATTGCTCTCCTCGCTTATTTTGTTGAAATCTACATAAATCAAGTTTCTTTTACCTACAAGTTAAGTAGAACGCAGATTTTCGCAGATAAAACAAGATAAATAAAAATTTTATCGGATATACTTATGTTTATATATTTAAATCTTTATATATTCCGTAAAGAATTCTTATTCTTATAATCTGCGTTTATCTGCGTCCAAAAAGGAAATTCCTATACTATTAAATTAAAACTTGGCCAAAGATTTGGCCACCTTTCAATCTATATCACATAACTCTGGAACAATCTCCAATTTTAAATAAAATTACCTCGTGTATAAATGGCAGCTAACAAAGTGAGCGTTCTCGACTTCAATAAGAGCAGGCTCCTCTTCAGCGCATCGTGGGCTTTTGTAATCACACCTGGTACGGAATCGACAACCAGAAGGGGGATTAAGAGCACTGGGGATCTCTCCCTTCAAGATAATTCTCGATGTTCGTTCCTCTGGGTCTACCGTAGGTATAGCTGAAAATAGTGCCCTGGCATAAGGATGGAGTGGGTTTGAAATTAGCTTGGTAGTTTCAGCTATCTCAACGAGTTTACCGAGATACATTACAGCGATTCTATCACTTATATATCTTACCACATGAAGATTGTGTGAAACCCATAAATAAGTCAGATTAAATTGACCTCGCAGGTCTCGCATTAAATTGAGAATGCCTGCGGCAACAGAAACATCCAACCCACTGGTAGGTTCATCGGCGACAAGAAACTGGGGCTGGAGTATTAAGGCTCTGCTAATCCCGACTCGTCGAATCTGCCCTCCACTAAATTCAGAGGGAAACTTATCAAGATCTTCCTTTTTTAAACCTATAAGTTCCAATGTTTGGAGGAGTTTGTGCTCTATTTTATCTTCGTTTTTTTCAATTCTGTGGACTCTTAGAGGTTCAGAAAGAATTTCCCTCACCGTTTTTCTGGGATTAAGGGAAGAAACAGCATCCTGAAAAACTATCTGTGTTTTTCGTCTAAATTTATACATTTCTTTCTTACTCATTTTGAGTACATTTTTACCATCGAAAAAGACCTCCCCGTCCGTTGGTTCTACGAGACGCAAAATACCCATACCTGTTGTTGATTTTCCACATCCGCTTTCTCCCACAAGACCAAGAATTTCTCCCTTATTTATGTTAAAGCTTATCCCATCTACGGCGTGCACAATTTCTCGGCGTTTTTGTAAAAATCCAAACAATCCTTTCCTTTCCTCAAAGTATATTCTCAAATTCTTTAGCTTTACTAATGACATTTTTCTCTCTTAGTAAGATAATGGGAACTCAATAATATTTAAAGCACCTTACCCGATGTCCTGGTTCAGTCTCTAATACCGGTGGTCTTTCTTTTTTGCATCTACTCATGGTGTAGGAACACCGCGGAAAAAATTTGCATTCTTCCAAAGAGCTGGTAAGATCAGGTACCCGTCCCGGTATTGCCTTTAATCGATTTTTACTCACGGAAGGAAGACATTTTAATAAAGCCTCTGTATAAGGATGTTTGGGATTTTTTACAAGATTAGATGTCTTCGCTTCTTCTACAATCTCACCGGCATACATTACGAGAGCTTTTCTTGATAATTCGGAAACCACTCCAAGGTCATGGGTAACATAAAGGATAGAAGTTGAATATTTTTTTACTAGACCTTTAAATAATTCCAGAATCTGAGCTTGAATGGTTACATCTAAAGCTGTGGTTGGCTCATCAGCTATGAGGAGAAGCGGATTGCAAAAAAAGGCCATAGCGGTTATGACCCTCTGTTTCATCCCTCCGCTAAGCTGATGGGGATAGGCACGTAATACCCGAGAAATATCAGCTATTCTCATCTCTTCTAGAATTTTAGCGCAGCCTTGGCTATAGGAAAGCCTTCTTTGTTTACCAGAAACCTCCTCATTGTTTTTATGAAGTCGTAGAATTTCTTTCATTTGACTGCCGATTTTGAATACAGGATTTAATGCAGTATGAGGATTCTGAGTGATCATAGTAATTTTCTTACCCCGTATTTGTCTGGCCATTTCTTCTTCAGAAAATGCCAGTAAATCATTGCCATTTAGTAATATTTTTCCCTTAATTATTTTTCCATTGGGGGGTAAAAGATTTACTATAGAAAGAGCGAGTGTACTTTTCCCGCATCCGCTCTCTCCAACCAGCCCCACAAATTCTCCTTTCCTTATCTGTAAACTCACGTTGTCAACAGGTTTAATAATACCCTGCCGGCTTTTGTATTCTACACTAAGAGCTTCTATCTCTAATACAAGCTGATCTTTTAATATCGATTCCATCCTATTTACCTTCCGAAACTTTCCTTTGGATTTAAAGCAATTCTCAGACCTGCACTAAAAAGAGAACATCCAATCATTACCACACTAAGAGCTAAGATAGGCCCCACCAACATCCAGGACGATTGATGTATATATACATATCCCTCCTGCAACATTCTTCCCAAACTACAAGCAGGGGGTTGAACCCCCATACCCAAAAAACTCAACCCTGCCAGCATCATAGTAACCACTCCAAAATCCATACCAGCTAAAACTATGATTGGAGCAATAACATTTGGCATAATATGATGAAAGAGTATTCCCTTTTCCTTAACTCCTAATGCCTGGGCAGCCTTTATGTATACCTCTTCTTTCACCGATAATGTTTCTACCCTTACTATCCTTCCGTATCCAGGAAAACGCCAAAGAGACATAAGAAGAATCAAAACTATCTTGGAAGAGGAACCCACTATAGCTGCCAAAGTCAGAACCAGAATGATACCAGGAAAGGTGTTAATCGAATCAAACATCCAGATTATTATCTTTTCAACAATTGTATTGCTATAATAGCCTGCCACCATTCCTGAGGTCATACCAACAATTATTATTATGGCTATTACACTTAATGATATGGGTACAACCACCCTGGTGGAAATAATGATTCTGCTTAAGATGTCTCTTCCTAAAAAATCTGTTCCCAGGAGATACTTGAAGGAAGGAGGAGCAAATCTATTTGCTATAACAATCTTGAAAGGGTCCTGAGGTGTTATCCAAGGGCCAGCCAGAGCACATAAAATCAGCCCTGCAATAATGAAAGTACCCACAATTCCCTGGGGAGTTTTTATAATATTGATAAGGACCCGCTTTTGCTTTTTCACCTGATATAGGAAGCGTCTCTTTATATTGTACCATCTCTGAGCAGCAGAATAGTTGTTTTTCGAATTCTTCATTTCGCTCTTATACCTCCTTATCTAAGACGTATTCGTGGGTCAATATAGGCACAGATAATATCTACAATAATAACAACTCCTACAAATAGTATCACAATCACCAGAATGCCACCCTGAGCAGCGAAGTACTCCCGGCTGTAAAGAGCTTGAATTATGGACTTTCCTAAACCCAGCCGGTTAAATATTATCTCTATAAAGACAGCTCCACCCAACAGGACCCCCCAACCTAACCCTACAACTGTAACTACAGCTTTGGCTGCATTTCTCAAGGCGTACTTATAAACAATGCTACTTTTTGGAATACCAAATAATCTTGCTGTTTTAATATAATCAGAGGAAAGTACCTCACCTAAAGATTCTCTTACTAGTCTTTCTATATAACCAACCCAGCTAATAGCAAGAGCAGAGGCAGGTAATATCAAGTGATAGAGTTGATCTATGATATTTCCTCTCTCTCCTATCCCTAGAGAAGGAAACCAATCCAACTTAACAGCAAAAATTAGTAGTAATATTAAAGCAGCTACGTAATCCACCATTGAGACTGCAGCAGTAGAAAGTACGGTGACTATATGGTCAAAGAGGGTATCTTTATAAAATGCTGCTAGAATTCCCAGTGTTACTCCTATAATTATCGATATCCCCATAGCAAAAGTGGCCAACCCAAGAGTATAAGGTAAAACCCTTAAGAGTTCTGGCAAAACCGCTCGGTTAGTCATGACATATACACCAAAATCTCCGTGGAGGACACCCCAAAAATAGCGCCCAAAGCGAATGAGCATAGGCTGATCAAGACCCAACCTATGAATTATCAATGCCTTTGATTCTGGATTAACCCTCTGATGCAACATTATAACAGCAGGATCGCCAGGTATAAGATAAATCATACCAAATAAGATAATCATTACGCCCATCAGTGTAAAGATAAGTAAGACAAGTCGCTTTGCTATATATTTTCCCATCCGCCTACTTTATTAATTATTTTAAAAGCCCCGAAAATAGAGTTTTTCGGGGCTTTTAGTTATTTTTGCAAGGAGGGGAAGATTTACCATTTTCCCCTCCTCGTTTTTCATAAAACTCTTGACAGTACCCTCTACACCATATTATTCACCAATACTTACCCGTCTTAAATCTAGAACCCCGTTGCAAAGCACTGCACCGTCGTCTTCTCCCAAATCCACATACGACTGCGCTATCACACCTTGTACCCCATACGTTGTTGGGATGATACAGCAGTCTTCATCCATCAATTGTTGCATCTCTATATAGATTTCTTTTCGTTTCTCAGGATCCATTTCACTTTTCCCTAGCTTCCACAACTCATCATATCTTGCGTTACTCCACTGCATAGTGTTCCAAAAATCAGTAGTTATAAACCATGCCAAAGCATAATCGGGGTCCGGCAAAGTCTGATAGGTCATGAGGCCCAGGTAATTTCCCGTGGGGATCTTCTCCCAGAATGCACCAGACTCCATAACCTCTATTTCCATTGTGATGCCTACCTCTGCCAATTGGCTTTGGATAAATTCAACTTCTGCCGCTATTTGGAGAGGTGCCTCCCTAATAAGAAGACATTCAAAACCATCAGGATATCCCGCCTCTTCTAAGAGGCTCCTGGCCAATTCAATGTCCTGCTGATGTGCCGGAGCATCCTCCCAGTACCCAAGTAACGATGGGGGTACTAAAGTATTAGCTCTTGGCAATATTCCCAATCCAGCAACTTCAACAATCGCATCGATGTCTAGTGCAGCTCTAAAAGCCTTTCTTAGTTTTATATTACTGAGAAAAGGATCGTTAAAGGGAAATGAAATCCACCAGTAGCGAGCGCCACGGAAAGAGGTAATCAAATTAGGATCTTCACTCACTGCGTCAAACGCTTTAACATCAACAACCGCGGCTATATCAAGATCTCCTGCCTTTAGGGGTATTACGGGGGTGGGTGCTGCCATGAAGATAATCTTATCAAGATTCCCTGCTTCTCCCCAGTAATCATCGAAACGCGTAAGGACAACTCTTTGATTAAAAACCCATTCCTCAAACTCATAGGGTCCTGTTCCAATTGGATTTTCATTAAATGCATCGGCTCCCATTTCTTCAACTGCTGCTTTAGAGATAATCATTCCTGGATTGAAGGGTAGAACTAGACTGAAAAGAGGAGCATAGGTATCCTTCATAACCAGCTTAGCAGTGTACCTATCAATTACTTCTACATGATCCAACAGGCTCCACATAGTTTTTTCTGGCATCTCGTTAATTATGATTCTCTCGAAACTGAACTTGACATCTTCGGCGGTAAATTCTCCATAACCCTTGTGAAATTGGACCCCTTTCCGAAGATGAAAGACTATCTGTGTTCCATCAGGTGATATCTCCCAGGACTCAGCCAGGCAAGGTATCGCTTCCGAGGTACCACCTTTGAATTGTACTAGCCCGTCGTAAAGGGCACTCAATGGGTAGTAGTCTCCGCCAGTCCCTCCGGCGAAGATAGCGGGATCCAAACTTTTAGCAACCTGAGGACTCCCCATTTTCAGTACTATCTCCTCTGCGAAGATAACAGAAGAGGACAGGAACATTATCCCTATCATCAACACGATCGAGATTATTTTCCTCATTTTTTCCTCCTTAAGACTTTTGGCAATACCACTTTTGAAGTATTGTCATTTTTCTCTGAAAGTTTCTAAAAAAGAAAATTGATTATTTAACGTTTTTCTCTTTTTAGAAAGCTTTCTTTGTCCTAGTTAACGGCCTGCCTGCTTTCTCACCTCCCTTCTCGTATAATTGGATTCAATTAAGAACTTGGGTCTTTAAAGTAGCTATCACCCCCTCTCTAAAGATAACTTTTCCCAAAGTACTGGATTAAATCATCTCTTTATGCCCGCTTTTCTTAGATAATCTTCAATTCCAAATACATCTAAAACTGTTTCAATTTTCTAATTCGAGGGTTCAGGCATTCTAAGATCCTTCGGTCCCTGGTTAGACAGTTTTAGTTCTGGATTAATGCTCTCGACCAACTCTTGTATAATCTGACAATATTTTACTTTCTCTCTAGCTGTCTCACAGGATGACGGAAGTTCTTGCTTAATGTAACAAGGGGAGCAAACTCTCACTATCTCTGGAGCCTCCCAAAATCTGTTAAAATCTCCCAATATTTCAAATGTAACAATAACAATGTCCAGAGGTATTTTAATTACCTTTCTCAATGAGGCCAGCATAGGTAGACTAAGGTCAGTTACAGGATTAAAACTATCTGCTCCAAGGCTCTCTAGAAGTTTAGCTCCAGCAGCATTTGCATGGCCAGCAGTGTAGGAAACCTTAAAGACAATATCTTTTAGCAAATCTCCATTTTCTCTCATTTGATTGAGCAAAAACACCATGTCCTCGCCGTAGAAGAGAAACCCATGTATTCCTGCATCTATACACCGCTGAACATCAGCGACAAAATATGAGATGTTGTCTGAACCCCTTACTCGTACTCCAGAGTAACGTCCCCAATCTGTTTGAACATGTTTACCTATATCAAAATTTGCTCTTGGACCGGGAATAACTATTAGCTCTAACTGAGAATCGTGACCCATCCAAGCTAAATCCCTTAGTTCTTTTTCTGTTAAAAGGTTCGTTCCTTTCCCCATGCAAATCACTCTATGGATAGGAACTTTTCTTTTGTTCATCTCATCTATCAGCGCTTCCATTTCGGGCAAGGACTCGATACCAGAAATCTCCATCCTGTAATGAGCTCCATCAGGGAAAGTGGCCCCGGAAGTAGGAAGATCATATAAATCCCTTGCTGGAATGTTACATTTCTCGATCATCCTTCTAATTTTATCCATTTTCATCCTTGGCCTCCATTGAATTTCGGCTGATTACAATTTCCTTAAATTATTCATTTTGCTTTAATTATAATGTTTTGAAACCGATTCTCTCAGAAATTCGACTAGAAACTTCAATGACGGTACTCTTTAACTTCTCTATTTTTTCTAAAGAAAAACGAATGGCTGGGCCAGCGATACTGATAGCAGCTATAACTTTGCCGCGAGTATCTTTTATAGGGATGCCTAAGCACCTCACCCCCGTTTTGAACTCCTCATCATCTACGGCAAAGCCCTGAGATTTAACTTCTCTTAGATGCTCTTTGAGTTTGGTAAAAGTTGAGATAGAACTGGAGGTATAAGTAGGCAACTCCTTTTTTTTAGGAAATATTCGCTCGATTTCTCTTTCGGGAAGAGAGGCTAAGAGAACTTTTCCTAAGGCAGTACAATGGGCTAGCAATCTTGTTCCTATTCGAATATCTGTTCTTAGGACTTCTGGAGTGTCAATTTTAGCAATGTAGACTATTTCTCTTTGGTTGGAATCTAAAATAGCCAGATTCACAGTTTCATTGGTAAGATGTGCTAAATGTTCAAGATGGGGCATTGCCACTTCTATAAGGTAAGTCTGGTCCTGAAAAACACAGCCCAGTTCAAATACTTTAAGACCCAATTTATACTTACCTCTTTGCGAATCCTGCTCAATGTATCCTCTGCCTTTTAAAATTGATAATGTGCGATGAACTGTACTAATACTCATGTTTAATGTTTTACTTATCTCTGTTACACCCCACTTTGAATTCTTTACCGAGAACAGCTCTAAAATATTCAAAGCCTGACCAATAGAGGTTAATTTATTTGCTGATTTAATCTGCTTCTCCTTCATCTTTTCCATTATATGAAAGTTATTCCCATATTTTAATATATTATAGTAAATAAATTTATATTGTCAAGCCCCCGGGAATTGAACTGAAAAATTGAAAGTAGACGGTGATTTTAGGAACTCAGGGGAAAAATGGACTAAAATGAGAAGTTTTTGGTAGGAAAACGGAAAGGAGGGAAAGGAATTTAGAAGGATTTCCTCTTTATAACTACCTCAAGAGGTAAAAGGTAGGAAAAAAGCAATATTTCCCCTATCGTGGGCGAGACAATCCCTTGAATTTGAAAAGAATTTATAGGAAAATTATTCTTGTTTTAGTTTTTTTATAAACTCTCCTATTTTCTTTTTGGAAGCCTTCTCAACTAACATTTTCTCCAGTTCCCTGGCGATTTCTTTAGCGGTAGAGATGGCAGTAGCTTTAGCAACAGTTTTAGCAGTAATTTTAGCAGTCCGTTCAGCTACCAAATTAGCGTAGCTAACTCCACTAAAGATGCCGTAATATTTATCTCTTCCATAGACTATCAGAGCGCAGCCGGAAAGATAGGATCTTTCCCCTTTCTCTCTCATTTTCTCCTTTAGTTTTTCCATTTTATCTTCGTATTTCATCTCTAATATCTTTACTGCATTGTAGAGAGTGAGAACGGTCAAGATTCTTGCCTGAATAGAATTCAAGCTTCTTCCGGCAAAATCTCTTAAGCTCCATCTTTGCGATAGATACCGTATTCCCTGATTTTCAATAGTCCACCTATCCTTATAGAGCTTGTAGATTCTGAAAGGGTCGGCTTTAGCATCCAAGGTAGTAACATAGATTCTTCTTCTCATCTTTCCCTTATACTCATCATAGACGACTACACAATTAACTTTACCTAAGTCCTTCTCCTTTCCCTCTTTAGAGTATCTTCTTAGAGAAAGTCCATTAATGCCACATAGCCTTATCTTCTTTTTCTCTTTCTTTCCTCTTTTGGTAACAGTTATCCATCTTTCCTTGAAAGTTGGCTCTACCCCTCTTAAGTAGTACTCCACATGCTTGACGAAATCAAGATCATCATCCCTTACTAAAGTGACAAAATCTGTGCCCCACCTATGTTTTAATTTCCATAAAAAGTGTGCTCCCCAGTAACCTCTATCTAAAGTGAGAGAGTCAATTATTTCTTTTACCTTACCCTTACCTAAATGTTCCTCTATTTTTTCAAAGATAGTAATGAGCAAAGCTTTCTCATCACTATTTATGGGAGCTAAGGCACATCCGATAAAGCGTAGTCTCCCTGTGGTGGTAACATTCATTAAGAGCTCAAGTTTATAGCCATATTTATAGCGCTCCTTCTTCTTATCCCATACCTTTCCCATTGCCTCAAAGGTTTCTCCATAAGGAACCTCTAGCTGGACGGCATCGGCGACATACTGATGACCCCTTATCCATCTTTTTTCTCTTAAGAGGCGTATATGTTCATAGAAGGCCTTGTCTGATTCAGTTTGAGGGATTTTCTTTAGATGATTTCGTAAGGTATCTAAATCTATTACTCCCTTTTCCTCTTTTTCCGCTTTCTTAATTTTTTCAAGATTAAAGCCAATATCGGCCATCAGCTTCCCGTCTTTGATGATCTTTCCGGCCCCGGCTATCTTTCCTATGGCCATAAGCTCTTTTAGAATAAGAATCCCTAAAATAATTTTACCCGGGTAACCATTATTCTTCCCCATCTTTATAGGCATTCTGGTAATGATATCCCAGAGACCGGTCTCTTTGAGAAAGTCAACCAAGAGCTCACTGGCTCCAAAATCACTTTCTATTACCTCGACCTCTTCCCCATTAATGATAGCTTCTTCTATTTCTTTCTCGTTCCTGATCCATACCTTGATTTCTTCTTTCATTTTTTCCTATTCTCCTTTGTTTTCCTACTCTCTTCAATTTTCATCTCTCTTATTCTTTTAAATAGATCATCAATTCTTCGATTTAAGTGCCTTACATACTCAAGTCTTTTCTGAAATAGACGGTACTGTTCTGTTTTTCTTTCTATTTCCTCTAGGTCTCTTTTTCTAATGTAGGTCAGGCGAGTCTTTCCCTTTATCTTTTCCGATAAATAAGGATAGGGTCCATGAGGCTTGCCTTCCTGACACCTGCAGTTAGGATTGCCACAGATAACCTTCCTTAAGATTAAAGAGCAGGCGAGCATATCTTTTGCCCCCATTAATCTATTCTCTGCCTTCAATCTTTCCTCTCTTAAAATTGATATCTCTTGACGCAAATCGCTAATATTCATAAACACTTATCCTCCTCTCATTATTAACAGTAATATCAATATATAACTGCTAATATTATAGCAAAAAAGAAAGAGGGAGTCAATTTTGTTTTGTCTCCCTCTGGAATACTTACTAAATCTTACTTACAGGAACTTTCAATTTCTCTGGAATTGAACTGAAAAATTGAAAGTTGATTCCCTCATCAAGACGTAGTAAACTTGATGCTGGAGGTGAATTCAATGGAACAAAATGAACTACTTCAGCGAATTGCGGTAGATCCAGCTATTCAAGGTGGTAAACCGTGCATCATCGGAAAGGGCGTTATCGCCTGCGCA
>Ga0209979_1004266_pt1 | contig 11937 bp, 7 predicted proteins | sample AnhtaG_FD_183114 | JGI IMG/M metagenome (GOLD analysis project Ga0209979, IMG submission 183114) | Deep subsurface microbial communities from Anholt, Denmark to uncover new lineages of life (NeLLi) - Anholt_01485 metaG (SPAdes) (version 2) | ecosystem: Environmental > Aquatic > Marine > Oceanic >...
GTTCATTATGGCTGATTTTTATCTACCAAGAGGTAACTTTTTGGGGATTTTTTGACGAAATAGTCAATCAAATCCTCCATATCAGCTTGAAATCGACATATTACCCCGTGAACGGTTACAAAAATTAAATATAACAAATTTGAGAGAATGGCCTACATATTATCTTTCGGTGCTGCTTTTTTGTTTTGATGGGCATTGCGGATTTGGGTATTGTATAATGGAAATCACTTGTTGACCCAGCCACAACCGACGAGCATTTACGCTCTCGGCCATACGAGCGATTCAAGACAGCGCCGTTAGATAATCAAAATTCCCCTTGTGGTGCTGTATTGTCAATGACTTTGACAACACCACGTATTGGAATGAGCAGATTCTTCCGGTTTTTCACTCCTGCTGCCAATCTTTCTGTTGTGGCGGACTGGGCGTTTCTTGATAGCTCGGAGAGGGTTCTTGCGAAGCTTCCGGCTGCTCAGTACTACTTTCAGGCCATGATTGCGAAGTATCGGAGCTATTTTCAGGCCATTGCTGTGATACGTCGGGTGCCTCAGATGTTTGCTCAGATTTATTGCAGGGCCTAAAAACGTTGATAATTTTCTCAAATAAGTTCCAAGACATTTTCCAAACTCCTCAATAAAACAGGTTTTTGTTTCTTTTCAGGTCTTTTTGAGTGCACGAAGGACTATTTTTCACCCTATTTTCGGCGTTTTTTGGCAAAGACTTTATTTGGAAAGCCAAATATTTTTCGTCCTAAATGTAGGGAGGTTGTCAGGTTTTTTTCTGATTTTGGGGGCAAATCCTTGTTTTTGAGCTAAAAATGGGGGTAGGTGAAATTGGGTTTGTTTGGGTTTGTTTTTTCGGAGCCGGAAGGTGGTTTCATTTTCATAATCCTTTTGTAAAAAAGCGTTTACGTTCATTTTGGGACTTTAACGAAATTGGGTTTGTTTATTCGGACTTCGAAATCATCGTATTTTCTGTAATCCTTTGTTATAAGTGAGTTTACATTCATTTGGGCTTTCAGGAAATTGGGTTTGTTTGGGTTTGAATTGGGTTTGTTTTGACCAAGTGTCCAATTGGATTTATTTTCATAATCAGTTGTATTATATGGATTTACATTCATTTGACTTTTTTGGAAATTGGGTTTGTTTTGCATAAAAAGTAGCTGATTTGTAGAGGGTTCTCGATAGATGTAGAGGACCGAGAGAGGACCCGGCTTCGCAGGAGCTACGCGGGGCAGGATTCCGTCAAACAGATGCCGGATCTGCGACTTCGACAAGCTCAGGGTCGAGCAGAGCTCGATTTTTAGGGCATTTAGGCGGTTTGGGTGGTCTTGGGCTTCGGTGGCCATTAGGAAAACCTATTTATTATTAGTTAATTGGTTATTTGCCCAGCACTAATTAGTAGTGAGCTAAGCTCAATTGGTGCGGGGTCTGCGCTGCGCTACGAGTTTCTCGATGCTGGATTCGACTGGGCCTGCTGGCCGTTTATGTTTATCTCCGCTTAGGGGCGGTTCATGTTAGCTTGCTGGCTAACATACGGGTATTTTAACGTTATTTCAAACAGAAGTCAATAAAAAAACGGCCAAAAAGCAACTTTTTTTTGGCTGCCATTTTTCCTATTGAAATCCTAACTCTATCCCCTATAATCTCCCTCAAGCGTGCGGAATTCTTTTGATTGACCCCAGTTTGTGGGTGCGCAGGAGCTCACCCTGGGGGCAGGCGGGAATTACGGGTTTTGTTTGGTGGATTTAAAGTCGGTTTTTAGAATTGGATTAGGGAATGTTATTTTTCTTTGGGCAGAGCCGGATAAGTGGTGAGAAAAAGCATCTAGTCCTTTTGATTAGTCAAAAGGACTACGTGCATATATAAAGTATGAGGTTTGGGATAGGGATTAAGAATTGAGAATTCGGAATTGGTTGAATGGTGGTTGCCTTACGCAAAATTTACAAGTAAAATTTATTGGCGGATTTTGTATAGCGTACAGCGTGAAGAGTGGAGAGCGTACAGCATTTAGCGGGTTTTAGAAGTGGATTGTAGAATGTTATTTTTCTTTGGCAGAGCCGGATAAGTGGTGAGAAAAAGCATCTAGTCCTTTTAATTAGTCAAAAGGACTACGAGCATATTAAAAAGTATGAGGTTTGGGATAGGGATTAAGAATTGAGAATTCGGAATTGATTGAATGTTGCTTGCCTTATGGAGATTATACAAGTAAAATGTGTTGGCGGATTTAACGTCGGATTTTGAAAGTGGATTGTAGAACGTTATTTTTCTTTGTTCGGGCCGTATAATTGGATAGAAAAAGCATCTAGTCCTTTTGATTAGTCAAAAGGACTACGAGCATATTTAAAAGTGTGAGGTTTGGGATTTGGATTTAGAATTGAGAAATTGGAATTGGTTGAATGTTGGTTGCATTACGGAGATTCTACAAGTAAAATGACAAGACACTGACAAAGGACACTGACTTCAAACACTGACGCAAGACTGACAACGGAGGACAGAAGATTGGGGCCCTGCTTGCGCAGGAATAAACTTTGACGGGAATTGCGGGGTTGAGTACGTTGCATATAACCTGAGAATACAGCTTAAGAATCGGGGAAATGAAAGATGGCCGAGGGGAAAATATTTGTCGGCAGGAAAGCCGAGCTTGAGCAGTTCAAAGAAGTTCTTAAGAACCCAAAGGGACAAGCTGTTTTAGTTATTGGCCAGGCGGGGTTGGGAAAGACCTGGCTGGTCAATAAGATGGCTGAGATTGCGGAGAATCATCCAGAACTAAAATGCGGATGGGTAAGATATGAGGTAACGCCAACAGACAGCGTGGAATCTACGATGTCACTTATGATGGATAATGCCTTTGAGGCGGCCAGCACAGAACCGGGAAGTTTTGAGAGAGTTCCTGAGAGAAGAAAGCAATGGTTGGCATTATTGAAGGCGATTGTTCCTAAAGGTGGAGAGATAGCGGAGCTTCTTAATAGTCTTCGGCGAGACCCAACAAAGAATACACGGGATCAATTCTTAGGGCGATTGAAACTAATATCAAAGCGAATGCCGGAGGAGGGGCGGGCGATTTTTGTGATTGACCCTGAAAAGTATATGCAGAGGGATAGCGATCAAGCATGGGCAATAGTGGTTAAGCAATTGCCGGAGAAGATAAAATTTATATTTGCACAAAGGCCGGAGGATGTGCTGGTCGAAAGTGAAACATTTGGTGCTTTGGATAATGTATCAAGTATTCCAGAAAAGAGGTTAGATATTCTGGACGAAGAAGCAGTCGATAAATTACTAAACCAACGCGTGGCAGAGCTAAAATATTCTTTGATAAAGGTTCGCGAGGTCCTGAGCCAGTATAATGGACATCCATATGCACTTCAAGGCTCATTGGATTTGTTGAAAGCTGGGACAAAGTTGGAGGAGCTGCCCAGAGATCCTACGGGCATAGCTGCTGCACAATGGAATGAATTGAGTAAGCTGGGTAAAGAAGCAATTCGGCTGTTTAAGGCCTATGCGATTTTAGAAGTAGGGGTGCCGAATGAAGTTGTTAAGCCTGTAAGTGAGCTAGATACGGATACTCTGCAAAGTGTATTGGCAGATAATTATGTTGCGGGTCTGTTACGTGAAGATGGAGAGGGAAAGCGGATATATCATGCGATATTAGCGGATTACATTTTAGGGCAGATTGAAGAGGACGAGAAAAAGGAATATCATTCACGGGCTGTAAAGGTTTATCATGGGAAGCTGGCGAAGGCCGAAAAGGAGCAGATTCGGCCGGATTCTCTTGCTGCGATGAGATTGGCTGAGAATGTTTTAGCCGCTGAAGGGAAAGAGGCGTTTGTGTATGCGTTTGTTAATGAGTGCACAAGGCCGCTTATGAATCTTGGTTTGTTAGATGTGGCTTTTGGTTTTTCTGAGCGCGCGTTGGGGATTGTTGAGAAATACTCGGTAGAAGAGGCGGTGGTGTTAGGCAATTTGGGGCTGATTTATAAAACAAAGGGCTATTTGGACAAGGCCGAGGATATGCTCAAAAAGTCACTGGAAATTAGCAAAAAGTTAGGGTCTTTGGAGGGGATGGCTAGTGAGTACGGCAATTTGGGGCTGATTTATCAAACGAAGGGCGATTTGGACAAGGCCAAGGATATGCAAAACAAGTCACTGGAGATTAACAAAAAGTTGGGGCGTTTGGAGGGGATGGCAAGTAATTACGGCAATTTGGGGCTGATTTATAAAACGAAGGGCGATTTGGACAAGGCCAAGGATATGCACAACAAATCACTGGAGATTAACAAAAAGTTGGGGCGTTTGGAGGGTATGGCGAGAGATTACGGCAATTTGGGGCTGATTTATCAAACGAAGGGCGATTTGGACAAGGCCGAGGATATGCACAACAAGTCACTGGAGATTAACAAAAAGTTAGGGCGTTTGGAGGGGATGGCAAGTAATTACGGCAATTTGGGGCTGATTTATCAAATGAAGGGTGAACTGGATAAGGCTGAGAAGATGTTTCGTGGGTGTTTAGAAATAGATGAAAAGATTGGCAGACTCGAAGGGATAGCATCGAATTACGGCAATTTGGGGGTGATTTATCAAATTCGAGGTGAACTGGATAAGGCCGAGGAGATGCACAAAAAGTCATTAGAGATAGAAAAGAAGCTTTGGCATTTGGAAGGGATGGCTAGTGAGTACGGAAATTTGGGGAATATTTATCGAATGCGTAGTGATTTTGAAAAAGCTAAAAAGATGTATAATAGAGTTCTGGAGATTGAGGAGAAACTGGGACGCCCAGATAGCATCGCATGTGCTTATGGCAATTTAGGGTTGATTTACAAAATGCGAGGTGAGTTGGATAAGGCCGAAGAGATGCATCTAAAATCTTTGAAGATCAAGGAAAAACTTGGATTACAACAAGGTATATCAATATCTTACGGAAATTTAGGGAATGTTTATTATATGAAGGGTGATGTAGATAAGGCTGAGGAGATGCATAAAAAGGCTCTGGAAATTGATGAAAAGATCGATCACCTGGAAGGAGTGGCAAGGCATTCGTCAAATCTTGGGCTGGTTTATCAGAAGCGTGGTGATATTGGCAAGGCCAGGAACTACTGGGAGAGGGCGGTGGAGCTTTACAAGAAAATAGGTATACCGCATAGGGTAGAGAAAGTGCAGGGGTGGATTGAGGGGATAGAGAAGGGAAAAAAGTGACTCGTTGCCCGTGACTCGTGACCCGTAATCTGAGGACGGAAGACGGTGGGCGGACAAGGGGGAAATATCGAATAGCGAACAAGGAATAGCGAATAATGAAGTAAATAGGATGAAGGACTTTTGAATTGATAATTGAGGGAAAGGATGGCACAGGGAATAGTGATTAGAGTCGGGGGCAATGTTTTTGAGGCGGAGTTGAATGATAGTATGACGGGCAAGGCGATATATGGAGCTCTGCCGATACGGGCGAAGACGCAGCGGTGGGGCGGGGAGATATATTTTAGTATCGGCGTGAGCTGTGAGCTTGAAGAGAACAGCAGGGAAGTGTTGGAGGAAGGGGAATTAGGATATTGGCCGACATGGACGGCATTTTGCATATTCTTTGGGCCGACACCTGCATCGGGCGGCGATGAAATCAGGGCGGCATCGGCGGTGAATATCGTTGGGAGGATGAAAGGAGACCTGTCAGGATTGTGGGATGTTCCGGATGGAGCGGAAGTGTGTATCGAGAAGTTTTAGAAAATATAATCCCAGGGGCGTCGTCGTGCCGACGACGGCTAAACAAGAACCCCAGGTGAAACCCTTCGACTGCGCTCAGGCCAGGCCTGGGGCTAAATATAAAGGAGTGGATTCCCGCCTTCGCGGGAATGACAACGTCGCCGTGGCGGCGACGGCTAAACAAGCACCCCGCAATAAATTGCGGGATTAAATATATATGAGGGTGTTGAAAAAAGGATGTAGAAATCAAAAGATTTTTCTTGACGGGGAAACGACTTATTTGGTATAAACGAAAGTAGTGAACCCCGCCCCTGTTGCAGGGGCTGGGTAAAGCTTGTGCCCGTAGAGCGCATGCCCTGAGCCCATTCGGCTGCGCTCAGGGTAAACTCCGTCGAAGGGGCAGCCGAAGGGTCGAATGGTCGGGTATCTGTGAATTTTTGGTTTTCCAGCCTGTCTCGGCTTGGTCGTCAAGGCCAAGCGAGTCGGAGCGGGGCCGAGCCAAGACGGGCGGTCGCAATTTTTGCGGTTATTTGATAAAGGAGGAGCTATTATGTGTGGTGTGTGAAGCTGTATTGGGACATTTGGTGCTTCACAGTGCAAATATTTTACATTTCAATTAACAATCTAATTTTAATTTTTGAAGGAGGATTATTATGTACAGGAAATTGTCACTTATAGTTGTGGTCGTGTGCACCTTGCTATTGGGTGGAATGACACAGGCGGCTGGGCTTGATATCACCGCACCAGGGGATACCGTCCAGGGTGTTCCGAACGATAACGATTGGCCTGGAAATGAATCACCTCCCCTGGCGATTGATGACAACACCTCGACGAAGTATCTGCATTTCAAAGGATTTACTCAGTCCACAGGTTTCCAGGTTACACCATCAGCCAGCCAGACTATTGTAGTTGGTTTGACTTTCACCACAGCGAATGACGCAACAGAGCGTGATCCGGTTGGATTTGAACTCTATGGTTCTAATGTGAGCATAAATGGGCCTTATACGTTGATAGCCAGTGGCGATATCGTCGATTTCAGCCAAACGACGGCGTGGCCGCGCTTAACAAAGACCGAAACACCGATTTTGTTTGATAATGATGTAGCATACGATCACTATCAAGTTCTATTTACGGCAGTTCGAAACCCCGGAAGTGCGAATAGTATGCAGATCTCCGAAGTTGAACTATTAGGGACGGGCCTAATCTCCGCGAGTCCCGAGCCCGCTGATGGTGCTATGATTCGGGATACATGGGTAAGTCTGAACTGGTTGTCGGGAGATTTTGCGGCCTCGCATGATGTGTACTTAGGCGAGAATTTTGACGATGTGGATGCCAGCATCCCCTACTCGTGGGGGTTCCAGGGCAACCAGACCGAAACGTATTTTACTATTGGCTTTCCTGGTTTTCCTTACCCGGATGGCCTTGTTCCGGGTACAACCTATTACTGGCGAATCGATGATGTTGAAGCCGACGGTACTACGATACACAAAGGCAAGGTCTGGAGCTTTATGATTACCCCCAAGGTTGCTTTGACCCCTAATCCAGTTGATGGCACCGAGTTTGTTGATCCGAATGTGGAACTTAGCTGGGAGGTTGGTTTTGGTGCGATGTTGCACCACATATACTTCGGCGATAACTTTGCCGATGTGAACAACGGCACGCCGGATACGTACAAAGGCCCATCGGGTTTTTCAAAATATACACCCGGCACGCTTGAATTGGGGAAGGCTTTCTATTGGCGTGTTGATGAGTTCAACGGCTTCGAGACATATAAAGGCGATGTCTGGGGCTTTACGACTCCGGGTGCTGTCGGGACGCTGATGCCGTCTAATGGTGCCACGGATATAAGGCAAACACAAATTCTTAAGTGGATCGCCGGTGATAATGCCGGTTCGCATGAGGTCTATTTCGGCCCAGATAAAGATGTCGTACGCAATGCCGATACCGGTTCGCCCGAGTACAAAGGCACCAAGGGCCTTGGTTCCCAGAGCTATGACCCTGGAAAACTTGAGTGGGATACCACTTACTATTGGCGTGTTGATGGGGTCGATAATGCCAATCCCGATAGTCCCTGGGTAGGCCTTGTCTGGAGCTTTACGACAGCCGACTTCTTAATCGTTGATGATTTTGAGCTATACAATGACCTTGACCCTGCTGACCCCGAGAGTAACAGGATATTTAATGTGTGGTTGGACGGATACCTCAATCCGACAAATGGGTCTCTTGTTGGTTATGAAATTCCTCCTTTTGCCGAGCAAACTATCGTTCACGGTGGCAGCCAGTCGATGCCGCTTTACTACGATAACAGTGTTGGTTATTCTGAGGCGACATTGACATTGACTTCTCCGCGTGACTGGACCGAGAAAGGTGTCAACAAGTTGACGATCTGGTTCAGGGGCGATTCGGCTAACGCTGCTGAGACATTGTATGTTGCTCTAAATGGCAGCGCGGTGGTCTCTTATGATAATCCTAATGCAGCACAGATAGGTACCTGGACGGAATGGAATATCGACCTGCAGATTTTTGCGGACCAGGGTGTGAACCTTGCCAATGTCAATACTATTGCTCTTGGTCTTGGTAACAGGAACAATCCGTTAGCCGGTGGCTCAGGTACGATGTACTTTGATGATATTCGTTTATATCCACCGGCGCCGTAAGAGAAGATTTAGCTGGCGAATAAAATTGTACGGTTGATATCAAAGATTTGCATTAATTCGGGGCTTATGCCGATTGATTCGGTATATGTCCCTTTTTTCATTGACTATTGGCTATTGACTATTGGGGGCTGGATTCCCGCTAACGGCTTGCGGGGACAAGGATAGCTGTGCATTATTTCGGACAGATGATTATTTGGCATGAGATGTCATCGTGGTTTTATTTTGATGTCGGGGCGGAGTAAATAATTAGGAGTTAGGGTCAAGGGGTCCTCGAACTGGTTGGTGAGGGCTTTTTTCCAGCCGAGCAGATGAACCTTTGAAGCTCGCGGGCTCCAGTATTTCTGTTCAAAAAACCGAGTGCTGTCGGCTTTGAATTTATCCTTATAATATAGAAGGCCGTCGCCGAGCAGCCAGATGGGGTTTTCGTCGCAGGCGAACTGGGCGAGGAATTGAGACGCGGTCATTAGGGAGTCTGGAAAAATTTTTATTAGCGGATAGCAGATAGCGGATAGGGGATAGTGAGAAGTGGATTCCTGCTCCCCGATTGGAGTCGAGGACAAGTTTCGCAGGAATGATACTGTGTTTTCGTGGAGACGTTTGTAAACGGCGATGAAGAACTGGCCTCGCTTGGCGTCGGTAATGGTGGCGATTCTTTCAGGAGATTGCCGCTCCCCGATCGGAGTCGAGGACAAGCTTAGCGGGACTTCGACTTCACTTGCCCCCTCTGCAGCAGCAGAACTACTGTTAGGGAGGACGGGTCGTTCAGAATTATAGGGAGAGGATTCAGAATGAAAAGTTATGGTTGTGTTTTGTTCCTTTATATAGTCAGTTGCATTAGCGGCGATTACGTCGAGTGTATCTACTGCTACAATTTTCGCGGCGTTGGCTAAGTGCATTGTCTTTGCGAGGGTTACGGCGATGCGCAGACCTGTGAAGCTTCCCGGCCCGACCGAGATGTGGACCTGGTCGATTTGGTCGGGCTTTCTGCAGAAACGGTCCAGGATGTTACTGAGGGCTGGAAAAATCTCCGCACTGTGCCTGATGGGTGCGGAAAAAGTGGCTTCGTCGAGAATATTTTCGCCGAGTGCTATTACAACAGAGCCTATTCTGCTGGATGTTTCAACAGCTAAAACGAGAGGTTTTTGGGTCATATTTTTTGTTTTTTTTGAGTATTATTGTTTTGTTAAAAGCTTAGTTTTGGCCAAAAAAAGCGTTTTTCAGTGACTATATTTTACCGCTATTTGCCCAGGGTATCAAATTTTACAAACGGGAACTTGAATATTATCGGCCAAATTGATATAAATCAATTTTTCTCTTGCAATATTAGATATTTTATTATAAACTCGATTATTATAAGTCTGGTCTATTCTTGGAACTGGAGGTTGTGAAGAACGTAGTTTGATAAAAATTTCCTTACGAGGGTGGTATTTTTTTGGCAGGAGGTTTATTTTGAACAAGCCGAGTTTCTTGACCGAGTCTTTTGGCAGGAGTTCCCTGTCCGTTGTTCTGGCGTTGATTTTCTTGCCGATAATAACAGTATCTCAAGTGTCGCTGTCTCAGGATAATAAGGGGACTGAGAAGCAGGAAGCAATCCGCCGAGTAGTCCAAATCTTTATTCAGACCGGGCAGAAAGAATACAAAGAAGGTTACTACGAGGAAGCAGTAAAAACCTTCCTTATGGCCCAGGGGTACGAGAAAGATTTGACTGTGGATGTGCGTGAGCAACTCAATGAGCTTCTGGAGAAGAGCCGGATAGCTGTGCTTGAAAGAAAACGCGCCTTAGAGACATTCTGGGCAGTCAACGAATTGATTAAGCAGGACCAACTGATCAAAGCCAAAGCATATCTTGAAAAGATAAGAGATAATGAGTTTTTGACCAAAGAGGAGCGGAAAGATATCACCGATGCGCTCAGCGAAATAGACGCTCAGATAATGGCGGCCAAAGCCAAGCTTGAAGAGGCCAAAAGTAAAAAGCCTTCGATTAAAGAGAAGCCGGTAGAAGCTGCAGCGGAGGTCAAGAAACCTGTTTTGAGCCTGGAAGAGCGGCAGAAAGAAATCTTTGATCTTTTGAACCAGAGCATTGGACTTTACTACACCGGTCAGTTTGAGAAGGCCCGCGAAGGTTTTATAAAAGTCGCGTCCAGCGACTTAATCCCGCTGGAGATGAAAAAGACGGCAGAAAGTTATCTGACTTTTTACAGCAGTGTGGACTTTTACAATACCGAGCAGTTTGAGAAAGCTCGCGAAGGTTTTGTTAAGGTATCGTCCAGCAACTTGGTTCCGCCGTCGATGAAAAAGGCGGCAGAAGTTTATCTGACTCAAATAAATCAGATGACAGAAGAGGTTGTAACGCCGAAGGCTGCTCCAAAGGTAGAGCCAGAGGTTGCGCCAAGAGTTGCTTCGCCGGTAACAGTCGAAAGCGACTATATCGAAGTAATTAATCGCAGAAGAAATATCATCCGAAGTCATATCAGAGCAGTTGTTACCGATGCTATAGCTAAAGCGCGCAGCTACATAAACCAGGGCAGGTTCGATAGGGCAAAGAACGTGGTTGAGACGGCTGCACTTACCGTGAACACGAACCAGATGCACCTCGGGGACAGACTTTTCAAAGAATACACGGGATTGCTAAAGTCATTGACCGAGGAAATAGTGGAGAGGGAGAATGAGGAGATTCGGCAGCAGGGACAAGAGAAACGACAAGCAGCGACAGGGGCGCAACGTCTATATAGAGAACAAATGGAGATGGACAGAGAGAAACAAATAGCCGAATTGATGGAGAATGCGCTGACTTATCAGAAACAGCAGCGTTATGAAGCAGCTCTTGGTCAGTTGGTAAGCCTGCTTGCATTGGACCCGCAAAATGAGCAGGCGCTTGTTCTGAAAGACACGCTGGAAGATATGATTTACTTCCGGAAACAATTAGAGGTGACGAAAGAGTCGGATAAACAAAGAGCGGATGTTTTACTGAAAACAGAAGAGTCGGGAATTCCGTACGCCGAAGAGCTTACTTATCCTAAGTATTGGCGAGAGCTTATCGAGAAGCCCACTCGCCAGCCGGACAAGCCGATTGGGTTGTCCGAGGCCGACGCGCGTGTCTATGAGCAACTGGAGGAACCTATAGACCTTTCGGACTTGACGCCGTTAATGTCTTTCGGCGAGGTGATAGAGAAGTTAAAGGGATCCGTACAGCCGCCGATACAAATACAGCCTAACTGGAGGGATTTACTCGAGAATGCCGAGGTCGAGCAAAGTACCCCTGCGCAGATGGACCCGCTGACTGGTGTTAAGCTTCGCAAGGCATTGGAGATTCTGTTAGCCGGTGTTTCGTCTATCGATTTTGCGGAACTCATCTATGTTGTGGACGAAGGAGTAATTCTGGTAGGCACAGTAGATATGCTTGAGCGTCCGATGGTTAACCGTGTCTATGACATCAGTGACCTTGTTGCTGAGCCGGCCAATTTCCGCGGCATGGGCGGCATGATGGGCGGTATGGGCGGCATGATGGGCGGCATGGGCGGCATGGGCGGCATGATGGGCGGCGGCGGTATGGGCGGCATGATGGGCGGCATGGGCGGCATGGGCGGCGGCAT
>Ga0209979_1004267_pt1 | contig 11937 bp, 9 predicted proteins | sample AnhtaG_FD_183114 | JGI IMG/M metagenome (GOLD analysis project Ga0209979, IMG submission 183114) | Deep subsurface microbial communities from Anholt, Denmark to uncover new lineages of life (NeLLi) - Anholt_01485 metaG (SPAdes) (version 2) | ecosystem: Environmental > Aquatic > Marine > Oceanic >...
ATCTCCTTGGCCTTCTGATCTCTAGCTTCTTTTAGAACAGTCCTGGCTATGGCTTGGGAGATAGAAAGATCATGCATTTTTAGGAGATTCCAGGAATAAAACCTTGATTATCTCCTCAATGCCTTCGCCGGTTAAGCAATTGGTGGGAATCGTTTTTAGCCCCGGCCTAATCCGATGGACATCCTCTCCTATGCTTTTCACAGAGACTCCCATAGCCTGGGCCAGGTCTATCTTGTTAATCACTACCAGATCAGCCTCAGAAAAGATATAAGGATGCTTGGTGACCATCCAGGGACCCTCGGTCACCGAGACAACCACCGCTCGTTTGTGTGAGCCCAGGGGGAATTCTGCTGGACAGATAAGATTCCCCACATTCTCTATGAAGAGAAAATCCAGGTTTCCCAAATCAAATTCCTTAAGGGCCCTTCTAATTAAGTTAGCATCGAGATGACACTCTTTGCCCGTATTCACCTGAATAACCTCTACCCCTTCCTCCTTGATTCTTTCCGCATCAATGGTGGTAGTTAAATCACCAGCAATAACCCCAATTCGGTATCTGCCTTTCAGCCGAAAAAGAAGATTCTTGATGAGGGATGTTTTGCCCGAGCCAATGGATCCCATGACATCGACGGCTGTGATTTTATTCTTATCCAGAAGATCTCTGTTCTTCTGAGCTAACTCTTCGTTCCTTTTGAGAAGATCCTCCTCCAGCTCAATATCGAATATTTCTCCCTCTTTTGCTTTGATAGATTTCATATAACTCTCCTTACAGATACTTCCTCAACATATCTAAAGCTCCCTGGGAGGCTTTCCACTTAATGTCTTCCCTTCCTCCCGGGAAAACGAATCTCTCACAGATCTCCCCCTCTGAAGAGCTGAGGGCGATATAGACCAGCCCCACCGGCTTATTCCGACTACCTCCAGAGGGTCCGGCAATACCGGTGATACCCAGCCCAAGATCTGTCCTCTCAGCTTTCCTTACCCCTTGAGCCATCTTCTTTGCTACCTGGGAGCTGACTGCTCCCTTCTTTTTAACAAGAGAAGCGGGAACTCCAAGGAATGTAGATTTAGCCTGGTTGCTGTATCCAATGATTCCATAGCTAAAATAATCGGAACTACCCGGGATATTGGTCAAACGGTGGGAAACCAACCCTCCGGTGCAGGACTCAGCCACAGCAATCCTCAAACCTCTCTTTTTCAATAGGCGGCTGACTACTCCTTCCAGAGTTTCTTCATCCACCCCCCAGATAGAGCTTCCCAGCCGCTCTCTTATCTCTTCCTCCACGGTTTTGATCTTCTCACCCACTACCTCAGGTGGGAATTTTCCCGTAATACTAATGTGAACTTCCCCCCTCTTGGCCAAAAGACCAACCCTGGGGTTAGATTGCCGAAGCATAATATCGGCAATTTTCTGGTTAACCCGGGACTCTCCCATTCCCCACACTTTGAGGATTCTGGAGCTAATTAACTCTTTCGTTCCTAATCGGGAAAGAAGATAAGGATAGAGCTCCTTCTCCATCATTCTCTTCATCTCCCGAGGGACGCCGGGCAAGAGAATAATGGTTTTATGGTCCTTCTCCAGGATAATCCCGGGCGCTGTGCCCACAGGATTAGGTATTCTTTTAGCTGAAGCTGGAATCATAGCCTGCTTTTGGATGGCCTTTTCCGGGATCCGGTGGCCCCGGAACCTTCGTCTAATCTCAGCTAGAGTAGCCTCATCCAGTACCAGATTGTCCCCCATGAGTCTGGAAAGAACTTCCTTGGTTATATCATCCTCTGTAGGTCCCAGCCCACCGCTAACTATGATTAGATCCACTCTCCCCAAGCTCTCTTCCAGAGCCTGGTAAATATCCTGCCAGCTGTCTCCTACAGCACTGATGCGAGAGACGCTAACTCCCAGAGAGGCCATTTTTTCAGCGATAAAGGCAGCATTGGTGTCCACCAGACTTCCCAGGAGAATTTCTGTCCCCACCGAGATTATCTCTGCCTTCATTTAGACCTCCCTTACAAAAGTCCTTTTCTTTTTAATACGGCTGCAGCTGCTCCAATGGTTCCTGAATCAGCTCCTAGTTTAGCCGGAACTATCCTCACTCCTCTGATAGAAGCTTTGAGGCTATATTCTCTGGCATATTTTCTCACCGGTTCCAACAAGAGAGGCCCGGCTTGAATCATTCCCCCTGTCAGGATAACCAGGCGAGGGTTAAAGAGATTAACCAGATTGGCAATACCAATACCCAAGAACCTGGCTGTTTCCTCCAGAATCTCGGAGCTGAGCTCATCTTCCTCTCCCGCTGCCCGGAAAATGAGCTCCGAGCTAAGATTATCCAGTTTCCCTCCTAACCACTCTTTAAGAATGGTCCTTCTTCCCTGCTTAATAGCGGCCAGAGTCCTGGATACCACGGCGGTGGCTGAAGCGTATGCTTCAAGGTGGCCGCGGACTCCACACTTGCAGAGAAGACCACCCTCATGGATGATCATATGTCCTATTTCTGCAGCCGTATCCCAGGCTCCGTGAAGCACTTCTCCCTGGATGATGACCCCTCCCCCTATTCCTGTACCTAAAGTAAGAAGAACAAGATCATCAACATCTCTGCCAGCTCCTATCCACCACTCTCCCAGAGCAGCAGCATTGGCATCGTTTTCCAAAAAAATGGGAAGCTGAATCTTATCCCTCAAAATACGAACCAGGGGAACATTCTCCCAACCAGGGAGGTTCGGAGCAAAGTAAACTATCCCCTCTTTAGTATTGAGGGGGCCCGGACATCCAACCCCCACTCCTGATATTGATGGATGGGGAATATCCATCGACCCGGCCTCTTCTAACATCGCCCTGACCGACGAGACAATTTGATCTATGGTCGCCTCTTTTCCCTGGCTGGCCAAGCTCTCCCGAGAATCCCGTCCCCACACTCGAGCTTTGCCATCCATGAGGATGCTTCGCAGGTTCGTTCCTCCCAGATCTACACCAATTACATAACCGGAAGTCCTCCTCATTTCCCACCCTGACCCAACTCCTCAAATGCCCCCTGCAGGATATCCACAGCCTGATCGATCTCCTCTTCCTTGACCGTAAGAGGGGGAAGAAAGCGAAGAACCTTTTTTGCTGTACAGTTGATAAGGAGTCCTTGATAGCGACACTTCTCAACAACCCCCTTACCTTCAAACTCAAGCTCTATACCTCTCATCAGCCCCTTGCCCCGGACTTCCTTAATGAAAGAATATTTTGCTTTTAACTCCTTGAGCCTCTCTCCAAAATATTCTCCCCTCTCCTCAGCTTTCTTTACCAGATTTTCTTCTTCCATTACCTTTAAAAAGGCCAGAGCAGCGGACGAGACCAGAGGGTTACCCCCAAAGGTAGAGGCATGATCGCCAGGTTTAAAAAGAGAGGCCACCTCCTCCTTTGCTAAAGTCGCCCCTATGGGAAGTCCTCCTGCTAAGGGTTTAGCCAGAGTCATTATGTCAGGTTCGATTCCGTAATGCTGGTAGGCAAACATTTTCCCTGTTCGGCCCAGACCACATTGAATTTCATCCAGGATGAGCAAAATCCTCTTCCCACGGCAGATTTCCCACACTCCCTCCATAAAATCCTCTGAAGCCATACGAATCCCACCTTCTCCCTGGATGGGTTCCAACATAATGGCACAGGTCTTCTCTGAGACCCGTTCCTTCAATCTCTCCAGATCATTAAAGGGAGAATATTTAAATCCTGGAGGGAAAGGCCCAAATCCTTTCTGATACTTAATCTGAGCTGTAGCCCTCAGGGTGGTCAGGGTTCTTCCATGAAAGGATTCTTTCATAGTGATGATCTCGTATCGCTTGCCCTTACCCCATCGACGAGCCAGCTTTATGGCTGCCTCATTAGCTTCCGCTCCTGAATTTGAGAAGAAAACTTTATCAGCAAAAGAGACTTCGCACAAGGCCCTGGCTAAGTTGGCCTGGGGTTCAATGTAGTAGAGATTGGAACAGTGAAGAAGTCTCTTAGCCTGATGGGTAAGGGCTCTTAAGATCTCAGGGTGACAGTGACCTATAGCATTAACCCCTATTCCAGAGATAAAATCAAGATACTCTCTTCCCTCTTTATCCCAGACCCTTACCCCCTTACCTTTATCTATCACCAAAGGGATGCGGGAATAGCTCTGCATCACGTATTTCTTATCCATTTGCATAGCCATTTGGGTATCCATTTTCTCCTCCCTTGCTCTATCTCCCTTTAACTTACCATTCCCGGATTCCAAGAATTAAGAACCCAGACCCCTAATCTCTTACATACTTATCACATTTTGGCAAGATGTTCAAGTGACCCCTTGCCCCTGGCATCCCCTTGTTGCTATTTCTAACTCTTTGACTATTGTGAGTTTCAAAAGTCATACCTGCTTCGGAATTTTGGAAATTCCCATGTCCTAGAATATCAAACCAGAGCTGGATTTCAGAAAAAGGTGGGTAGTAGAAGACAAGAATTCTTTCAGAGGAGTAGAGCTAATGATGGGACGCCCGGGCCTGTCTTATCTTATCTAGAAATTGCCCGGCTCTTTCACTGAGAACTTCGAACTCTCCTCTAGATACTGCATCTTTGTCCACCAATTCCCCTCCCACTCCTACGGCTGAGACACCGGCTTTGATAAGCTCTCCCACGTTTTTGAGACTCACTCCCCCTACTGCCATGAGGGAAACCTGAGGTAGAGGCGCCCTCAGGGCTTTAATATACCCGGCACCTCCTAACTGAGCTATGGGGAATACTTTGACCATATCAGCTCCCATCTCCCAGGCACTGAGTATCTCCGTAGGAGTAAGAGCTCCGGGAATGATAATCTTACTGTATCTCCTGCAGATTCTGATAAGAGTCTCATTAAGAGTGGGGCTGACGATAAACTCAGCCCCGGCAAGAATGGCTCCCCTGGCTGTTTCTTCATCAAGAACCGTTCCCGCTCCCACCAGGATTTCTTCTCCTCCATCCTGAATTACCTTCTCCAGTACCCTGAGAGCCTGGGGAACAGTCATGGTAATTTCTATGATCTTTATTCCTCCCCTCTTGACGGCTCCCGCGATGTCTATAGCTTCCTCAGAAGATCTAGCTCTGATGACAGGGATAATTCCCGTCTCTATAATGAGATTAAGCTTTTCGAATTTGTCTAACACTGGCTCCTCCCTCTATAGAACAGTATCTTGCTTACTACTCCTGCAAATTCACCGGATAAGTTCCATATTCCCTTGCTGCTTCGTACATCCTACAGATATTTTCGGGTCCCACCCCCCATTGAATATTATGGACTGCAGTAAGGATATATCCACCTCCCGGTGCTAGATCCTTTATCCTTCTCTTCACTTCCCTTTCCACATCTTCCGGGGATCCATAGGGCAGAATATACTGGGTATCAACGCCGCCCCAGAAAGATAATCTATCTCCAAATTCTTCTTTCAGCCTGTGGCTTTCCATATCCTTAGCTGAAACCTGGACAGGATTCAGTATATCCACCCCCAGCTCGATAATATCCGGAATAAGCTTATAGACACTTCCACAGGAATGAAAGAAAAGATAAGCTTCTGTCTTTTCTTTGATGAAACTCCAGAGTTCCTTATGAAGAGGTTTTATCAGCTCTCTGTAAAGCCTGGGCGAGATCATTAAGCCATCTTCCATCCCCAGATCATCGGAAACTATGACTACCTGAATGTATTCTCCCACCGCGGCCAGAAATTCACCATAAATTCCCTTCAGGATCTGGGTAACTTTCTCCAGCAAGGCTTTGGCGAACTCAGGGTTAGCCATGAAATCCTCCAGCAGTTTCTCAAATCCCCTGAGTATCCAGGCAGTCTCGAATATACCCACCCCTGGAGCGTTAGCCACAATGGCATAGGGGGTATTCTGATAAAGATATTTGGCCTCCTCAGACAATCCTTCTGTCCTTCCAGGATCCAGGGGATCCGGCCAGGGGTATTTTTTTAGATCCTGGATACTGGCATCAGCGAGGGGAGGCTCTACCGGGTCGAAATAGAGGCTGGAGGAAGGCTTTTTCCATCTCACTCCCCACTCGTCAACGTAGGAATTATCAGAAAGAAGCTTCATCTTCCAGCTTTTGGGAGGTTTCAGACGAACGTAGCGGGTATCTATGCCAAACTTTTTCAATATCACCTCATCAGGTTCAATATGGTCCCGCACAAAAGTCCTGATTTTCCCCTTTATACCCAGGTATTTCTTTAGCTGCCGGTAAGGTTCCACTTCTATGGTACTCATCATACTCCCCAGATCAAGAGGGACTCTATCGGGTTCTCGATGATCCAGGGCAGCTAGGAGTCTTTCCCGAGAAGTCATCTCATCCTCCCATCAAAGAATTAATGAAAACCAGGGGTGCGTCTTTCCCCACCAATTTCTGATCCCTTAATCTCTACTCAAAAGGGGTAGTATTTCTCCTCCATGCTTGAGAACCAAAACTTTCGCCTCCCGGCCAGTAAGTTCAAGAGCCATATCCAGTGCCTCCTGGGGTGTCTCAGCTACTAGAAAACCCATCTTTTCTAATATCTCACGGTCAATTCCCGGAGCAACCAAAATGCACCTGGCTCTTCTTGCCATAACATTTCCCAAATAGGCCAGGAAAGCAGCTCCGGTCAAATCCTCCAGCTCCCCCCTCCTCACCAGAGGTTCCAACTCCTCACGAGGTAGACATTTGCAGGTGATCACCCAGGGATGATGAGCTGCTACTCCTTCAGGACAAGGACTCACCAGTATAATAACCCCTCCATCCTTCACCGCCATCTCGGCTGCAAATATCCCTTTGGAACCCTGCCATAGATCCACATCGGCCGGGTAAGAATCGGCTATCACTATGTCTGCTGCTTGAGGCACGGGAACCCCGTAAACCTGCCTGGCTATCTTACATCCTTCTCGATGAGCCTTTACCGGATCTCCCGACACTAATCCTACTACTTTACCCCTGGCATCCTGGATGGCATTGACAATGAGGGTAAGACCTGCCTTAGTAGCTATGGTATCTATTTCCCCTCTAACAGGATTTTCTGCTTGTCCCAGGATTTTTCTTCCATCGTAGGAGGTCGCCAACCAGTGAGTTTGACCTGTAGTCTTTTCTCCACACACTCCCGGCTGAATGATCTTACCTCCACCACTAAACCCGGCGATTCGGTGAGGAACAATATGACCAAGCCCAATAACAAGATCAGCCTCAAGAACTATTCTGTTGATCCAAATCTCTGTTCCCGAGGGAGTACTTCCAAGATGCTCCAGGGCTTTGTCTTCCTCCCATTCATGATCAAGTACGGCGAACCGACCCAGGATATCCGAGCCCATTTTATTTTCTTTTTCCTCATGGGTCATCCTTCGGTGAGTTCCCTGAGCAATAAGAAGGGAGATATCCTTATCTTTTACTCCGGCTCCCTTGAGTTCATCCAGAATGAGGGGAAGAATCTTATCTCCTGGAGTGGTTCGGGTATAATCATCCACTAGAATTAGAACTCGCTTCTTCCCTCTGGCTATCTCCCTGATCTGGGGAGAAGCGATGGGGTGAGCTAGACTCTCTTTAATGATATCCTTTTCATCTTTTGGGGAAGGGAAGGTATGAGGCTCATAAATGCCTATAAGATTCTGGCCGGAAATGTGGACAGGGGGAATCTCGGGGTATCTAAATGCTAGTTCCATCCTTTGTCCACCTTTTCACCTCTCAAATTTAGCTACTTTTACCCATGAAAGATCCCCTTGCCATATGGTTAATCAAAACCTTACCCTGATTTCCTGCCCCCCTGCAAGCTCACTCTTTACTAATACCACGCCTCACGCTATTTGTCAAGGTAAGTTTGCCTTAACTTCTCCTTAATTACTTCTCTATATTTATTGCACTAGAAATATCTCGGGAGTCCTCCCCTCCGTCGCTACGTAGCAGCTTTGGATTGTTTCCTAAATGCAAATACTTTCCTGATAGTACGAAGAGAATTACTTTCTGATACATCACCAGTAAAATCTCCCTTTGTGAATATGCCAATTTTTGCTAGAATATCTTAACTTTTAGAAATTCACTGACTGAGGATAAGTAGAATGGGAAAAGCAAGGTCATCTGTCCATCTCCTGAGAACAACATGGATAGCTCACGGCTTGAATGATATGTACTGGTTCATCCTCCCCGTCCTCCTGCCTATTATTAAACAGGAATTCAGTCTTAGCTATGTTCGGGCCGGCCTTTTGGTTACATCCTTTACCGCGCTGACAGCTATCGGCTCCCTGGTTAGCGGTTACCTGGGTGACCATTTTGGCAGAAGAATTATTCTTAGCGGCGGTTTTGTCTTTGTTTCCCTGGCTCTTATACTCTGTGCTCTCTCGGGCAGTTATTGGCAGTTGTTATTTGCGGTTGCCCTGGTGGGAGTTGGCGTGAGCACCTTTCATCCCTCCATGATTGCCCTGCTTATGGACATATTCTCCAGGGGGAGGGGAGCGGTTCTTGGTACTTTTGGTCTCTGGGGATGGGTAGGCACCGCCGCTGCTCTAGTAGTCATATCGTATCTGACTGGAAGGGGTTTGAGCTGGCGGCAAATATATCTAGTGATGGCCCTACCCGGCCTGGTTTTCTTTCCTTTGTTCCATCAAGGTCTGCGTCATTTTAGTGAGAAGCACCCCTCACCTGAAAAAGAAGAAGTTGAGGCTGTTTATTCCGGAGGAGGCAATTTCTCCACGTTGGCGATTTTCTTTGCAGCCAATATGGCTATCACCCTTACCTTTTATGGCGTGATTAATTTCTTACCTACTTTTATGGTAGATGCAAAGGCTCTTTCTGTGGAGACAGCAAGTTACTTCTTGGTAATTGCTATTGGAGGAGGAATGATCGGCTCCTTGGTAAGCGGCAGGCTTAGCGACCTGTTTCCACCCCTTCTGGTCATGCTCGCAGCAGCGGTGGGAGTAATTCCCATAATTTTCTTACTCACTTTGTCGGGGAAGCTAGTCAGTTTAGCTATATTATTGGTTCTGTTCGGGGTTTGTCACGCCGGGATTTATCCTCCTCAGAATGCTTATCTGGCTGATTTTACCTCCATATACACTCGGGGGAAAATTTATGGCTCGATTCATTGTCTCACTATCCTGGTGGGAGCCACCGCCCCGGGAATAGTGGGTCTAATGGCAGACAAGATAGGCCTTTCTTCGGCTCTTAAGCTCAGCATTCTTCCTCTTGGATTGGCTGTCTTGCTCCTTTTATATCTTAAAAGGCGAACTCTTCATCCTTAGCTCAAAGGTTCGAGTCCAATCCCGGGTTCCTCAGGCCACATCAATTATGCGCATCCACACCCTGAGGGGAGCTTGGCTCAATCTAGAAGTTGAACCTGAACTTTCTCTCCTTTTTTAATCTCCTCTATCTCTTCTGGTACCACAATAAACCCATCAGCGAAGACCATAGACTTTAAGACCCCTGATTTTTGAGAGGGAGCTGGAACTGCTCGATATTCTCCTCTCTCTCGCACTAGTTTCACCCTGATGAAGTTTCTTCTCTTGTCTTTGCTTCTGACAGATGACTGGAGACAAGCCTCCACCTGAATCCTTCTTTCCTTTCTCCCTAACATGGCATAAATAGCAGGCTTGACTAAATTCTCGAAATTGAGCATGGAAGAAACAGGATAGCCGGGAAGACCAAAAACCAGGGTATGATCCCTGATGCCAAAAAAAGTAGGTTTACCTGGCTTCACTGCCACTTTCCAGAAGAGTATCTTTACTCCTACTTCCTCGGTAGCCTCCTTTACCAGATCATAGGCACCCACAGAAACTCCCCCGGAGAGAAGAAGAACATTGAAAGAGAGCCCCTCTTGAATTTTTAAGATAAGCTCTTCTTTCTTGTCCGGAACAATGCCCAACCTTTGGGGGACAGCACCACACTTCATAACCTGGGAGAAAAGAGCAAAGCTGTTACTATCATAAATTTGGCCTTCTTGTAGCCTATCCCCAACCTTGGCCAGCTCATCCCCGGTGGAAATAATGGCCACGGTTGGCTTTTTTCTCACCATAACCTTTTCTTTTCCCAGGGCGGCTAACATACCCACCTCGGCTGGACGAATAAGAGATCCCTCTTTAAGGACAAGCTCTCCTTTTTTTACATCCTCACCGGCAAAACTCACGTTTTCCCCTAGCTTGACCTTCCTGAAAATCCTGACCCGGTCCTCTTCCTCTTTGGTATCTTCCACCATCACCACCGCATCAGCCCCTTGAGGCAGGGGCGCCCCCGTCATAATCCTTACCGCTTTTCCTTCCCTTAGAATCTTTTTGGTTCGGTATCCTGCGGGGAGATCGGCTATCACTTCCAGGATGAGGGGTCGATCAGATCTGGTGGAGGAGGTATCCCCGGCCATAACAGCATATCCGTCCATAGCCGAGCGATCAAATCCGGGGATATCAAAATCAGCATAAACGTCTTCGGCTAGGACTCTTTCCAGGCTGGATGAAATCTCTACTTTCTCCGCTTCAAGAGTCTTTACCTCGGACAGAATTATCCCGAGTGCTTCCTCTAGATGGATCATATTCGTGCCTCTGTCATTCTTACAGTTTCTCCTGGTGCCCTGTGAAAAAGCCTATTTATGCCACCATCTCGATGGTGCTTTTCCCGGGCCCTTCGTAGATCCACCTCGTGTGCATTTCTCTATTCTTACGGCGCATACTTTCAGCTCAGGAATCTTAGCCACAGGATCAAGAGCATCTATGGTAAGAAGGTTTGCCGCCGCCTCCTTGAAATGAAAGCTCATAAAGACGACACCAGGGGGTGATATGTCGGTTACTTTCACCCTGATTACCACCTTGCCCCGGCGAGAAATCACCCTGGCTGAATCAGCATCCTTAAGAGAGAGTTTTTGGGCATCCAGGGGATGAATCTCCAGGAGGCCTTGAGGATAGATCTCTTCCAGCCCCTTTACCCTGCGGGTCATAGTACCTGTATGCCAGTGGAAAAGTACCCTTCCTGTAGAGAGGATGAAGGGATATTCTTCATCGGGCAACTCCTTAGCTTCCCTGTAAGACGTAGGGTGAAACTTACCTAACCCCCGAGTAAATCTACCCTGATGCAAAAACTTTGTGCCTGGATGATCCCTGCTCAGGCAGGGCCACTGAAGACCCTGCTTATCCAGCCTCTCGTAGGTTATTCCTCCGTATATGGGAGTAAGAGAAGCAATTTCATCCATTATCTTATCAGGAGAGGAGTACCTCATGGGGTATCCTAGTTTCACTGCTAAATCCGAGATGATTTCCCAGTCTGCCTTAGCCTGCCCGGGCACCTCCAGAGCTCTTCTTACTCTTTGCACTCGTCTTTCGGTATTGGTAAAGGTTCCTTCTTTTTCAGCAAAACTGGCTGCCGGCAGGATGACATCGGCATACTCACTGGTCTCAGTGGGAAAGATATCCTGCACCACCAGAAAATCAAGCTTCTCTAAAGCCCTTCTAGTCAGATTGCTATTGGGATCGGAAAGGAAAGGATTTTCTCCCATAATGTACATAGCCCTCACTTTTCCTTCATCCGCCGCATGGATCATCTCTATCACAGTAAGACCCGGCTTTTGAGGAAGATCTACTCCCCACATTTGCTCAAACTTCTCCCGGATTCTCTCCTCGCTGACCGGCTGATACCCCGGATAGACATTGGGCAGGGCTCCCATATCACAGGCACCCTGGACATTGTTCTGACCTCTGAGAGGGTTCACACCTGAGCTTTCCTTACCAACGTTGCCGGTGAGCATAGCCAGATTGGCCAGCGAGAGAACATTATCCGTACCAGTGGTGTGCTGGGTAATACCCATGGCAAAGATAATGGAAGCTCTATCTGCTTTTGCATACATTCTGGCAGCAGAGATGATATCTCGGGCAGGAACACCGGTGATACCCTCCACATAATCTGGAGTGTACTGGTCCAGCATTCCTTCAAGTTTTTTGAATCCCTCGGTACGCTTTGAAATAAACTCTTTGTCATAGAG
>Ga0209979_1004268_pt1 | contig 11937 bp, 16 predicted proteins | sample AnhtaG_FD_183114 | JGI IMG/M metagenome (GOLD analysis project Ga0209979, IMG submission 183114) | Deep subsurface microbial communities from Anholt, Denmark to uncover new lineages of life (NeLLi) - Anholt_01485 metaG (SPAdes) (version 2) | ecosystem: Environmental > Aquatic > Marine > Oceanic...
ACTGGAAAAATGAAAGACACCAGGAAGTAGATTTTATTATAAAAGATGGGATAATTATTGAAAAACTTATTCAAGTTTGCTGGGATATAAATAAATTAAATACTAAAAAAAGAGAAACTGGAAGTTTAATTAAAGGATTAGAAGAATTAAAATTAAGTGAAGGGCTTATCATAACCGAGGAATATGAAGGTGAGGAAAATATTAAAGATAAAAAAATAAAATACCTACCTCTATATAAATGGTTACTTTTTTAAAATATTATAATAGGTTAAATTTCCCCCTACTCTGTTATATATTTAAAAAATATTATATAACAGAAGGAAGAAAAATTGTTAAAAAAATATCAACATTCAAACCAATTTTTCTTAAATCAAATAAACCATACAGGTGCAAAAAGTACTTCGGTATTGTCAATTTTAATCTCTCCCCAGAAACCTTTTGTCAGTATTAATCCGCGCGGAGGATTATATTTTTTATAAAATCTATAAAACTCCTTCCAGGTTTGGGAGATATAAACGTAGTATATTTTACTTCAACCGGGATAAAATCACTACCAGCTTTCCTATCTAAAGTGAAATTTTCAGCTGGTCTATTATTTTTGCAATTTCGGAGGAGTAGTTTTTCTTTATCCAATTCGTCTTTGGTTTGTTTTATACCTTCTTCTAATCTTTTATGGGCATCTTTTAATTTTTTTAAAGAATACTCAAGCACATCTTTCATATAGAATTTTTCCTCTTCTTAGAATTATATCCTTAAATTCCTTATCAATAGATTCCAAAAATATTATATCCACCTTATGTAGACCTGAAACTTCTTCCAGTTTTTCCTTTAATTCTCTCATCTTTCTTACATCAATTTTTTTGCCATCTAACGCGATATCAAAGTCCGAACCCGGGTCGTATTTTCCCTCTGCTCTGGAACCAAAAAGAAGAATTCGGTTTGGTTTTATATCTTCCTTCAATAAGGAGACTATTTTATCAATAATATTTTCTTCCCTTTTTTTATATGCTGTTGCTTTCATTAAAACCCTTGCTTAAACTAATCAAATTTAAAATGTACCCATAGCTAAAATAAGGACATATTAAATTATACCATAAGATTAGTTTTATTGAATTCAAATCCATAAGAACCAGCGATTTTGAGTTACTGCCTACTTCTCTTGAATGTCTCCTTGTAGTAGTTGTCTCTTCTGATTTTATTGCTGTTACTTCACCCCCGTATCCATCCCAGAGTCCGGATATTTTTATAATAATAATAAAAAGTTAATTTTGTGCACTCTACTGCAAAATAATAATATATTTTGTGCATTCTAAATAAAGTTTATTTTTATACTGGTCCCTCTGGCGACGAAGTTGACTTTGTTTTAAGAGAAGGTTTAATAATTAAAGAACTTATACAAGTTTGTTATAGTCTTGATAATTTAGAAACCAGAGAAAGAGAAATCAGGTCTCTGCTAGGAGGAAGCAAGCAGTTAGAGTGCAATAATCTAACTATAATTACCTATGATCAAGAAAAAGAGGAAATAATTAAAGATAAGAAGATTAAATTTATATATTTTAAGATAATCCAGTATCTTTCTATAGATATTGGTTAAGTATATGTGATTATATCAACATTATTCCAGGGAATAATGTCACAATTGTCACGAAATCCTAAGAAATATTGATTTTATCCCCAAGCTTTTAAAAATCTGGACTTCAATTCCAGGACAACTAGCTAAAGAAAATAAAAAATTCATTTTTTCAGCAATAAGCAAAAGTGCCAGGGCAAAAGGATATGAAGAAGCCCTTAACTGGCTCGAAAATTCCGGATTGATCTATAAATCCTATCAGGTTTCATCACCGCGTTTTCCACTTAACGGCTATGCAAATAAAGATGCCTTTAAAATTTTTATACTTGATGTTGGATTGTTGGGAGCTTTATCTGGATTATCCAGCAATATACTTGTTAAAGGAAATTCACTTTTTACTGAATTTAATGGATCCTTTGTCGAAAACTATATTGCTCAATCTTTAACAGCATACAAAGAGGCAAAGTTATATTATTGGACAAGTCCCGGTACTGCTGAAGTAGATTTTCTATATCAGGGAAAAAATCACATACTTCCTCTTGAAGTAAAAGCAGGTATAAATCCTAGGAGCAAAAGTCTCAGTGTCTATAATAAAAAATACTCACCGCCAATTCTTTCCAGATCCACTCTTTTAAATTTCACTAGCGATGGCAAGATATGCAATTATCCACTCTATGCAATACAGAGATTTCCGGAGCTTTATTTGGAAAGCCTAACCGAATCAGATTCAATCTAATGATATTATTTTGGTTTAATTTTAAAGGGACCACAATTTTAATCCAGAAATTGGATAATGCCTTGTATTATAAGTAACTAAAACAAGGTCATTTATTATACAGGTTGCAGCAATAAGAGTATCTATAAGAGAAAGTGCTATCCCTTTACTTTTATATTCTCTTATATGTTCCCCTGCCCGGCCAGCTATGGCTCTGGTAAGATCGTAAACTTTCAGTGATTCAAGGAATTTATTTGTCGCCTCTTTTTCTCCACTTTTGACTCCTAGCTGGACTTCGGCAATACACAAAGCTGAAATAGCAGGAAAGTGGTCAATTTTTTTAATTTCGCCCAGTAATTCTATAGCTTTCTTTCTTCCTATTAAAAAATCTATAATAATATTAGAATCAAGGAGATATTCACTCATTATAAATTCTCTTTAATCTTTCTTCGGAATCTTCTCTTATTTTTTCTACAAATTTTATTACATTCTTGGTAGAAGAAAGCTCAGGATGATTGTCTATTTTCCAGGCACCGGCACATTCTTTTAAAGCTTTTGAAAATTTTTCTCTTGCTATTTTTTCTTTAGCTGCTTCTGCTGCAAACTTACTTCTACCTCTCCTGCCTACTAAATCATCTATTTCAGTAATAATTTCTGGAGGAAAAGTTAAATGAACCTTTATTTTAGCCATTATTTTTCACCCTTTATAGTTCCACATTCTAGTTACACTAAAAATGTAACACATTATATTAATTTTGTAAATATTAAGATGTCTTCATCTCTAGCTTGCATCTCAAATCTTGTACCTGGAAATACTATAGCTTCCAGACTTATTAGTATATTTAAAATATAAGCCAGTTGTTTTTAAACTTATACAACTATTTATTTAACTGCCAATCTTGCATCGTAATTAAAAACAGAAAACAACTGTGTATAATATTACTATGACTATAAAATAAACCGTACAAAATATTACCTACGCCCTGAGCTTCCAGTTATTACAACAGGTTCTTTACTCGATTTTGTTCTAAAAGATCATCAATTTGTGGCTGAAAGAAATCTGAAAACAGATGACTGACCATAATTCAATATATCTAAAAATGGTCTTGACTAATTTAAGATATATGATAAATTAGTCATAATAAAAATAAGATATTATTAATATGGAACTGCAATGGAAGAAAAAATAAAAAGAATATACACATCTCTTATAAAGGAACATTTTAAAAATCACAAGCAAATGATTTTTCTTAGCGGGCCCAGGCAAGCCGGGAAAACCACAGTAAGTCTCATGGCCAAAGAATTTACAAGCCAATTTTCATATTTGAACTGGGACAATTTAGATCACAGGAAAATTGTTCTGGAAGGTGTTAAAAGTGTTGCCGGTTTTGCTGGTTTAGATAAGCTAACCTTAGAGGAACCCATTATTGTTTTTGATGAAATTCATAAATATGGCAAGTGGAAAACATTTTTAAAGGGCTTTTTTGACACATACAAAGAAAAGATAAAAATTATTGTTACCGGCAGCTCCCGATTGGACATTTATAAAAAAGGCGGAGATAGTTTGATGGGCAGATATTTTCCATACCGACTGCATCAATTATCTATAGCAGAACTACAACGTGTTGAGCTAACAGATAAAGAAATCAATGAGCCCTTTAAAAGCAAGAGCGAAGATTTTGAAAAATTACTTAAAAATGGAGGTTTTCCTGAGCCGTTTATAAAAAATAATCCCAGGTTCTTGAATCGATGGAAAACCCTGCGCCAGGAACAGCTGATACGGGAAGATATCCGGGATTTAAGCCGCATTCAAGAGTTAGGCCAAATCGAGGTTTTAGCTGAAATTTTAAAGCATCAGTCTGGCCAGCTGACCAATTACTCAAGCAGTGCTAAAAAAGTCAATGTATCTTCTGATACCATACGTCGCTGGATCAAAACACTGCAGTCTTTTTTCTATTGTTTTACTGTCCAGCCATGGTCCAAGAATATTCCACGTTCTCTTATAAAAGAACCAAAAATTTATTTGTGGGATTGGATAAATGTTGAAGAGGATGGTAGTCGTGTTGAAAATTTAGTTGCATCTCATCTGCTTAAAGCTGTTCATTTTTGGACTGATTGTGGTTTTGGGCAGTATGATTTGTGGTTTATCAGAGATAAAGAAAAACGAGAGGTAGATTTTTTAGTCTCGCAAGATAAAAAACCATGGTTTTTAGTCGAAGTTAAATTATCGTCAAAGGGTGGTATAAGTAAAAATTTGGTTTATTTCCAGGATAAAATTAAGGCAAAACATGCGTTTCAGGTAGTATTTGATATGGATTATATCCCCAGGGATTGCTTCAAATATACAGATCCCATTATTGTCCCTGCTCAAACATTTTTAACCCAATTAGTATAAAGTTAAGATATTTGTCAAATGCTTTTACCTTAGGATATATGAATGTAAAAGCACCGAAAGATTTTATTAATTCATATCCAGGCTCAGATTTTTCAGTGATAAATAATAACACTTGATATAATATAACAAACTTGTTATATTATAAATAATATGTGGAAGATAGTATTTTATAAGAAAGATAATCTTGAAGAACCAGTTAGAAATTTTATAGTCAATTTACCGATTAAAGAAAGAGCAAAAGTTGTACAGGAAATTGAGAATATAAGATCAGAAGGAATATATTTAGGCCCTCCATTTGTAAAAAAAATTGTAGGTAGAGAGTATAAAAACTTATGGGAATTAAGAATAAGATTTGGTTCAGACTATATTAGAATTATTTATTTTCTGCATATTGAAAAAACTTTTGTACTCTTGCATGGTTTTAAAAAGAAGACGAATAGAACTCCTAAGAGGGAGCTGGAGATAGCAAAGAGGAGAATGATAAAATATAAAAATATAAGGAGATGAGTAAATAAATTATGGAATGGAAAGAATTTAAAAAGGAACTTTTAAAAGATCCAGAATTTAAAAAAGAATACGAAAAACTAGAACCAGGATATAAAATAATAAGACAGATACTCACTTTAAGAAGAAAGAAGAATTTAACCCAGGAACAATTAGCTAAGCTAATTGGTGCAAAGCAGCCAAGTATAGCAAGGATAGAAAGCGGAAGATATGGTCCATCGTTAAGGTTGCTAGAAAAAATCGCAGAGGCTTTAGATTCCAAACTGGATATAAGGTTTATTCCAAAGGCCAGTTGATTCTAAAATAATATAATTATTCTTGATACAGTTTTACATTCTTGCTATATTTATAATTACCCTTAGATCAGGAGGCAACTTCCAGAAACTACTGAAATTTATTACAAACGAAAGAATGTGATAAGTAGTTAAAGTTCTGAAAAATCCCTTAGAAAAGTTCTAAGGAAAGACCCCAAGATATTTAGTAACCTAAAGCGTAAGCCAGGGTAAAAGATAACTAGGGGTTTATTTTTAACCTTGCTAATATTAAAAATCCGTACACAAGAAATGGTAACGCTGCGTTACCATTTTTTTTGGCTTAATTCCAAGAAAAATGCTATTTTAAGAGAAAAAAACTTCCGGTAGTTTTAGAGCCATTAGAAGCTGAAAAGCTTTTAAAAATTCCTAATAGAAGATATATCACTGGCATACGGAATATAGCTATTATTAATATCACCCTGGCAAATATAGATGTAGAAGAAGGTATGAAATCTTTTAGAGTTTTTTTATAATTTACTTTAAACTTAGTGAACTACCTTTGGGCTAAAGACCCAAAGGCTAAAGACCGTTGAGTTTTCTGGCTACTATTATAAATATAGCAAGGCAAAAAAAGAAAAATATGTTTGATGTGACAAAGTATAATGCCAGTCGTAGAATCCGGAATGGCAGAGATAAAATATAAAAAGCTTGACTATTTGCCCAAAATGGTGCATATTCCTAATTGGTAATACTAATTTGGAGGGTAATACGAAATGAGATTTATAAAAAGGATATTAGATATAAAGCTTCCCCAGAAACAATCTGCCTTTTTATGGGGACCGAGAAAAACAGGTAAAACTACATATTTAAAAAACCACTTTCCCGATAGCTTAATATTTGATTTTTTAAAGACAGACTTTTTTATTGAAGTTTCTAAGAATCCAGCGCTATTACGGGAGCGTATACTGGCAAAGGATAAAAATGCAATTAAACATCCCATAATACTAGATGAGGTCCAGAAGGTTCCTCAGGTCCTTGATGAGGTGCACTGGCTAATTGAAAATAAAGGATTACAGTTTATTCTTTGTGGCTCAAGTGCAAGAAAATTAAGAAGAGGGCATGTTAATCTTTTAGGAGGCAGGGCATGGCGTTATGAAATGTTTCCGCTTGTCACAGCTGAACTTAAAAATATAAATCTTTTACATGCCTTAAACCACGGAATGGTACCGACACATTATTTACAAGATGACCAGGAGTGCAAGAAATCTTTAAAGGCATATATACAGGATTATTTGAAGGAGGAAGTCTTTGCTGAGGGATTAACTCGGAACATTCCTGCCTTTTCGAGATTTTTTGATGCATTTGGTTATTCACATGGCGAGCTTACGAATTATTCCAATATTGCCCGTGATTGTGGTGTAGATTCAAAGACAGTTAAAGAATACTATCAAATTCTCATTGACACATTGCTGGCTGTAAGGATTGATCCTTTCAAAAAAAGACAATCGCGTAAAATTATAACTAAAGCACCGAAATACTATCTGTTTGATGTAGGAGTTGCTAATTATTTAAGGAAACAGCATTTAGAAGAAGAGAGAGGTGAGGAATTCGGAAGGGCTTTTGAGCACTTCTTATTAATGGAGATACTTGCCTATCGATCTTATAGCGGTCAAGATTTCACAATAAATTTCTGGAGGACAAAGACAGGTTTGGAAATAGATTTTATCTTAGCAAGAGGTGAAATTGCCATAGAGATAAAAGGAGCAAATCGTATAGACAAAAGAGATCTTAATGCATTGGTAGCTTTTGCTGAAGAATATTCGCCAAAAAGGAATTTCGTGGTTTGTAACGAGAAAGAAAAGAGGCTTCATGGTAAAATAGAAATACTACCCTGGAGTAATTTCCTGCAGGAATTATGGGCGGGAAATGTTTTATGACAGTTACGAGCATTGACCAGCCTGGGAAGTTTAGCTCTTTAATTTAGCCCCATATAAAAACCCAGATAATCTTGAATCTTGGTGACCATGCTCTTTTTTAGAGAAACTTGCTGCCTATTTGTTGAGCAAATTTTCTGAGATCGTCTAGATCTTGTTCATAATAATGATAAACCAGGTGATGGTTAATTTTGGCATATTCGTGGATTAAAATATTTCTAAAACCAACTGCTCTGGCTAACTTTTCGGCAAGTTTCTCATCAATAATTTTATGTTTTCCTAAAAGTAGGAAAACATCTGCTGCTCTTTCCCTGCCAGGAAGCTTTTTTTCAGCAGCAACATGAGAAGCAATATCAATACAAATCTCAATAGACAGCTGAAGTCTTCGTTCAATTAGATGTTGAATATCAATACTTGAAAGAAGCTCTTCCAAAGTAAAAGACATCTGGTCAATAGTAAGTAAATGTTCTTCTAATTGTTCAAGTAATTTTTGTAGAGCTTTTTGTTCGGCCATAACTTCCTTCTTTCAGCGATTTTTTAAGATAATATAAATTTATTCGTCGTATTTGTTCACTATCATCAATAATTCTCATTGCTTCAACTTCAAATTTTATTCGTTTACCCTCATCCCGGCAAAATACTATCCTGCCACTGCTTATCACCTCTCCTAAAAATACTGGAGAAAGACTTAAGTAAATTTCCCTTGCATCTACAAAAAAAACATCTCCTACCACTTTCTGCACTTCCACCCTTAACTCCAAAATTCTCTCATATTTTGTCAGTGGTTTTTTAAAAAGTATTGCTAAATCCAAATCACTTTTATCAGTTTCTTCCCCTTTAGCCCTTGAGCCATAAAGGTAAACCGCCACCACATCTTTCTGTTTAGTAAAAAAATTAGAAATTTTTTTAAGTATTTTATTATTCATTTGAGCTAAATTCTATCAAATCAACTTGCAATTAGCAATTTAAAGAAATGGCTTCAATCGACAAAATTAAACAAAAGAATATGCTGGGATACCAATTATGATAATGTTTTTTAAAATCCGTAAATCTGATTTGCAAACAGTATTTTTTATATTGATAAGGAAATTTTAAAAATTGCCACCAAAATAGCGGCTGATATAAATGAGAGTGTCTATGACTGTATCTTTATTGCTACTGCTGAGAGGTTCAATTGTAAGTTTGTTACAGATAATAATTCACTATTTTTAAATTATGCAGGTTACAGCAGTAGGAAAATAGAAATCCTGCTGCTGGAAAACTACCAGAATTCATAAGAATGTCTTTTGAAGTAACAACTATAAAGGTGAAATTTACCCAAGTTTTGGCATAAACAAACGGGAGCTCAAAGTTTATTAGAATGGAAAAATCAGGAAGAATATCCCAGGCCAGATACCAGCCTTGAGCAGTTTATAATATATCTCTGGGCTCCAAAAGTAAATTTATACCATCTAAGATTTCCTGAGTTCTTTCTGAACTTAGAGTTCCAATTTTTTCCACCAAATCTTTTTTATCTACTGTAAAAATCTGAGATATGTTAACTACACTTTGTTTTGAAAGATTTGCTTCATTGGGAAGTAGTAAAACATTCCCGGGAGATTTAGCTCTTTTTAAATTTGAAGTCAGGACACAAACAACAACTGTATCAATTAAGCTTTTGTTAAACAAATTATTTTGAATAATAACATGTGGATGTCTATAGCCAGGTCCAGATCCAGAAGGCTTGCCTAGATCCACCCAAAAAATATCCCCCTGATTAATTAACATTCATCCTCCAAGGAGCGCCTGTGATAGTCTCTTATTTGTTTTCTATAACGCTCTTCATCAGGGCTAAATGCCTGGCTATAGGCTTTGTTTATTTTTTTAAATAGTTCTCTATTTTCTTGTTGTCCTATAAAATTTTCAAGCGCTACTGCAAATAGCTTGCTCCGTGAGATTTCTAATTTCTTTGCTAAAGTTTCAGCTTTTTTAAATAGAGATTCTTTAATTGATACTGCAGTCTTTATATTTGACATAAGAGTTACACCTCCATTACTACCAACAGTATAACTTTTTGTTATAAAATGTCAATAAAAAGCTTAAATATGTCATTAATTGTCTTGACACCTATAATCTGGCTATTATGCTAACTATAGTAGACAAAATTTGTAAATTTTATTAAATATATTAGTTAAAATGGATAAGTATTAACAGTTTATATACTTCTTCCCTTAAGTGGTCTCCACCAGTTTTGGTTATCCATATACCATCGTATAGTCTTTTTTAGTGCTTCCTCAAAGTCATACTGTGCTTCCCATCCCAAATCCTTTTTTAATTTAGTGCAATCCACCGAATATCGCCTGTCATGACCCAATCTGTCTTCTACAGGCTCAATCATTGATTCAGGTTTATCCAGTAGCTTTAGGATTTCCTTTGTAATCCATATATTGGGTTTCTCATTTCCCGCACCAATGTTGTAGATTTCGCCAACCCTTCCCTTATGAAGAACCAGGTCTAATGCACCGCAGTTATCATCCACATAAATCCAATCCCTTACATTCATACCATCACCGTAAAGAGGCACTTTTATATTATCTATTAAATTAGTCACAAACAGTGGGATTATTTTTTCAGGATACTGATAGGGTCCAAAGTTATTGGTAGTTCTGGTTATAATTATTGGTGTCCCAAAAGTCTTAAAAAAAGACCTTACAATCATTTCTGCTCCGGCTTTGGAAGCAGAATAGGGACTGCTGGGCTTAAGTGGATCGTCTTCTTTAAATGAGCCATTTTCTATGGAACCATATACCTCATCAGTGCTTATCTGCAGAAATATTTTGCTATCATATTTTCTGGCTGCTTCCAGCAATACATAGGTCCCGTAAATATCGGTCTTAATAAATACGCCCGGGTCTTCTATTGACCTATCGACATGAGATTCAGCTGCAAAATTTATAATAGCGTCAATTTTGTTATAATTGAAAATTTCGCCAACAAGTTTTCTATTGGCAATGTCACCTTTTATAAATTTATAATTGGGATTATCTTCTATACCTCTTAGGTTTTCCAGATTCCCCGCATAAGTCAGTTTATCAAGATTTATTATCCTGTATTCTGGATACTTTCTTGCAATATAATGTATGAAATTGCTACCGATAAATCCTGCCCCGCCGGTTATAAGCAGAGTCTTAAAACTTCTCTCTTCCACTAAGTCCTCCTATCCATCTTTTCTTTCCCAGCAGTAAGGTATATCAGGACTGTGCGGATCCTCTCTGTATTCATCCGGTTCTTTGTAGTTGTAAGGTTCAGAAGGAATATTTATACATATTGCCTCATATTCCGTAATACATTTAAAACCATGATAAACATAGGTGGGGATTTGAAGAAGTATTGGGTTATGTACTCCCATAAAGAACTCATTTACCTCTTTATATGTAGGTGAACCCTTCCTGCTGTCATATAAGACCACTTTCATCATTCCTTTTACCACTACCATATTATCTATTTGTTTCTTATGATAGTGCCATCCTTTAACTACTCCAGGATATGCAGTAGTCATATATACCTGCCCAAATTTTATAAAGAGATCATCATCCGAGCGAAGCATCTCCATAAGTCTGCCTCTCTCGTCAGGAATAACCTTAAGCTTTTTTATTTTAACTCCGTCTATCAAAACAAGCCTCCTAAAGCCAGTGCTAATTAATATCCAATACCTGCATACTTAAAACCCATCTTTTGAAGTTTTTGCCTGTCCAGTATATTTCTTCCATCTATAATATTGCAATTGGCCATCAGGTTTTTAACCTTTTTAAAATCTAAATCATAAAACTGGCTCCATTCGGTAACCAGAACCATTAAATTCGCTCCCTTCACTGCCCGGTAAGGACTGGCTGCCATAATAGCTCCCTTATCCATATTATCCGGATATTTCTTTACGACGGGGTCATAAACCCTCACTTCCGCTCCAAGCTCCAGGAATTTATTAATTATGGTAATAGAAGGCGCTTCCCTGGTATCATTTGTGTTTGGCTTAAAAGACAGGCCTAAAACACCAATAATCTTGTCATCAATGATCCCAAGCATATCCATAGCTTTCTGTATTACTTTAAATCTCTGATGATTATTAACCTGGATTACTGCATTTAAAATGCTAGCTGGCGAACCGTATTCCTCAGCGGTATAGCTTAATGCCCTGACATCTTTAGGGAAACATGATCCACCCCATCCAATTCCAGCTTTCATAAATCTGGAGCCAATCCTGCTGTCCAGCCCCATTCCATAAGTCACATCCAGAATATTGGCATCGACTCTTTCACATATATTGGCAATTTCATTAACAAAAGAAATCTTGGTAGCAAGAAAGGCATTAGAAGCATATTTTATAAGCTCTGCACTGGTTGAATCAGTTATCAGAACCGGTATCTTATCTTTTTTATAAGTACTATTTTCAGCATAGTTAAAGTCCTGGTTTATTATAGGCTCGTAAAGTTTCTTCATTATCTCTATTGCTTTTTTACTTTCAGACCCTATTACAACCCTTTCGGGAAAGAAAGCATCCTTTACGGCCTCACCTTCCTTTAAGAACT
>Ga0209979_1004270_pt1 | contig 11933 bp, 9 predicted proteins | sample AnhtaG_FD_183114 | JGI IMG/M metagenome (GOLD analysis project Ga0209979, IMG submission 183114) | Deep subsurface microbial communities from Anholt, Denmark to uncover new lineages of life (NeLLi) - Anholt_01485 metaG (SPAdes) (version 2) | ecosystem: Environmental > Aquatic > Marine > Oceanic >...
AGTAGTCGACATTCTAAAAGAGATAGATACTAATATTGAATTAATGAAAGTCCTTTATATGTAGAAGTAGGGGAGGGGATCTTATGAAAAAACTGGAAATACGAAAACCTGCCGTTGCGGGTAGTTTCTATACTGGTGATTCAAAATCTTTAAATATACAGATTGAGAATTGTTTTTTACATAAAATAGGACCCGGTGAAATTCCTCTGACAAATCCCAAAAGAAAAAGCAATATTATTGGATTAGTTAGTCCACATGCAGGTTATATGTATTCAGGTCCTGTTGCTGCTTATGGATTTTATAAAATAGCTCTCGATGGCAAACCCGACACCATTATTATATTAGGTCCTAATCATCGCGGCTTTGGAGAAGATATTTCTATTATGGTGGAAGGAAAGTGGAAAACTCCTTTAGGTGAATTAGAAATAGATAAAGATGTTGCAGAAAGCATATTAAATAACTCAAAAATAATTAAGGTTGATAATAAAGCCCACCAGTTTGAACATTCTATAGAAGTCCAATTGCCCTTTATCCAGTATATTTTTGGTAAAGATATTAAATTTGTACCAATTTGCATGACTCGTCAGGATATTAATACAGATATAGAGATTGCCCAATCGATTTGTTCTTCCGTAGTTGATAAAAACATTTTAATAATTGCTAGCTCAGACTTTACCCACTATGAACCACAAGAATATGCTAAAAACATTGATAAACAGGCAATAGATGCCATTCTTGAATTTAATCCTAAGAAACTATACGATATAATTTATCGACAGAATTTAACTATGTGTGGCCCTGGTCCAATCACTGTAATGCTTATTGTTTGTGAAACGTTGGGTGCAAAAAAGGCTGAGTTGCTTAAGTATGCAACATCCGGTAATATAACTGGTATGTATGATCAAGTTGTAGGTTATGCGTCTATAATCATCCGAAAATGATACACATCAATCAATACTTTTGTTCTGTCATGGGGGAGGAGCTTTCCTTTTTCTGTCATTGCGAGGGAGCGAAGCGACCGAAGCAATCTCTTGATTTGTAAGAATTTGAAATTGCTTCGCTATCACCAAGAAAACACTTTACCCATCAGGTTACTAACTAATATTACTATAAATGATAATTTTTATGCTTAAAGGAATAAGAATGACATGATAGAAAATTATAGTTTTGGCCAGATAATAATTGATAAAAAAATATATAATTCAGATCTCATCATATTTGAAGACCGTATTAACGATAGTTGGTGGAGAAAAGAAGGACATAATCTTTGCATTGATGATATAAAGGAAGTAATAAATAAAAAACCTGATATTTTAATTATTGGAACCGGATATTATGGTTTGATGAAGGTACCAGAAGAATTAATAGAACATATAAAATTATCTGGTATCGAACAAGTAATTGTAAAAAAAACTGGAGACGCATGTACCGAATATAACAAACTTTATAAAAAGAATAACATAATTGCCGCTTTTCATTTAACCTGCTAACCATTAGTAAAATAATATTAATATAACAAAAATCTTCCCATTATAGTTAATAAATCAGAAAAAATAAAGGAAATATAATAAAATGTATATTACTTTACATAAGATATATTATAGGACGTTGTAAAATTATAAAAAATAGCCAAAACTCCCCGAATCCATACTTTTATTATTCCTTTATGTCATTGCGAGGAGCGTAGCGACGCGGCAATCCCATCATTCCCCTCTGTCATTGCGAACTTTCGAAGAAAGTGTGGCAATCTCATTACTCCTTCATATGTAAACGGCAAGTAGAAATACACCTTGCACGGAAAACAATTTTGCACCTCCTAGAGAGAAAAAAATGGCTTAATCCTCCTTTTCTTTTTTAATTCTAAATGATTCCCCACTTAAGTTAAATACTTTGGAATGATGAAGTAAGCGGTCTAGCATGGCTACGGTCATCACTTCATCTCCCATCATTTCAGCCCACTCATCAAATCTTTTATTAGAAGTGATAATGACAGATGCCTTCTCGTAAAGCTCACTTATCAGGTTAAAAAATAGATTAGCCTCCTTCCTTTCTATGGGTGTGTAGCCTATCTCATCGATGATAATCAGATCCGCTTTTAAGATGCGATTCACTCTAAAGCCGGCCTTGCGCTGAATATCGGCCATCTTTAACCACTTGACAAGGGTGGTCATCCGTTCAAAACATACCGTATAACCTGCTCGTATAGCCTTTAGTCCAATGGCTATCGATAAATGAGTTTTACCGATCCCGGGTGGTCCAAAAAATAATAGATTGTTGTGATTATCCAGCCACAGGAAATCCAGAAGGCTGGATAAGTCTGACTTAGTTATGCCTTTTACTCTGGCAAATTGGAAATTATCCAGATCTTTTTCTACCGGAAAATGGGCCCCTGCCAGATTCCGCTTGAGCCTTCTTTCTGTCCGGTAGTCTATCTCTGCCTTTAAAAGAAGGTCCAAAAAACTCAAATAGGATATCTTCTTTTCTTCGGCCTCAGTTATCTCACTATCCAGATTAGGGATCATTCCTTTAAGTTTTAAGTTTTCCAGTAAGTTGACTATCTGTTGATATTTTCTCATGGCCGGACCTCCGAGGAGGTATTTACCAGAGCACGATAAACTTCGATATCTCTCTTTTCTACTTGAAATTCTTTCTTTTCCTGGGGAATATCCCTTAACTTAGAACCAATTTTTACCCTTGGCAGTGCTAATTCTGCTTCCTGTTGGTAATACTGATAAGTATCAGCTAGATTTGCCATGGTGTAAGTCCGATTTTCCAGACACAGGTCTATAGCCTGTTTTAGATGCTCCCTTTCTATTTCCCGGGAGAATTTCTTTAGTGCCTCATGATACTGATCCCGGAAATACCGGGTATACATTTGAAAGTTCTTATCTACAAATTCACTCCAGCTATCTAGGGCAAAAAGTCTCTTTAGCTCCTCTTTCAATTCCCTCTGACTGTGCTCTTGGTGGTGATGTCTGGCACGGTTTGGTATCCGGCTTCCCGGAATAGGAGATATAGCATGTTCTGCTATCTTTTCTCCGGTACGGATATCGTAAATGAAAAGCCTTTCTGTGGTTTTATAAATATCTACTTCCCGGTCCCGGTATTCCAAAGGTACCGGATACTTACCAGCATTCACCGATATCTGACCCATAATATCTGCTTTCCTTCTCTCTCTGGCACTTGAGGTATCCTTCCGGTAGATGGAATTCGGGAGGGTCCTCAAATAGGCCTTCTCTTCGGTAAACATTTCTTGGGGAATACGCCGGGTGGCTAGCGAAATCTTGCCATTCGCCCGCCGGTTTAACCACCTGGACAGCCTTTCCTTAGCCTCTTCGATACTATCAAAATCTCTTATCCTTAAAAAGTTCCTCTTTATGAACTTAATCACATTTTCTATCTTCCCCTTGCTCTCCGGGTCACTCTTCCGGCAGACGTACATCTTTAAATCCATTTCTTCTATAAACTGCTTAAAATCCCTGGTGTAGATGATATCTCCTCTGTTTTCACTTGATACCATCACCTTATCCTGGTCTATTACCAGTTCCCGGGGTATTCCTCCTATGTATTCAAAGCAATCCAGAAGATGGTTGATCAAATCCAGGGTAGTAAAGGGTCTATCCTGTAGGGCACAGTATTTGTAGCGGCTGGCGGAGAGAACCGCTGCAAATATATACAGCTTTAAACCTTTTCTGGTACGGTATTCTCCGAAATCGATCTGCAGCTGCTTGCCGTAGGGAAGCTCTGCCACCGGAGAATATATCCGTTTATGGTTGTTGAATTTCAACTGTTCTGTCTCTATCAAAAAATTGATATAGTTACGGAAACTCCTCTCTGTACCCGGCAAAGACCCTAATTTCTCTTCAAGATAATCATATACTGCTGATTTTTCTACTATTTGAAAGTCGTTTACTTTATATACCTCAAGGATATGGGGCTGGTAAGGCTCAAATATCTTGGTCCGATACCTCACTTTTTCTATATACCGAGCGTATTTTTTCTCTGACATATCGTAATATTTAAATACCGTTCGCTTATTTAATCCGGTTTCTCTTACAATATCTGCTTTGGTAAACCCTTTTCTCTTAAAATACTGAATCTTTTGATACATAATCTTGTTAACCATATCTCAGTCCTTTCCTTATAGTATTGATTCTTATTCATACTATAGTAAAGAACTGTTTCTTTTAAAAGGTGCATTTTTATTTTCCACCCTAGGTGCATTTTAGTTTACCATTTCCAGGGGTCACAAGATTTTTTTCTCTAATAATTCTGTTGATATCCATAAATATAAACACACTTTCTGAAAATAGATAGCCAATATTTAATTCAAAAAAGTCTTGGCTTTCTCCATAGCAGAGGCAGCATCAGGAGAGTATCCATCTGCCCCTATTTGATCAGCATAATTTTGATTTTTTATTGGTGCTCCTCCCACCATTATTTTTACTTTATCCCTTAATCCTGCAGCATCAAGTGCCTTTATTACTTCAACCATATTAACCATTGTAGTAGTTAAAAGAGCAGACATCCCTATTATATTTGGTTGATGTTCTTTTACAGCTTCTACAAATTTATCTGTAGAAACATCTGTTCCTAAATCTATAACTTCAAAGCCAGCACCCTCTAACATCATTTCTACTAAATTTTTTCCTATATCATGTAAATCTCCCTGTACTGTACCCATTACTACTTTACCTATATTTTTTACTCCAGTTTCGGTCAATTTTGGCTTTAAAAGATCCATTCCTGCATGCATTGCTCGAGCAGCGATTAAGACTTCGGGAACATATACTTCATTTTTTTTAAATTTTTCTCCAACAATTGATATTCCCTGGATCAAGCCTTCCTCTAAAATATTTTTAGGAGTTATATTTTCATTTAAAGCTTGTTTAACAAGTTCACTTACTTTATCTGCCTTTCCTCTTTGTAAAGCTTCTGAGATATCATTTAAATTTACCATAATATTACCTCCGAATTTCTTTAAAAAATCTAATTTAGTTTATAAAATAAACTACATAAACACTATATATATTATTGCATTATTAGGGGATATCTTTCTTTTTTTATAAATAATACATACTAAAACCTGAATAGATTTTTATAAAAATTATTTCCGCTGGATATTTAAGACCTACTATAATTTATTTTTCAATCTCTTTAATAATTTATCCAGAGGAAGCGTATTTATTATATCCTTTTCTTCCAACCATCCTCGACGGGCTACATCTACTCCTAAATTCATAAATTCTAATCCGTCAATACTATGGGCATCGGTCTCAATGGCTAATTGCACTCCCTTATCTTTAGCCATCCGGCAATAGACATCATTTAAATCAAGTCTTTCCGGATAGGCATTTATCTCTAAAATAGTTCCCGTCTTCGCAGCCATATCCATTATCTTATCAATATCTACTTGATATGATTCACGGTATCCGATTAAGCGTCCGGTAGGATGGGCGATAATGCTTACAAATCTGTTTTGCATAGCCCCAACAAGTCTTTCCGTGATAATTTTGCTCTCCTGTTTGAAACCAGAATGAATTGCCGCAATCACTACATCTAATTTGCTCAATATTTCATCAGAAAAATCCAAACTGCCATCTGATTTTATATCTACTTCGATCCCGGTCAAGACAGTAAAATCATCTAACTCCTGGTTCAATTTTCGAATTTCTTCTATTTGCTCCCTAAGTCTCTCTTCGGTTAACCCACCGGCAAATTTAAGTGATTGTGAATGGTCAGTAATGGCAATATATTTATAACCCCTCTTCTTGGCTGCTTCTGCCATCTGTCTAATCGTATGCGCCCCATCACTCCACTTACTGTGTAAGTGTAAATCACCTTTTATTTGAGGATATTCTATCAAATGAGGCAATCGATTTTCCTGTGCCGCCTCAATCTCTCCCCTATCTTCTCTTAGTTCTGGAGGGATAAAGGGTAAATTTAAAATTCGATAGACTTCCTCTTCTTCTTCCCCGGTTACTCTCTGCTCAGTTTCAGAATCAAACACTCCGTATTCATTTATCTTCAAACCCCTCTTTATAGCCAATTCCCTTAATTTAATATTATGGGCTTTGGAACCGGTAAAATATTGCAGGGCGGCACCAAAACTTATTGGCTCCACTACTCTTACATCTACATGAATATCCTCCTTGGTTATAACACTTGATTTAGTAGGCCCTTCGGCTAAAATTTCTCTTACCTGAGGCAAAGAAGTAAATGTTTTCATTATTTTTTCAGGTTTCTGGGAAGTGACCAGGATATCAATATCGCCGATAGTCTCTTTTTTACGTCTTAAACTTCCGGCAAAATTTATTTTATTTACTTCTTTTAATTGACTCAAAGCTTCAATTATCTCTTCTGCTACAGGTAAAGCAGTTCCCAAAAGAACTCTCTCTTTACGTCTTTTATATAATTCTATTCCTCTTAAAATATTTGTCTCAGATTTCTCACCCATCCCTGGCAAATCCTTAATCTGATGTCCCTTAACTGCTTTTTCTAATTTCTCTATATTATCTACACCTAATTCTTCATATAGAAGCTTAGCTGTCTTAGGCCCCACTTCGGAGATATCCAAAAGCTCTATTACCCCGGAAGGTATAGTCTCTTTCAATTTTTCATAATACTCAAGTTTACCAGTAGTTAAAAACTCTTCAATCTTTTTGGCAATACCCGCACCAACTCCCGGGATATTATTCAACACTCCCTGGCGGTAAATTGTTTCTATATCAATAGGCAAATTCTCTAAAACTAAAGCTATCTTTTCATAAGCTCGAATCTTAAAAGGGTTTTCTCCCTTAATCTTTAATATCCTGGCAATCTGCTCAAATATTCGGGATAATTCTAAATTTTTCAATTCCCTCACCCCTCCCATTATTATATAACAAAACTCCTATTACCTTTTTTTCTTCTTTTATATATAGCGTCTATAATCACAAAATATTTTTTTAATTATAATCCTTTTTACTATATATATTCTACAAAACTCTTGAAATTCCTCTTTTTATAATAGGCTCAAATTTCTTCTTCAGCCAAAACCTCACTCAACCCCTTATAAAATAGGCTTTTCGCCTACATCTAAAATAAGCCATTTTAAGCCATTTTAAGCGCCTATTTTAAAAAATATGACCAATCACCTTAGGCCACCTCAAAAAACGCTGCTACGACAATATTTCGCTGAAACCCTTATTTTGCAAGACTTTCAGCCTCCTAAAAATAGAGCTTTTAGCCTTTTTTTGCCTTATTTTCTCCCTATTTTAGAACCACTACCACCATCCCATATAACAAAAAAACGCAGAAACCCTTATATTTTCTACGTTTTAAGGCCTTACTATTTTTTCCTATAAAAACTGATAATCCTCTAATTCTATATATATATTTATCTCTCTTACTTACTAAAAAATCAGTTTTTCTGTTCCTCTCTTTTTCCTTTTTAATTACAAACCCGTCTCCTGTCGTGCTCAGGAAAGCCTTGTAAAATAAGGCTTTCAAAGGTAGGCTGCGAATTTTTGATTATAAGCGCCTATTTTGCCTCAACCTATACTTTTACCCTCGGAAAATGGGTGTTTTTTGGCCTATTTTTACTCCCTCAAAATTTAAAAATGGCTATTTATAAGGGTTACAGAGTTTTGGGGAGGTCAAAAAAGGCTAAAAAAATGTCGTAATTGCCGTTTTTTCGAAAATTGATGCCCTTTTAAAGGCACTCTCCGTGCGTTTTTGGGGCATTCCTGAAGGGGTTCTGAAACCCTTGGAAATAAAGGGTTTCCAGGGGGGGGTAAATAGGAACAGAGAACTCCCCTGTTCCTTATAAGAAACGAAGCAACTTTCCCGGGCAGCCCTAAAAACCTAACCTGGAAGGATATAAAAATTCTTAAAAAAGCTATAAACGAACTTTAATGTTTACTTTTATAAAAAATAATTATCCGTCTGATATTTTCTACATTCATTAAAATAGCAATTACAAAAAGAACCAGAAGTGGCTGATTAATTAAAGCTCCCAGAAATATAATAAACATCCGGACATCCCGACCCATTCTAAAATAGTGTTTTCCGGAAGCAATTTTCTTCTTCATTAAGCCATCATACTTATCTGCTGTATAACTATTCATAAAGGCTCCGATAATAGCTAAAAATCCAATAGAGAGATATAGTAAATTTCCCTTTGGTAAATAGACATAATAAGTTAAACCAAAAAGAAGGAAGGCATCGGCATAACGGTCCAAGACAGCATCAAACCACCCTCCAAATTCTGAAGCTTGAAATTTTAATCGGGCAACCTCTCCATCACAACCATCAATAACGGAGGATACTTGGGCTAATATTCCCCCAATTAATAAATTAACATAACCCCCTAAAAAGAAAAAAAGGGCACCTAATATTGAAAGGATAAAAGAAAAGAAGGAAATTTGATTGGGGGTGATTCTTTTCTTTAGAAGCAACTTAGAAATTTTAGTAGAAATCGGTCGATTAAGATATCTCGAAATAGGACCATCGGAAATTTTTTTTAAATTAATTAATAAATTATTCTCTGCTTTTTTAAAAGCTTTTTCATCATCCACATCAATCCAATAATTCTCTTTAATGTTAAAAATTCTGGCTTTTTTCTTCTTGGCCAATATCTTCATTGCCCCGGAAAGAGAAGTGTCACCATTGGCAACACTTTCTTCTAAGGCTTCAAATATCGCTGGAGAACAAAGAAAGATTCCGGTATCATAAGCATTATATTCTTTGATATCCTTCCCTATATTTATAATCTGATCATTGCCATCAACCAATACCTTGGTAACATCATCAACATCAACCATTTTATTATCAATGTTATAATCTACAGCTAATCTTACTTCGCTATCGTCATTTTCTGTTTCCATTAGCCGGGCTAAAATATTTTCATCAAAGATATGATCTGTCATTAAGAGAATATAATTTTCTTTTATTTGGTCTTTGGCTTTAAGTACAGATAGTCCATTTTGCTTTTCCCATTCTTCATTTATAAGATGGGTTATCGTTATATCGTGGTTCTGACTAAATTGGTCTAAATGTTTTCTTACTTTTTCTCCGTTATATCCGGTTACAATATAAAAATCCCTAAGACCTACTTTGTTAGCATTTAACATTACTCGCTCAATAAGTGGAACTCCTAAAAGAGGGATAAGTGGTTTGGAGTCACCCCTGTTGGATAATCTACTCCCTTCTCCTGCAGCAATAATCAAACATTTCATCTTTAATCATTCCTTTTTCCACTAATAAAATCTTCTGTAAGACTAAAAGCTTTATCATCATTAAACTGTTTGGGTGGATGTTTCATAAAATAGGAGGAAGGAGAATATAGAACCCCTCCATTACCTCGCTCAAGCGCCAGCTTACAGCATCGTATGGCATCTATTACCACGCCAGCAGAGTTAGGGGAATCCTCTACAGATAACCTTAATTCTAAATTCATGGGTACATTACCAAACTGTTTACCTTCCATTCTTATAAAACAGATCTTATTATCTTTTTGCCAGGGAACATAGTCACTTGGGCCAACATGTATATTCTCATCGACAAGTTTCTCTGTTAACATAGACTGCACTGCCTCTGTCTTTGACACTTTTTTAGAAACTAATCTATGTCGATCAAGCATATTAAGAAAATCTGTATTTCCACCAGTATTAAGCTGATAGGTTCTCTCTAATTTTATCCCTCTATTCTTAAATATAGTAGTTAAGACTCTATGGGTAATAGTGGCTCCTAACTGTGATTTTATATCATCTCCAATAATAGGGATATTTTTTTCTTTGAAGTTTTCAGCCCACTCAGGATTACTGGCAATAAAAACTGGCATATTATTTATAAAGGCAACCCCTGTTTCCAGGGCACATTCAGCATAGAACTTTACAGCTTTCTCTGAACCTACTGGCAGATAATTAAGTAATATCTCCGCTCCTGATTCTTTTAATATTCTCAATATATCCCCTTTGGTAGCTTCTTTCTCTTCAGATAAGACAAAAGTATTTTGGTCAGGGTAATTTTTCATATGTTCAGCAAAGCCATCTAAAATCCTTCCCATTTGCACCTTAACTCCCGTTTTAGGAATATTTTTACAAAATACGGTAGTACAATTGGGAGCTTCAAATATTGCCTCAGAAACATCTTTCCCTACTTTTCTTTTGTCAATATCAAAAGCAGCTGCCACCTCAATGTCATGGGGCTTATATCCACCAATATCCCAGTGCATCAAACCAATAGCTTCTTGGCTATCCTTGTCTTTATAATAGTTTATACCTTGAATTAAAGAACTACTGCAATTTCCTATTCCGGCTATAGCAATTTTAATTTTTTTCATCTATTTATTCCTCCTTTATTACAAAATTTTTTATTAGTACCATAAAAATAACTTAAACCATTTTTAAAGGTGAAAAAAAATCTATTATAATTGTATCATACCTATACGTATAGGTCAAGTAGAAAAAAACGAAAAGAAAAAGTAAGAAAATAATTATATTACTCTCTTACTCTGTTCTTTTACCTGAAAGATTCTTCCTATGTAATTAGGAAATAGTTCTTCAAAGTAAACTCTGTATGGGTTTTCCTAAAGATTAGGGGTTGCCTCTTCGGTGCTTTTTTATATAAAGCTCTCCAGAGTTCTGTCCGGTAACAGTCCTTTTGCCTGAAAGTTTGGATACATTTAATATCTTACCTCTTCGGCGCTATTTCTTTTTTAGATAAAAGAAAAGTTCTCTCCTGTTACCTTCATACAGGTTACAATATTTAATTCTATAAATTTATAGAATATAAGATATTTATTTAATAAATCATCATATATTATTTAGTCGAAATTTCTCACTTATTTTATATACGCCATAAGTTTTAAAAATCCTTCTTTTTGCCAAAAATAAAAACCCAAATTTTCAATTCAAGAAAAAGTTATTTCAAATGTGAAGACCTTAATTCTTATACTATTATTTCTTCATTTCTTTTATTAATTGTGTACTATGATTTAAAAATTCTTCAGCAACTTTTAAAATTGTTTCTACTCCTGTTTTGGACCATTGATTTCTCAAATTCAGGATTCATCTTTTGCTTCCCACAAAACAATACCCCTTTCTATTTCTGCATAAAAAATCGGGTCAGTTTTTTCCATTTCTATATATTTTAATGGTGTCCTTGCAATTAATTGGATAATCTTTCCTTTAGAACTATTCTTTATTATTTTTTCAACTTCCGGCAGGGAATTGGTAACCACGAACAAATCAATGTCACCGTCTTTGGTATTTTCTCCCCGGCTCGAACTTCCATAGAGAATTATTTTTTGAGATTTATTTCTTATCTTCTTTAATAATGGATTTAAGAAGATAATTACTTTTAGAACTTTTAACTGCTTAATTATTGGGTGGTCAAAATTTACAGCATAGAGATACATCTTGCCTCTTTTTTTTCTTCTGACAAATCCAGCACTTACTAAATCATTCAAGGCAAAATTTGTACCTGCTTTACTTATTTTAACGGCAATTTGAATTTCCCTGGAAAGATATTCTTCGCCTGGTGTTTGAACCAGAAATTCTAATATTTTTTGAGGGTTTGTAGCAAAAAGAATTTTCTTCATCTTATTAATAACTCCTTTGGCTAATTTATTAGCCTATCGACTAATATTATAGTCAATCAAATATAATCTGTCAAATCTGCCTGATCTACCTCCCTTTATTACTAATAAAAAATCCATTTCTTTTTTTCTTCTATATATAACCTCTACAATTATAAACTATTTTTTAATTATAATACTGTTTGTTATATATATTCTACAAAACTCTTACAATTCCCCTTTTTTATAATAGGCTCAAATTTCTTCTTCAGCCAAAACCTCACTCAACCCCTTATAAAATAGGCTTTTCACCTACATCTAAAATAAGCCATTTTAAGCGCCTATTTTAAAAAATATGACCAATCACCTTAGG
>Ga0209979_1004271_pt1 | contig 11932 bp, 10 predicted proteins | sample AnhtaG_FD_183114 | JGI IMG/M metagenome (GOLD analysis project Ga0209979, IMG submission 183114) | Deep subsurface microbial communities from Anholt, Denmark to uncover new lineages of life (NeLLi) - Anholt_01485 metaG (SPAdes) (version 2) | ecosystem: Environmental > Aquatic > Marine > Oceanic...
ACATCACCTTCAACGGCGGCATCGGCACGCAGGAGCTGCTCCCCCGCGGCACACCGGAGCAGATCGCGGCGGAGGTGGCGCGACTCTGCGAGGAGATCGGCGCCGGCGGCGGCTTCATCCTCGGCACCACCAAGCCCATCCTGCCCGACGTCCCCACCGAGAACGCGGTGGCGTGCTTTGAGGCGGTGGTGCGGCAGGGGGAGAGGGCGGCGCTTCGATAGACTTGTGCACCGAGGCCCAGGGGACAGGGATACGGGTAGATCCGTTTTGTGTCCCGGGAACCGCGATCTGGAGGCAGTGAGCCATGCTTAGGGCAGCCCTCGCTGGCTTTGCTGGGGCCGTGATCGGCTGGGCCCTTGGGTCCCGCCGCGGAAGAGCCAATCGGGCCGAGAGGGCCGCTGGCCGTGCTCGCGCGAAGGACTGCGCGGGGTGGGTATCGTCATCCGGGCGACCCCTGGACCCCGAGAGCGCTCGGGTGATGTGCCCCGTTTACCACGACATCGCACGGTGGAACCTGGACCAGTACTACAAGTACGTGACCTACTGCGGAGGTGCAATCGGCGCTCTCCTGGTGTGGGGCGTGGGGGCATTCCTGAAGTATCGGTCGCACCCGTGGAGCATACTCCTGTTCCTGGTGTTTCCGCTGGCGTGGTGGCTGAAGTCGAACGTGTCGAAACTCTTGGACACGCAGTACAAGCGCTGGCTGCAGAACTTGGTGCTGGCCGCGAAATGCGAGTACATTATGGGACTACATGGCGCGGTGAGGCCGCCGGCTGAGGAGAGGGCGGACGAGCGTCCGTGGCCGAAGGATGAGACCTTCCAGGTCCAGTCGTTCTATAGGGATAGAACAAGCCGCTGCTGGCCTACCTCAGCCGAGTTCGTGTGCGCGCAGTTGAGGAAGCCAGGAAACCTCCGTGAGGTGGGGCAAAGGACGCTCCGGTGGCTTACGGTGGGCGCGGGGCTCTTTGCTCTTCTGGTGGCTGTGAACTGCGTTTGTCTGATGTCGGCGGCGGTGGGGCGCTGATGCGACTCGCCCGGCTCGGGGGCGCGTTCCTCAAGGTGCTGGACACGGGTAGCACCAGGAACGGGGCGGAATTGGGGCGGCTTCATATCCAGCTCCTGAATTGGGAAGCGCCGTGCTGAGCTCTTGACTGGCGGGACCGTTGGAACACCTCCAACGGAAAGGGCAGACGGATTTCGAAGAGCCAAGGGTGACGTCCCCGAAGTGCCCGTGCCTCCCGTCAGCATTGAGGCGAGCGCAAAGGAGTGGCGGGCGTTGGTGACGAAGTTGGGCGTAGGCAGTGCCTTCCGCTGCCAGCGAAGCGGCCCGACAGACTGCGAGCGGCTGCGTAGAGGATGCCGACAGCAATGCCCTTAAACGCCTACCTCAAGCGGCTCCGCAACAGCCTATCGACGCGCGATGCGACGGAGCACACGCACCGCCCGGCGCTGCAGGCACTGGTCGAGGCGCTCGGGACGGGCCTCAACGTGGTGAACGAGCCCAAGCGGGTGGAGGCAGGTGCGCCCGACCTGGTGGTCAAGCGTGACGCGCTGACCATTGGCTGGGTGGAGACGAAGGACATCGGGGCCAACCTGGACGAGGGGCAGAAGTCGGAGCAGTTGGAGCGCTATCTGGCGGCGCAGCGGAACCTGATTCTGACGGATTACCTCGAGTTCCGGTGGTACACGGACGGCCAGCTCCGGGACAGCGCGACTTTGGCGACGCAGACGCCCGACGGGAAGCTCAGATCGAGCACCGAGGGCGTCGAGGCCGTGGGAGAGCTGCTCGAGCAGTTCGTGAGCCATCCCCCCGAGCCCATCGGCGAGGCCAAGGTCCTCGCCGAACGTATGGCCGGGAGGGCCAAGCTGATTCGCGAGCTGATAACGGGGACCTTTCAGCAGGAGGCCACGGGCGGCCAACTGCACGGGCAGCTCGAGGCCTTCAAGCAGGTGCTACTGCCGGACCTCACGCCCCAGCAGTTCGCCGACATGTACGCGCAGACTATCGCCTACGGGCTCTTCGCCGCACGTTACCATACCAAAGACCCGAAACAGTTCAGTCGGGAGCACGCCGCGTGGGCACTGCCGAAGACGAACCCCTTCCTGCAGAAGCTCTTCGACGAGATCGCCGGCGTCAACCTCGACGAACGTATCGCGTGGGCCGTGGACGACCTAGCCGAGTTGCTGCGGCACGCAGACATGACCGCAATCGCGGAGGACTTCGGCCGGCGCGAGGGCCGCGAGGACCCCGTGGTGCACTTCTACGAGACGTTCCTGGCCGCGTACGACCCGAAACTGCGCAAGGTCCGGGGCGTGTACTACACACCGCAGCCAGTCGTGAGCTACATCGTGCGGTCGGTGGACTGGCTCCTCCGCGAGAAGTTCGGGCGCCCCGAAGGGCTCGCCGACCCGGATGTGCTCATACTGGACCCCGCCTGCGGGACCGGCACGTTTCTGTACGCCGTGATCGACCTCATCCACCAGCGGTTCCTGCAGCGCAACGATAGGGGCATGTGGCCCAGCTACGTCCGCCAGAAGCTCCTGCCGCGGCTGTTCGGGTTCGAGATCATGGTGGCGCCGTACGCCATCGCGCACATGAAGCTCGGGATCCAGCTCCAGGACCTCCGCTACGACCTGTCGCGTGGAGACCGCCTGCACATCTACCTGACGAACACGCTGGAGGAGGCCGCCAAGAAGTCCGAGCTTCTCTTCGCCCAGTTCATAGCGGAGGAGGCCAACGCAGCCGCAGAGATCAAGCGGCACAAGCCCATTATGGTAGTCCTGGGCAATCCGCCATACTCGAAGATATCGGCGAATCGAGGGCAGTGGATCACCTCGCTGATGGACTCGTACAAGGCGACCGTTCGCGCCGAGGAGACGCAGATACAGGCGCTTTCGAACGACTACGTCAAGTTCTTCCGGTTCGCGCAGTGGCGCATAGAGCGTACGGGCAAGGGGATTGTTTCCTACATAAGCGACAACAGCTGGCTCGACGGCCCCCTATTCCGGGACATGAGAGCCTGCCTAGCCCGGACCTTCAGCGAGGCCTACGAGGTCAACCTGCACGGCAACGTGCGCAAGAGGGAGAAGCCGCCGCATGGCGGACCGGACGAGAATGTCTTCGACATCCAGCAGGGCGTCGGCGTCACGCTGCTAGTCAAGCACCCGAATGGCGCCGGTGCGAAGGCCGTCCATTACGCGGACGTGTGGGGCGACCGGGAGGGCAAGTACCAGGTCTTGTCAGACAGCGATATCGGCACGACCCGGTTCAGCCCAGTGGCGCTGCGGGGGCCGCGGCACCGGTTCGTCCCGACCGACAGACGCCACGAAGACGAATGGGATCGGGCCGTTCCGGTGAATGAGGCGTTTGCGGCGGGCACCCGGGGGCGGAGGAGGCTGCCCGTTTTCGGAGCCGGATTTGCGACGAGGCACGACAGGTTTGCGGTCGGCTTTACGGCGGAGGAGGTGATGGAGAAGATAGCCGACTTCCTCGACACGAGCAAGAGCGAGGCCGTGCTGAGGGAGAAGTACCGGCTGTGTACGACATCGCACTGGGACTTCGCGCGGGCGAGGCGTGTGCTGACGCTACAGCGCGCCACGGAGAGCGTGCGGCGGTTCCTGTACCGTCCCTTCGACTTCCGGTACACATGCTACATGCAGGAGGTGGTCGCCGAGACGCGGCGGGAGGTCATGGCCCACCTTCTGGCGCCTAACATAGCGCTGGTGACGACTCGCCGCGTGACCGCCGGAGCCTTCACGCACGCGCAGGTCGCCGACTGTCTGGTTGAGTACAAAGCGGGATCGCATGATCGCAACACACAGGTAATTCCGCTCTACGTCTATGAAGTGCAGGAGGGCAGCGATCTCCTGCTGCCCCCCCGGAAGACGCGGCGCGCGAACCTGAGCGAGGACTTCGTGCGCGCACTTGAGCAGCGGCTCAGCCTGCGCTTCGTGAGCCAGGATAGGGGCGACCTCGCGGGGACTCTCGGGGCGCGGGACGTCCTGGAGTACACCTATGCCATTCTCCACTCGCCGACGTATCGCGAACGCTACGCGGAGTTTCTGAGGGTCGATTTCGCGCGGATACCTCTCACGTCCGATCGCGAGCTGTTCAAGGAACTGGCCAAGAGGGGGGCGGAACTGGCGGGCTTGCACATCATCGCGGACTGGGCGTTCGAGGGGAAGACGGGATACCCGAGCTACCCGGTTCCTGACGGCGACGAGGTGGCCAAGGGGTACCCCAAGTACGATGAGAAGCACGGCCGAGTATGGATCAACAAGAAGCAGTACTTCGAGGGCGTCGAGCCGGTGGTCTGGGAGTTCCACATCGGCGGCTACCAGGTGCTGGAGAAGTGGCTGAAGGACCGGCGGGGGCGGATGCTGAGCAACGACGACCTGGAGCACTATCGCAAGGTGGTCGTGGCCCTGCGGGAGACGATTCGGCTGATGCAGGAGATTGACGAGTGCATTCCGCAGTGGCCGATCGAGTGACGGCCCTTCCGCATTCCGGGGGTACTCCGGAGACATTCATGATACGTATCTGTGAGCGAAGGGGAAAGCGGAGGTTTGCCCCCCGGCAGTGCTCATTGTCCGCTCGTGGTGGCATGGGTGGCGGTACTTGCTCAACCAGCTTTTCCTCATCCAGGTCGGTAGGTCAGGGCTCGCCGGCCGCCACGCCTTCATGTGCTGCCTCACGCGGCCCCGCCCGCGGCTGGGCGCGCCGAGCGGCTCGTGCGGGTCGATGTGCTGCTGGACATGCTGCGGGCGCGGATGTCGAGCCAGTGCCCTGCCGGCCGGGCGTCAGGCGAGCAGGGCGAGTTGCCTAGTCGTCACCAAGGGACGCCTCGGTCGCTTCGGGACGAGGGATTCGTGGCGGGTGCTCGGCGGGGAGAACCTTCGCCGCAAAAGGCCCGCGGAGCGACGAACCGAGCATTAGGTATCGTGTCGCCGAAACGAAGTGTGACGTCCCCGAAATGAACTATGGTGTCTTCGAAATTCCCTTGCCTAGATAGGAGAAATTAGGTATGATGTCCGCCGAATTCCGGAATTCGTGTCCCCGGAATTCAAATGATCGCTCGGGCCGCCGGAACCTTTGCAGAGCCCCGGCTACGAGCATGGGCGGGAATGAGCATGGCGAAGTGGGCTGATTGGCTGATCTCGGCTGTTCGATATGATGAGGACCACTCGCGCATCGTGAGAGTGCGCGCTCACCTCGACAAGGGAGACACAGTCGGGCGGGCCGAGGAGCAGACGAGAGCACAGGTGGTTGGGCGCATCGAGGATGGGAAGACATATTGCACGATCCTGAAGCGGGACGGTGGGAAGTGGAGACGCGGAGAGGATGTTCACGTCGTCACGATCGATGGCGAGAAGTTCATACGGACGGACGCTAACCGAGTAAGCAGAGACAATCTCGGCGAGCTTCCCGAATTCTGAGAGAGCGAGTTCTGGCCGGTCGGGGTGGGATAGGACGGACGAGGCGGTATGGAATTGCGTGCACATTCACGGTAGGTATCCGTGGGGGAAGCCGAAGGTGGACATTTGCCTTCGGCCGCCATCACCGCTTGTGCGACTGAGCGAACGGCGTCATACGCGAAGATGTATCGCCCATCGGCCGAGAGCCCGGCCACGGCGGCGTCCCGGAGCTTCGGCTCCGCCGTCGCGACGTAGTCCTCAATGTCGCGGTGGGAGAAGGTGTGTGGGTTTATCCTGCCCTCATTCAGCAAGCGCGCGTAGGGCATCATCTGTTCGCTTTATGAAGATCTTCGGGTTCGCCATTGAGCCATCCAGGAAGCTGCCGCCCTCTCGGAGCCGTGTGGCGAAGTCGCGGGCCTGCGGGCCTCCTGCGCCTCCTTCCGCTGCCAGCACGCTCTGTGGCCCTTGACGAGGGACCACGCAAGCGCGGCAACGAACAGGGCTTCGACGGGCATTGCGGCTCCGTAGCCGAGACGCCAGAAGACCAGGGTGGCGCCGAACAGCACCGCGAATATGGTCTGCTCCCACAGTCCCTCGCGCGTGTGCCGGCCGCGCCGGTATTTGCGGACCGTCGATGCTACAAAGACGGCGACTGCGACTGCCACGGCGGTGATGGCGCCATAGTTGGATCTCGGCTCTAGCCAGGTGACCCATACCACGACGGCCCCAATCGCCGGCAGGCTAATGAGGAGTCGCTCCCATATCGGGCGGTCCCTCCACTCCGTGATGTTCGTCCTCTCCGCCATTGGCTTATACCGTGTCTACAGGCGCGCGGCCCCGGATGACGTGCTGGGAGAAGCGGACAGGCCTCGTCGCCATCGCTTCCCACCCCACGATCACAAGCCGTCAACGGTGAAGGCCGCGCTGCTGCAGCCACGCCTTCACATCGCGCACGAATGTGTTCGCCGCCGCAGGAGCAAGCGACCTCGGGGGGAAGGCAAGCATTGCCAGGCGAACCGATGCTCGGAAGTGGGACCGGAGAACGCGAGCGATGAGAACGATAGGCGTTAACGTGTCTGGAATGGTGCGCATCTGGTCGAGTGCGGCTGCATTCGCGTTGGGCGCCCTGCTCGTCCCGCTACGGGTGCAGGGGGAAGACCCCAGTCAGAAGCCCGGTGCCGTGCTGAGGGGGCGCCTGGTCCTCGAGGGCAGTGGGCGGCCATCGGACTGGCGGATCCTGGCCGGGGAGCGCCTGCTGGCTGAGCTGCCACGCGATGCCGCCGGTCGGCCGATGGGGACCACGCCGAATGCCGACGGGACGTTCGCGCTGCGAGTCCCGGATGCCGGCGTGGTGTATGTATGCCCTTACATAGGGGGGAGGCTGGCAGCGGACAATGTGGCTCCGGCTCGGGTGACAGCAGACGAAGAGCGTGAACAGGAGCTGACGCTCAAACCGAAGCCGCCCCGCGAGGGGGTCGCGTTCGTTCTGCAGCGGGACGACGGAAAGCCGCTGGATCGGAAAGTCAAAGTGCATCTGTGCAACGTGTACGGAGAGGTGGATGGCAGCACGGGCGGGACGTGGTCCGATGAGGCCGGGGTCGTGCGGTTTCAGCGGCTCCCCTGCACCGGGTATGACCTCTGGGTTGAAGGGCCGGCGGAGGCTGCCACGGATGGCGATGGCCTGCCGGCGGTCCTCTTCAGAGGCCTCGATGTGATCCCCGACGAGGGCACGCAGACAATCGAGTTAACCGTTCCTCAGGCCGGGTCCGTGAAGGGGCGCCTACTCCAGGCAGATGGCAATACCCCAGCCCAGAAACACGTAGTCGCCGTCCAGAGCGCAACCATGCCGGACGAGGACGCCGCTCCGGACAGATCGACGGCCGGCTATGCCCGTGGCGCCCGGTCGTGCTACGCGGAGGCGGAAGTGGCGGCGGATGGCACCTTCGTGCTCCGCGGCCTGACGCCGGGACAACACTCGCTGGACATTCGCCGACCGGGGCAGCGCGAAGCCTGGTGCACGATCCGCGGCGTCGAAGTCACAGCCGGGCAGATGACCGATCTGGGGAGCATAGAAGTGGCCCGGGACGGATGGGAGCACATGTTCAACCGCAGAACGCTGGGCGGGTGGAGAGAGAGCGACTTCTACGGCCAGAAGGAGGTCCGCATTGAGAATGACCGGATCGTGCTGACGGAGGGCCGGGACATGACCGGGATCACCTGGACCAGGCAGATCCCGCGGGTGGACTACGAGGTAACTCTGGAGGCCATGCGCGTGGCGGAGGACGATTTCTTCTGCGGCCTCACGTTCCCGGTGAAGGACGATTACTGTTCTCTGATCCTGGGCGGCTGGGGAGGATCAGTCGTGGGGCTGTCGAGCCTCGACGGATACGATGCGTCCGAGAACGAGACGTCGGACTGGATTCAGTTCGACAACCGGCGCTGGTATCGCGTGCGCCTGAGGGTTACGCAGAGCAAGATCGAGGCCTGGCTGGACGAAGACAATATCGTCGATGTTGAGACGAAGAACAGGCACATATCCACCCGCATCGAAGTAGAGCCCTCCAAGCCCTTCGGGATCGCCACCTGGTGCACAACGGGAGCCGTACGGGACATCCGCATCCGCTCGCTGGACGCCCCGGCGCCGTGACGCCGACCCGCAATGGGGCAGTGCATCGCGACGAGGCGGCACTGGTGGCACGCGCTCAGGCCGGCGACGGCGCGGGGAGGCAAGGAGTGTCTCGATAGACCTGGCTATCGGCCATTGGGTGCGGGAGGAAAAGGCAGAAATAGGTATTGTGTCCCCGGAATTGTCCCGGAATTGCCCGCGGAATTCATGCACGAGGAACGGCGCCGCTCGGTCGCGCGACGGCCCCCATTTCCGGGCGAAACGCATGTGTGTCCAGTTGGCGCAGCACAGGTGGCTCCTATCATTGCTGTGTCATGTAGGCCTGGTCGGGGCGATTTGGCTCTTCGGGGTGTTTCCGCACCAGCAGACCCTCCCTGACCATCGGCGTGAGGAAGCGATCACGGAGGCCAACAACGTTCCTGCTGACTATCTGGGACAGGACCGTGGCCATGAGGTAGCGTCCCCGGCAGAGCTCCAGTATGATGGATCTCATCTCATCCGCTGGGAGCCGTCTCTTCGCCAATGCTGGTGCGGCGATCTCTCGCAGCTTCTGGAGCTCATCTTCTGGCATGTCTGCGACCGTACGTGGGGACCCTACGGTGCCCTTATGTGGGGACTCCCCGTTATGTAGGGAGTCCCCGGTCAAATGTGGCAACCCCGCTGCCACGCGCATGCGCGGGCCTCCGAGCTCGTAGGTGGCGCCCCGCTTCTGCCCTATCTGCCTCAGGAGTCCCTTGTTCCTGAGCCCCTGCAGCATCCTCGTCAGGTCAGTCGGATGCTCATTCGACAGCTGCTGCATCCTACGATTGGCGACACGATTCTCGATCGCTGCTGTGGCCATCGCCTGGAGCTCCAGCGGACCCAGCCCCTTGACGCGGTTGCCGAATCGCTCCTGCAGCATCTCGATGGCTTCCGGCGGAACCAAGCTCACCATCGGTAGGACAACCTGCACTCGGTCAGGGCGGAATGTCTCCTCAATGCTGGGAGCCCTCCAGTTCTGCGACTTCCATCCCTGCCGGATCTTGTCCCAGCCACTGCCGGCACGCTCCCCATAGCCCGCGAGGAAGAACATCTGCTGCAGCGTCCGATTGCGGCACTCACTGATTCCGCCGCGGAGAATCTGCTCAACTGGGAGTAGGAGGACTCCCGGGTTGGAGAACTCGAACCGGTCCCGGTACTTCTCGACAATGATACCGCCCTCTCCACGATAGTCGGCGTGCACGAGAGCGTTTGTCAGTGCCTCCCGAATCGCCTCGTGCACCACGGTGTCATCCGTGCGGAACAGCGTGGGCTCGAGACGGAACGGGGTCCTCAGGTCGCGAGTCAGACGCGAGAGCACCCGTTCGTAGAACTGGCGGAGATTGCATACCCACGTGCCGTCCGCCGTCAGACGGTCGGTCCACCTGACCGTGGGATCGTCGGAGTGCCGCTCGCGATAGTCGACGCTGAACTCCGGAACGGCCGCTGGATTCGCGAATGGCCTCATCTGTGCCGAACATCAAGAGCCCGGCGACCGTCAACCCGTCGGCGCCCGTTTGCCGATCCCGCCGCAACGCTCCTAGCTTTCGCAGAAAGCGATCTATCCTCAGGTTCAGCCACGGATGGTCTGGATCTCTGGCCCGTAGCCGCTGGCGGTACTGCTCGATGCTGTCCTGGTCGAGATCGCTGAGGTCGAACTGCTCAAGGATGCGGCTGTCAACCGGCTCGTCCGCCTTATCCGCGAGCATTCGCCCGACCTCTTCCGGGCGACATTTATAGTCACCGTCGTAGTTTCTTCGATACGTTCCTTCCAAGGGGTTCTGGCCCACGTACACGGGCCGCTCCCTGCGGGTCGCCCTGGGCACGTGGACGACGAGGACATCCTTCCCCCGAGACGTTTGCTATCCGAGCACCCTCGTTGTCCAGTAGGTTGATGCTCACCTTGCCGCGGTTGTTGATCGTGCTCCAGAAATCACCCCTCATCTTACGGGCGTCGTCCAGCCCATGCACCTCAAAGCAATCGCCCTTCTGCCTCACGCCCAGGACAATCACGCCACCGTCGGTATTGGCCATGGCACTGTACGTCTCCCAGAGGCTTCCAGGCAGGCCACCTTTGGCAGACTTGAATTCCCAATCAACGTCCTCGCCTTGTCCGACCTCGGCGAGTATCTGTTGCTCATCCATCGTCAGCCCTCCGGACCAAACAGCAAACGCCCAGATGCTGAGACCTGGCCGTGTAGTCTCCTCACGTGCGGCCGAATACGGTGTGCCGCTGCACCCTTCACCCGCCCGGGCGAACTTCGAGACGGTCTCGCACCCGACCTGCTTCCTCCAGAGCAGAGGTCGGTACCTCGTTGACGAACTCCGGGGGCAGCCTACCTCGGGAATCCCGGGGACGCCATACTTAATTATTGAGGACGAGACCGTTCCCGCGCGACGAACGGAGACGGCGGACGGAGTGCGAAGGATCAGGTGTGGGGGCCTCGGACGACGTCGTCGGCCTCCGTGCTCCAGCGACCTGTGGCCACCTCGCGGAGGAACTCCCGAACCGCACCATCATGCACGGTCTGCCATACGGCTGCGCTGCCCACGATGCAGGCTGGAAGCCTGCGGTCCCGGCTCTGCCGTCGCGACGTAGTCCTCAATGTCGCGCTGGGAGAAGGTGTGTGGCTTTATCCTGCCCTCACTCAGCAAGCGCCCGTACGGCATCCTCGTCTCCCTTTATGAAGATCTTCGGGTTCGCCATTGCGCTGTCCAGGAAGCTGCCGCTCTCTCGGAGCCGTGTGACGAACTCGCGGGCCGAGTATTGCACCTGGTTTACCTCGCGACCGGTCGCCTGCTCCGCCTCCCTGATGAGCTGCGACAAACGCGCACCCGGTATGTCTCCGACGACCAGCAGATCAACGTCGCTGTCTGAGCGGTCATCGCCGGCGGCGACCGAGCCGAAGATGAAGGCTGCGTCAATGTCCTCGTCATCCCCGAGCCGGTCGTGGAGCGCCGCAACGATCCCGGTGGCATACGATACGATCGAGCGCAGGCCCGGCAACAGCGGGAACCGTTCGTTGAGGTAGTATGGTTTGGCGCGGCCCACCTTCTCGCCAGGCTCAAGCATCCCAAGTCGCTCCAGTCTCTTCAGCTCGATCCACACGGCGTTGGGCGCGAGGTCCAGCTCGCGGGCCAGGCTTGCGCCCACAATCGGCGTCGAGGCCGGTTGGCCGCAGATCGACGCGAGGATCTTCGCGCGCGCCTCTGATCCGAGAAGCTGGCGCAGTGCTCTCTCGCCCCAGGTCTGTTGGCGTCCTGACATGGTGATCACCCGGGGCAATTATACAAGAATCTTGGTGAAATCACCAAGATTCTTGTATGAAATCCATAGGATGCAGTACGCCGGGAGCGCAGGCTTCCAGCCTGCAGTCAGCCATGGTAGCAATTCTGCTCGGGGCCGCATCCCCGCGGGCGAACGCAACACTGGGGAATCCTGCTTCCGCACTATGCAGGCTGGAAGCCTGCGCTCCCGGCGTGCGCTCCCGGCCTGCGCTCCTTCACCAGTTCACCGGATACACGTGGATGTCGAAGATGCAGCCCATGAGCGTCCAGAGGCCGCCGTTGGCGAAGTCGCCGACGATGAGCCCGAGGAAGAACGGGAGCAGGTACCGATACATTTTTGCCCCGCCGTAGCGCAGAATCCCGGCTTTGACGAGCCACGAGATCATGAAGGGCATCCACGTATTGCGCATCGTGGGCGTGTTCGCCATGGCGTAGCCCACCGGGTGGAACGGCCACCACAGGAAGCGCGTGCGCATGGCCGCCAGAAAGACGGTGAACAGCAGGCCGAGGACCGTCGCCGACGTACCGTAGACATCGGGACGGAACGGAGTGCTCAGGTAGGCCTGCAGGCGAATGAATGGCTGC
>Ga0209979_1004272_pt1 | contig 11930 bp, 8 predicted proteins | sample AnhtaG_FD_183114 | JGI IMG/M metagenome (GOLD analysis project Ga0209979, IMG submission 183114) | Deep subsurface microbial communities from Anholt, Denmark to uncover new lineages of life (NeLLi) - Anholt_01485 metaG (SPAdes) (version 2) | ecosystem: Environmental > Aquatic > Marine > Oceanic >...
CCTGGTCCTCCACCTCAAGGGTGAAGTCGTCCACCGCAACGACCTGGCCGAAGCGCTTCGTCAAGTGCTCGAACACCACCCGGCTCACGACTTATCCGCCTCCCTCAGGCGATGTACCCTGGCCAATCTCTTGCCACCCGCATTGTAACGCGCAGGCATTCCTCGTACCAGCGAAGCCCGTACAGTCCCGACCGCGCTCAGCGCTGCCCCGTCTCCTCTGCGGGATACGTCACAGGCCCGCTATCCACGCGCGCCAGCTCCAGTAGCTCGTCGAGGGCGTGCTGGAACTCCTCCGTAAGCATGTAGTCGGCGTAGCCCCGGAAGCCGGGCGTACGCAGAGCCGTATGTGGCGGGGATGGCACCATCCTTCATGGCCGTGGCTGGTCCTCGGCAGGGGGCTTCCTTGCGTAGATGACCACGCTCTTGGGCAGGAACCGGTTCCCCACGTCGTCGAAGAAGTGATAGAAGAGCGAGTAGGGTTTCTTGCTGAGCCGCTGGCGCCAGTCCTTCAGCTTCCGATCAGCCCACGTTTGCAGCCAAGGGCTGCTATCGATCATATACAGCAGGATCCAGTAGATCGCCTCCAGGGAGTGTCGCCAGCGCTTGAGGTAGGGCTGAAACCTGGCCCTTTCGATCCTCTGGAGGATCGTTCGGCGACCGTAGATGCGCAGGTGGCCTCCCGGCAGGCAGCCGCTCCAGGGGGCCAGCCGGCGCTGGATGACCTCGGGCAGGGTGTCCGGCACGCTCACCGCCAGGCGCCCGCCCGGTTTGAGGACGCGGGCGAGCTCGGAGAGGACGGCGCCGTCATCCGGCACGTGCTCCAGGGTCTCCGTGCAGATGATACTGTCGAAGGAGGCTTCTCTGAAGGGAAGGCGCGTGCCGTCTCCGAGTACGAAGCTGACCTGGGCGTCTCCTGGCCCCGTTTGCCCTCGCTGGAGGGCGGCCCTCGCCGCCCGGAGTGCTTCGGCGCTCAGGTCCAGCCCTACGGTCCGACGGACCCGGCCGCGAACCCTATACAGCAGTCCCCCCGACCCACACCCCACGTCCAGGAGCATCCCCTCTGGCCGGACAGCCAGCAGGTCGAAATCCACGGTTTGCAGTCGATGAAGCAAAGTTCGAAACCGGGTCTGCCTGCACCAGGCTCCAAACGGGTTTCTAGAGGGCGGATAATCCGTCAGACGCTCGCCGCCGGAGAGTATAGCCGAACCGGGCACCCCGGCCAACATAGACGCAGGCAGCAGTTCTCCAGCGGCCCGCCTTTTCCCTATGTACGCGAGTAACCTGTAGCCTCGCCCCTTACGTTGCCACCGCTGGCGGTGTCCTCACGCCCGTTGCCGCACCCGCAGGTTGTTCCCAGCGGTGGCCATCTTGTGGCCACTAGCCCGGCCGCCAGCAAATGCATGGGGCAGCCTTCCCGACCGGCCCCGGTGCTGCCAGCTTCGCGGGCAAAGCCCTACGGCGGCGCCTGGCAGCTATGGCCCGACTGGGCCAGCACCAGCAGCACGTCCACGATGATAGTGATGGCTGCGTCGGGCGCATCGGACCACAGGGCGCCCACGGAGCGGTCGTAGAGCATTCCGTCGTCCAGGGTGTCTCCGTTGTTGTCCTGGTTGTAGCACCTGTCGTCAGGGGTGCTGGGGATGCCGTCGGGGCCGCTGTTGCAGGGACCGCCATCCGACGTGCCCGAGTACTCCAGGACGGCCAGGAGGTCATCGATAATAGTGATGGCCTGGTCCCTGTCCACCAGGGTGCCGCCGTTGAAGGCGGTGGGAACGGGCACGTCGTAGAAGTCGTAGGGGTTCAGCGGGTCGCGCTGGCCACCGAGGGCGGGGTCCGCCCCCAACTCCTCACCGTCTGCGCAACCATCGGCGTCGGTATCGGGATTGTACAGTCCCGTGTGTTGGGCGTCGTGGTGGAAGTGGGGCCATTCCATCGATAGCGCGTCGTAGGTTGCCGCGATGTCCCACACGTACAGGCTGCCCCGGCTCTTGCCAGTCTGGGCCTCGGAATCGTGGTCCCAGTCTGAACTCGCGACCAGCTCGACCTGCCCATCTTGGTCGATGTCCGCGATCGTCGCCGGCGCCTGCGCATCCACCTCCGTGACCTTCGGGAATCCTCCAATCGCGCTGCCGTCGTACCGCCAGGCGTAGACGCCCGTGCCAGCGGCCGTCAAGACGTCCGGAGCGGCGTCGCCGTCCACATCGCCGAGAATGGTGGAGTAATAGTCATTCCATGCCGTGTATTGCGGCCATCCGGCAACCGGGGTGCCGTCGTCATGGATGACATACGTCACGAATCCCAACCTGCTGGTCGCGATCTCCAGGTCGCCGTCCTCGTCCATGTCCCCCAGCGAGGGAGAGGACCAGAAGTTCCAGCCCTTCTCGAACGGCCAACCGGACAGGACGTTGCCCGTCCTGTCGAAGGCATACACTCCGCCATACCGGTAGTCTGGCGCGTCCCCCGCGTACATCAGCCCGACCACGATCTCGTTTTGCCCGTCCTGGTTGATGTCCCCGACGGCGGGTGAGGAGAAGATGATGCCGTCTGTGTATACCGGCCAGCCCGGAAGCTCGGAACCGTCCATGTCGTAGACATGGATCACGCCGGTATTGTTCCACTCGCCGGTGTCCCAGTCGTAGCCGGCGAACTCACTGGGGTCAGCGGAGACGATCTCCAGCTCAGGGTCGTCATCTAGGTTTCCTACGGCCGGGCTCGATTCTATGGATGCGCCCCACGTCTTCAACGGCAGACCCCATTGCGAGACGATCTGCCCGTCCCCACTGACAACGACCATCGCTCGATTCTCGGCAGCGTTCCCCTTGACCACTATCTCTTGGTAGCCGTCCATGTCCAGGTCGGCCGCCAGGAGCGTCGGATGGACGTCCTGCGGCAGGAAAACAGGCCAGCCTGGGAGCAGCGAGCCATCGTGCCCGAAGGCGTATAACTCGGAGCTACCGGCGACGGCCGAATAGATATGGTGCGCGATGACCTCGGGGAAACCGTCGTTGTTTATGTCGGCGACTAGGGGGATGTGGACGTTGCCGCCAGGAACTCCTGTCGTCCCCACTGGCACCGACCAGTACAGGGAGCCGTCGTCCCGGTACACCAGGATCTCGGGTGGCTCACCTCCCTTGTAGACGACGATCTCGCCGTGGCCGTTGCCGTCGAGGTCGCTCACGACCGGTTCCAGGTAGCCTGCCCAGTAGCGGCACTCGTTCGCCAGGGTGGAGAAGTCCGGGGCCCCGGTCCACATCGTCGGCACGGAACCGGCCGGAGCAGTGAGGCCGGGTTCGCTCCTCGGGAGATAGGAATAGAATTCCCAGGTCGTCTCGAGCGCGAACGGGCAGAGCAGAGAGTCCCAGGGTATCCGCTGCGGCCAGCCCTGCTTCAGAGTGGGGTCGAGGTGAAGGTCTCGGACGAACTCGCTGCTCTGCCCCCAGTCGTTGGTCACCGTGAGCCTCAGGGTGAAGTAGTCCCCGGCTCCAATGGCGCTTGTGTCCCACGTCGCCAGCAGCCCATCGACCACCGGCACGGTTCCCCCATTCGCCAGCGTCATGCCAGAGGTGAACCATTCGGCGGGATCGTGGCCCAATCCCCATTCAAGCACATAGTTCTGGAACGCCTCGCCAGTCAGAATCGAGCCCTGGATCTCGATCAAGTCGCCCTTCCGCAGGACATCGTTGTTCAGCGGTGTGGCGACCCGTAGGTTGTCGATCTCGACGAGGGTTCTGTCTTGGCTCACCAGACCGTCAGTGTCGCTCACGTCCAATCGCAGGGTGTGGTAGCCGTCCGGCAGTACGAACGGGTCGAAGCCGGCGTGCAGGATGCCGTCACTCACCGGTGTCGTCGATTGCTCGAGCAGCGTCCAGCTCGCAGGGCTCATGCCCTCCCCGAAGTAGAGAGCGTAGTCCTGGAAGTCGTTGCTCGTTGCGGTCCCGTAGATATCCGTGATGTCCACCAGCAGCCCGGACGTGGCGATCGAGGCGACGGGCGGCGCGTGCGGAAGCTGCGCGGCAGGCAACACTCGGAGCCGCCCGTAGCCTTGGGTGTTCACATCATAGCCCAGATCTAGCGCCGTATTTCTCAGCGCCATCTTGACCTCCGTCGGCGTCCAATCGGGATGTGCTTGCAAGAGGAGGGCGGCCGCGCCGGCGACATGAGGTGTCGCCATGCTCGTGCCCGAGATGGCGACGTGATCCTGGTCGATGCACTCCAGCCCGGGCCAAGCGCTATCCCAGCGGGATGAGCAGATGTTGACACCTGGGGCGACGATATCCGGCTTGATGATCGCTCCGTTCTGCCAGATGACCGGGCCCCGCGAGCTGAGGTACGAGATGAGGTCATACTTGTCTGTTGCGCCGACGGTGATCGCCTTTCGCGCCGTGCCGGGGCTTCCCACCGACCGAGGCGATGGCCCCGAGTTTCCAGCCGCTGCCGCGACCACGACCCCGGCGCTGACGCCGTTGTCGACAGCCTGCGAGAGCGGGTCATCTGGATCACCCCATCCTCCCAGGCTTAGGTTGACGACATCCGCCCCGTCGTCCGTGGCCGGGTTGCCGTCAGGGTCCAGGGCTGCTTCGAGGGCCGCGATGATGTCCGAGGAGCTGCCCCAACCATCCGCGCCTAGAACTTTGTACGCCAGGATCTCGGCGTCCGGGGCCACCCCCTTCACGACACCGTTGGCGGCCGCAATTCCCGCTACATGCGTCCCATGTCCGTGGTCGTCCATAGGGTCAGCGTCCCCGTTCACGAAATCGTAGCCGCCGAGCACCTTGCAGCCGAGACCGAGGCAAGAGCCCAGGTCCTGGTGGCCGTAGTCCACGCCCGTGTCGATCACGGCAATCCGGACCCCGGCGCCGGTGGCACCCACCAGGTTCCATACCTGGTCGGCGCCGATCAGTGACACACTGTCGTTCAGTACCGCCTGCACCGGCTCGTCCTTGAAGACGGCCTTCACGTAGGGAAGCGTGGCGGCGCGCGCCACGTCTGCTTGAGAGAGCGTGGTGGCTACCCCATTGAAGAGACGGCGGTAGTCGTGCTGGAAGGGCCGGGGCTCGGCCCACAGACTGGGCAGATCACCCACGAGGTTCGCTCGTTCCGCGTCTATCTCCTGCATGTGGCGCCCAAGCACCTCTGGGGGCTGACCACCAATTGCCACGGCAGGCGGAACTTGAAACTGGATGATGACGTCAACTTTGCCATCGCGCCGACCCGGGTGGCGTACCACAACTGGCTCGACCCTTTCTGGGTCTAGGAGGCTTGCAGCCTCCCCAGGGCGCTCGCCGACCTCGACAAAGGCGCCGGCGTTGTTCACGTCGATGACTGAGGACAGGTCCGAGCGCACCCGCGCGGCGAATATGCACGGCAGCAGCACCACGACAACCGCCAGGGTCAGCAACAGGTTTCGTCTCATCGCTCCGGCCCCTTGCCCCAGGGAACACAGGTGTGCAGGATGTGCGGGGCATCACAAGTCTAGCACGCGTGTCAAGGACGCGCCGCTCACACCCGCTGGCGCACCCCCAGGTTGTCCCTAGGGCTCGCTCTTCGGTGGGCGTCCTGTAGGTCCTTCGCTACTAGGTCCACATACATGCGCGTCACGGCCAGCGAGGTGTGGCCCAGGGGCTATAATGCCGCCGCCGCTGACTGCTGAAGGGAGGGAGGACCGCCATGAGACGCCCACCACTTATCCTTATCGGCATCGGCTTGGTGGCGATGGTGGCTCTGGCCTGCGCCGGCGGGAACCGCGATGAAGAGCTTGAGCGAGCACACCCAATCACGGCCCAGCCCACCGTTATTGCCAGGAGCCGCCTCGTAGATGGGCCCAAAGGTGTGGCCGCCAACCCGACCACCAACCGTATCTACGTGGCCACCAATAGGGACGACACGCTGTCAGTGATTAAGGACTTGCCCGTCACGCCGACCGCTAGCCCAACGCCTGCGCAGCGCCCCTGAGGGCCCTGGCCGAACTGTCTGCCTCCCGGCTGACCCCACCGAGGCAGCGCCAGGTGTGCCCCCAGCAGCCCGGTTACTCTCCCAGGACCTTGATCACCACCCGTTTGCGGCGCTGGCCGTCGAATTCGGCATAGAAGACCTGCTCCCACGGTCCTAGGTCCAGCCTGCCCGCGGTCACCGGCAGGACGGCCTGATGGTGGATGAGGGAGCGCTTCAGATGGGCATCGCCGTTGTCCTCACCGGTTCGATGATGCTTGTAGTCCCTCCGGTAAGGGGCAAGCTGCTCCGCCCATTCCCAGAAATCCTCCCACAGCCCCTCCTCATTATCGTTGACCCAGATGCCCGCGGTAATGTGCATGGCGCTCACCAGGCACAAGCCTTCGCGGACGCCGGACTCGCGCACGGTATCCTCCACCTCCCGGGTGACGTTGATGAGATCGCGCCGTTCCTTCGAATTGAACCATAAGTAGTGAGTGTGCGTCTTCATAGGTCCTCCACAAACGCGCCCGTCCGTCTCTCGCCGAGCCCGGAGCGATGAGAGCTCCCTAAGGCGTGGCCGCCCTCGATTCGGGACGGAAAACCATTATACCTGCCGCCGAGGCGTTCGCGGCCGGGAAAGAGGCCTGGTCTACGCAGCGGCGTTCCCCCGAAAGCGGCTCGGGCGCAGTCCGAAGTAAGGGCGTGTGACCGTGGTTCGCGATGAGGGGCGCTGCTCGCTGCGGACGATCCGGGCTAGGCGGCCTTGGCCTTTTCCTGGTCGATCTGGGGCAGCACCTCGTTGATGAAGGCCTCCACCAGGGCGGCGTCGAACTGGGTGCCAGCGCTCCGCCGCAGCTCTTGGATGGCAACGGACCATGACATGGCCTTGCGGTAGGGGCGGTCCATGGTCATGGCGGAGAAGGCATCGGCGATGGCCAGGATGCGGCCCAACAGGGGAATCTCCTCTCCCTTGAGGCCGCGAGGGTAGCCGGTGCCGTCGTACCACTCGTGATGATTGACGGCTGCCGCTAGCACGTCGGTGAGCTGGGGGACGCCCCCCACGATGCGCTCCGTCAGGATGACGTGTTGTTGCATGACGCTGCGTTCGGTCTCGCTCAGTGGGCCGGGCTTGCGAAGGAGATGGTCAGGGATGCCGATCTTGCCCAGGTCGTGGAGCAGGCCGGCGATGCGCAGAGCCCGCTGCGACTGGCTGGAAAGCTTGAGGGCCTGTCCCATCAGCACCGCGTATTCGGCCTCCCGCTCCGAGTGCCTCTTGGTGTAGTGATCCTTGCGGTCCACGGCGCGAACGAGCCCATGCAGCACGCCGAAGGCGCTGGTTGGATAGCGCAGCAGCTCGGCGTCTGTTCCTTCCTCGTGGGCCAGCGTGATCTTCTCCTCCAGCGCGGGCCTCGCCTTCGATTCGTACACTGCCGCATCGGCGTGAGCGATGAGCTCCTCCTTGGTGGTGCCGTCATCAGGGTAGACCGCAACGCCAACGGCGAGCTGGAGAGGGATGGCCTCGGCCCCCGGCTCGGGCCGGAGTTGCAACTGCGCTACCCGCTCGAGGAGGCGTTCGGCTACCTTCACTGCTCTGCCCTGGTCGGTATTGGGCAGGATGACCATGAATTCGTCGCCTCCGTACCGACCGATGATGTCGGTGGGGCGGCAGGCCCTGCTCAGGGCCTCGGCGATGGACTTCAGCGCGCTATCGCCCGCGAGGTGCCCGTAGGTATCGTTGTAAAGCTTGAAGTCGTCCACATCCGCCACGATGATGGCCAGGGGCTCTGCGGTGTTGTGTGCCCGGGCCAGCAGGCGGTCAGTGGTGTCGTGAAGGTCGCCGTAGTTGCGCAGGCCGGTGAGAGCGTCGGTCGAGGCCATCTCCTGCAGCGTCTTGGCCTGCTGACGGAGCTTGGCCTGCTGACGCTCGATGCGCCGGGCGTAGCGTTGCAGCCACTCCCGCGATTCGACCAGTTCGCGGTGGGTGCGCATGGCCTTCAGGGCGGTGGCTACCTCCGCCGCCAGACCCTGCAGATATCTGATTTCCTCATCCGGGAAGGTGTGCGGCCTGAACGAGACCACCGCCATCACCCCCAGCATCTCGTCCTGGAAGAGCATGGGGAACAAGGCGGAGGACCTCAACAGGGCCCGCTGGAAGAACTCGCGGGCCGGCTCTGGGACGCGCTCGTCGTTCTGGAGGTCCGGCATGAGGAGCGGCTGCCGCGTCTGCACGACGCGGACGTAGCGGGGGTCGGGGTGATCAGGGTTGAGGGTATCCCGCCAGAACTGAGCCAGCGACCCGCTTGACATACGCGCCTCATTGATGATGCGGAGGACGAAACGCTCGGCGCTGGCATCGTACACGTCGATGCTGACGAAATCGTAGCCCGTGGAGGCAGCGAGGGCGGTGGCTATGTCCTCCAGAGCACCCGCCGCGTCCTGCGAATGGATGAGAAGCTGTCCAGCACTGGCCAGGGCGGCAAGCTGGTTCCTCTGGCGATGCGCCCGTTCGGCGTTTAGGAAGCGGTCGAACAGCACGACGAGGCTGGGAAGCGCTGCCCCTACGAAGCGGAGCGCGGCCGCCCAGCCCTTCTTGTCCCAGGGCCCCCGCAGGATGCACATCTCGGAGGAGCTGCCGCTGAAGGGGATAGAGAAGGCCAGGAACTCGCGCTGCTCGGTCTCGGCCGGCGCAAACTCCTCGAGACGGTGCCCGTGCAGGCTGAAGCCGACGGGACCGTCTGCCTGGGTGAGCTGGCGCTGAAGTATCCACAGACCATTCTGGGAGAACTCCAGCTCAGGGCCACCCCCGCCGTCCTGGCGGATGAGGAAGTCCTGGTCCTCCGCGTAGACCATGGCTGCCCTGGTTGCCCCCGTGCTCCGGCGGATGATACTTGCGGCCTGGCTAAGGGTCTCCTCCGCGGCGGGGCCGTGAAGCGACGCTCCGGCCAGCTCATGCAGGGCTTGAAGGGCTTGTCTCATTGGCTTCTCTCCCGACGACTGACGTTCCCCGCCCTGTAGTTCTCCACAGGTATGTTCGGCCTTCCTATGGTGTTGTGCAGGGCTAACGCGAAGGAGAGTTATGCCCCGGCGAGGCGGCCTGATGGGGCTGGCGTGCACCCAGACCTGGCGGCTGCTCTACGGCGACAAGCAGGAGCTCAGTGCCCCGAGCGGGTCGCTTCTAGCTTGGCCGGTAGCGGGAGATATAGAGGGGTCTGCTTAGAGGATCGCGCTGCGCTCCTTGAGGGCGACGATCCTCTCCCAGTCATAGCCCAACTCCAGCAGCACCTCCTCGGTGTGCTGGCCTAGCTCGGGCGCCTGGCCTTGGGGCTCCCACGGGGTGCCGTAGAAGTCTGCGGGTGTCGCTACCATCCTGATGGGCCCTTCCGGGCCTGGGACCTCCACGAAGGCGCCAGCCTCGTGTGCTACAGGGTCCTCTACCACCTCGTTGATCGAGTTCACCGGGGCCCACCAGACGTTCTCCCTGTCGAAGGCCGCCGCCCACTCCTCGAGGCTCCTCGTGGCGAAGACCATGTCCAGCTCCTCTACCAGGGCGGGCGCGTTCAGCCCCCGAACGGCGATATCGGAGAAGCGCGGATCCTCCAGCAAGTCTTCGCGTTCGATGGCCCGGCACAGGTCGGGCCAGTGGCGGTCCGCCTGGAGCAGCAGGAGCCAGAACCAGCGGCCGTCGCCGGCCTGATAGCAGTCGATGATGGGGTTGACCGCGTGGTAGCGGTCGTAGGGCTCAATAGGGATGCCGAGGCGGAGGGCTAAGCTCAGGTCCCATCCTGCCATGTAAACCCCGGCCCGGATGAGCGAGACCGCCACCCGCTGGCCTTGCCCGGTGCGCGAGCGGGCCAGGAGGGCCGCGCAGATGGCCCCCGCTGCGGTAGCCCCGGCCACATGATCGCCCATGCCCCCGCGCTGTTGTGGCAGCGCTGCCCCCGCCGGTGTTAGGGAAGCCGCAACCCCCGCCCGTGCCCAGAAGGCCCCTATATCGTACGAGGGGCGGTTTCTATCGGGCGTGTCCGGGCCGTAGCCGGTCACCTGGCAGTAGATCAGCCCCGGGTTGGTCTTGCGGAGCTCCTCGTACGACAGGCCGAACGCATCGAGCACCTTTGGCCGCACGTTACTGACGAAGACATCTGCACCATCCACAAGGGCACGGCCGATGGCCCGTCCCTCCGCTGTCTCCAGGTTCAGGGCGATGCTTCTCTTACCGCGGTTGTCCAGCTCGAAGGGAGGGTTGATAGGGATGGCCATTCCTACGACGGAGGCAAACAGCCCCCGGAACGGATCGCCGCTGGGCGGTTCGATCTTGATGACATCGGCGCCCCAGTCGCACAGGATGGCAGCCGCGGATGGGCCAGCCACCCAGAACCCCATTTCGACGACGCGTGTCCCCTCGAGCGGACCTGACATGTGGACCTCCCCCTGATGCTGCTGAGGATTATAGCCGGGCACTCCCGGATCGGCGAGGGCCCTGGCGCGGAGCTTGAGGGGATAAGAGTGGTCGGGGCCTTCGCAGGCCCCGCTCACTCACAGGCGAACAACGCTTTCCGGGGGCGGCTGGTAGAGGTAGTGTCCTCTCCCATGCTCTTTCACCGATTCCAGGGCGCCCGCAATGAGGTCCAGGACCTCGCCCTTCTCCTGGGGGAACTTGTAGCCGTTCCAGTCCTGTCTAAACATGGGGGGATTAGCGTAATGATCGAAGCACAGCCTCCCCGTGATATCGAGAGACTTCACCAGGGTCCGCAGTTCCGCGAGCAGCTCGCCGATGGACAGCAGTTCGAACTCGCCGGCCCGGTATTCGTCATGGAGGGGTGTACCGGCCATCACCATGAGCGGCCTTACCCTCACAAAGTCGGCATCGATGGTGTTCAACACACGCGCGCTCTCCCTGGCGTGCTCCTCCGACCTGGCCTTTCCGCCGAGGCCGGGCATCACGTATTCGGAGAGTTCAAACCCCGCGTCCTTGGCCTTCCTGCCCGCCTCGATCATTTCGTCCGCGCTTGCACCCTTTCTCACCCGCCTCAACACCTCATCGTCTCCGCTTTCCAGGCCGAGGTGCAACCTGGTGAGACCGGCTTCTCGGAGTCGCTCCAGTTCGTGTGGCTTCTTGACCAGAACGGTCTTGGCACGTCCGTATGAGGTGACCCGCTCCAGTGACGCGAACGCCTCGCGTAGATAGGTAAGTATCTCTATCAGGTCGTCGGTCTTCGTGAGGATGGCGTTCGAGTCGCCCAGGAAGGCGGTCCGGGGCTCCCGCCAGCGTCCCAGGAGCCGCATCTGATCGGCGGCGGCCCGCAGCGTGTCGATGTCTCCCTTGACCTCATCAACCGTTCTTAGCGTCTCTTTCCGCGACAGGCCTTTGTAGGCCCCGCAGAAGGTGCAGTAGTTCCACGGGCACCCTCTCATAACCCTGATGAGCAGGGAATGAGCCTCGCTGGGCGGCCTCATGGGCGGTAGCTCGTAGAGCACGGTGCTATCTGCCTCTCATTCTGCTCTCATTGACGCAGCTCGCCCTATCGGCCCGGATTCACCATTTGCAGTATACCAGAGCCCCGAACCCGATCCCGGCAGAGGAGGCGGTGACCCCGACGAACGCCGGGGTCACCGTGGTCGAACGTTGCGGGCATCCCTACGAGTTGCCGGGCCTAGAAGATCGTGTCTCCCCTCTGGAGCTGGCGGAAGATGGTTCGGCGCTGAATCTCCGAGGTGCCGTCCGGGATGCGCAGAGTCCGGGCGATGCGGAAGCCCTCCTCCAGGGCCAACTCGCCCGAGAGGCCCATCGCCCCGTGGATCTGGATGGCCCTGTCCATGATGCTCTGGGCCGTCTCCACAGAGTAGGCCTTGGCCATACAGATCTCCTTCACGGGCATCCTGCCCGTGGAGGGGAAGGCATCGACAAGCTTGGCCGTCTGCACCACCATGTACTTGGCGGCGAAGATCTCAATGGCGCTGTCAGCGATCATGAACTGGATGGCTTGGTGGTCGGACAGGGG
>Ga0209979_1004273_pt1 | contig 11929 bp, 12 predicted proteins | sample AnhtaG_FD_183114 | JGI IMG/M metagenome (GOLD analysis project Ga0209979, IMG submission 183114) | Deep subsurface microbial communities from Anholt, Denmark to uncover new lineages of life (NeLLi) - Anholt_01485 metaG (SPAdes) (version 2) | ecosystem: Environmental > Aquatic > Marine > Oceanic...
ATCTCCGGCGGCACGGTGCATCAGGGCCGCATTCCAATCCTACAAGGCTGAAAACCAACGCATGTCCGCCGTATTCAAGAAAATCATCCGCGACTACAAGCTCTCGACCCGCCTGCTGCCGGTGTTCACGCTGGCGCCCGAGCTTGAGCTTGCGTGCGCCCGTGTGGCCGATTTCGTGGGGGAGAGGTTCATGGGCGAAAAGGAGCCGCTCGTCAAGGAGATGCTGGTGTCGGCGATCGCCGCGTTCAGGCGCGAGCGCAAGGCCGGTGAGCCCCACATTGCGTTCATGCAGGGACTCTTCGGACACGCCCATCTGCTGTATGCAAGGCGCTATGTCGCGCGCCAGGGCGAGCGCTATCACGTATGGTCGCCGATGCTCGAACCCGTGCCGGTGTTCGAGGCACGTTATGCGGATCATGAGACGGAGATGGTCGACGAGAAGTGCCCGGAGCGCATCACGCAGCGATCGGCCGCGTTCCAGCTTGCCGCACGGGCGCTGTCCGGAGAAAACTTCCGCATGTATTTCGAGGACTACGATGTCGCTCACTGTATTCCTGATAGCGAAGCTGACGAGGGTTGAGGCGGACGTCGCGCGCCGCGCGATGTCCACGGCGAAGTCCCAGGACGATCCCGACGCGCGACCGCCGCCCGAGTTCGCGTCCAGTTCGGGGGCGATGGTCTACGGACTCGCCATGTTTGCCTGCCGGCGGCCGGCGCATTTCTACCTGGGTCTGTGCGGGGTGGTGTCGTTCCCGGCCTATCTGCTGATCCATCTCGCGGGGTACCTTCATGGCCTCAGGTAGCCGGTTCTTTGGGCACATCAAGTGGTGGTTCTTTACCGTCCCCGTTATTGCAATGTGCGTGATGCCGGCCATTCCGTCGCCGGATCTGTTCGTTGTGTCCGACGAGGAGGCCAGTTCGGTGAGCGCGACGATCGGTGCGGCGCGCGCCGACGAGGCAACGAAGAATGCGAATACGCTCTTCAGGCGCGTGTTCGTCGACCCGGGCATCGTCCGGACGACGCTTCAGGCGACGTCGGCGTCCGAGGTCAACGACGCCGGCGCGAGCGACTTTGCGCGGACATGGGTGCGGCACTTCTGGATGCTGGTCTATCGCGCGGTTTACCGGCTGACGGTCATGAAGCTGTGGCTGCTCGGAACCGTCGCGTTCGGTGTCGCGGCGTTTGTCGACGGCACCGTGCGGCGCAAGATCAAGGCGGCTGCGGCCGGCTTTGTGAGTCCGCTGTCATTTCATCTTGCAGCACACGGCATCCTCCTGGTGTTCGGCGTCACGCTATCGGTACTCATCGTACCGGTCCCGGTGCTGGCCGAGTACTGGATCGGCGTCGCCGTCTGTCTGGCGTTGCTGCTCTGGAAGGCAGCGTCGTCGTATCAATGAAACCTGACCATTCACCATTCAATGAGGAAATCAATATGAAGCTTCAGGAAATCCTGCAGCGCATGCGTCCGGTCTGGATTGCGGCTCGACACGTCGCGTTCTGGACGAAGTGGGCGTTCTGCGTGCTCTTTGTGATCCCGGGCGTCATGTTGTGCGGGGTGCTTGCGCTCTACAGCCATTTCTCGTTTGCGACCATTCCACGTGACATTTACGGGGCCGTGGCAAATGCGCAGCACCGTCCCGCAGCCCCCGCTGGCTTCCTCAACGTAGAGCAGTGCGAGGATCCGAAGACCGGTGAAGGCGCGAAGCCGCAATCGCGGGTCTTGTGCAAGACGTGGGGAGTCGCGCAACGCTCGATCGATTCACTCGCGAAAGACACCGAAGAGAAACTGTGGGAGTTTTATCTCTTCGCGGTTTTTATGGGCTGCGGGTTGGTGATGGTGTTCGGTGCTTTCGAATCGAGCCGAAACAGGTTCAGGGCGCAGACGCGCGAAACCCGACACCTCGCGGTCCGATAGTCAGGCAGCCGTAAGGTCGATCCCGGAAAGCTACAGCAAAGGCTGCATCATTCCGGGAAACGGCCCATAACCGGTTAAGCCCTCACGCCTTTCTCCTCGCCGAACAGACTGGCGGGCGATCCTGGCGCCGCCAGCAAGGCACCCGTTCCGGGGTGCCGTCAGGAAAGGGACGTGCACGTACGCCAACGTCGACACCGTCAGAGTCAGGCCAGAGACATCGGCGCGACGGTGTCAACTATCCGGGCAAACGACTCCAGGCTGACGATTTTTGCGTGACGCCCTGACATCCGGTCGCAGTACGCTTCAATCGGACGACCCGCTGGCTTATGAGGCAACGTTCGGCCAACAGCGGACCGTCGTGCGTTCGGGCCGAGTGTCCGCCTTTAGCCGATCCGCAGAAGCATCTAATGCCAGTATGCAGTCGAAGATTAATGTAGCGGCAAACAGCGACCCAACACGGATGCACGATCCAGGCGCGAGCGATTCACCTCATGTTGCCCGCTACAGCCCTTCGTCGAGATTGTTTTTACTGAGCTGGCATGCCTGCATGCGCTCCAGCTGGACTTGTTTTCGGAGCTTTGCTGGTTGGAGAACCATCGCATGCGAACCTGAGCCCAATACGAAGAACAATGCATCGTCATACTTCTCGAATCGGACATCAAATATCAGCCAGCCATTCTCGTCGCCTTCCACAAGGGAATACGTAACCCACGAACCCAGTCGCTTTGCAGCTTCAGCAGTGAGCGCGATAGTCGTTCGTACACCGCGGCCTTTCTCTTTCAGCTCCTCTGTACTTTTCTTCCAATATTTCGCCAGTTGAAATCGGGACGGCCGTTGTGTCAGCGTAGCGAGAACCACGATATTGCTCATACGGGACAGCCGGTATGTTCTTACTCCTTTCGGAGTCTTGGCAACGAGATACCAGATTGCCTGCTTACACACCATCCCCAAAGGATCAACGGTTCTATTGCGAGATTCGTCGTCCGTTGTATAAGTGAAGTTGATCTTGCGATCGGACAGAACCGCTTCATGAACGAATGGGAAAGCGGATAGATCCTCCGCCGGAGCCCACCAGTCCGTCGGATCAATGTGCAGGCGAGCACGTATCGCGCTTGCCTGTGTTTGCATCGGCCCTGGCAACGATGCGATAAGCTTTTCAAAACCACTCTCTGCCGCGATCGCAAGGTTGGTTGTGCCGAGCAGACTCGGTCTCGACATCAGCAGCCCTTGAATCTCCCTGGAAGTAAGACCCGGTACATCGGTCTTCCAGCCTTCTGCCAATTCCCATCCCCCTTGCGACCCACGATGCGCTATTAGCGGAACGCCTGCCATGCACAGCGATTCCATATCACGGTACGCCGTGCGATCGGAGACTTCGAGCTTTTCGGCGATTTCGCGCGTAGACAAACGACCGCGCGTCTGTAGCAACAAAAGGATCGAGATAAGACGGTCGGATTTCATAAGGCAATTATCCAGGGCCGATCTAGATTAACCCAAATATACGACAGTCGATGTCATATATCGGCCGCTATTCTACTCGTATGGCCCGAACTGAAATATCGCGAATCCGCTTTGTTTCATGCAGGACACGTGCGAAGCGGTGACGCACTGATTCGTGCCTGGCCCGTCGCACGTCGGTCAAGTAAGAACCATTCGAGGAAAAGGCAAGAGTATGACTCAACATTTCGACACTAACACTCCAGCAGTGACCTATCTCCCCCACTCGTTCGCCGAGAGGCAAATCGACCTTGGCGAAGTTACATTGAACTATGCCGTAGCCGGGCAATCGTCAGCACCTGCGCTCCTGCTGATACCGGGTCAGGCGGCATCGTGGTGGGACTATGAATCCGTGATGGCTCGCCTACAGTCCGACTTCCAGGTGTTTGCAGTGGATCTTCGCGGACAAGGTCGCTCTAGCCGCACGCCCAGGCGCTATACGCTCGACACTTGGGGTAACGATCTGGTGCGCTTAATCCAGCATGCGATCGGACGCCCGACGCTAGTGGCTGGACATTCGTCGGGTGGCGTTCTGGCTGCATGGCTGGCAGCCTATGCACCACGCAATTCAGTCAAGGCCGTGTATCTTGAAGACGCACCCCTGTTCAGTTCCGAGCTAGTTCCGGCGTGTGGTCCTGGAGTACGCCAGACGGCGGTAGGCCTGATGTTCGAGCTTTTCTGCAATCACCTTGGAGATCAATGGGCAATTGGTGACTGGAAGGGCATGCTGGCAAGAGCGCCGTCTGTCCTTCCTTCCTGGATGCATGCATGGATCCCAACATCGGACGAACCGCCGCAAAATCTCAAGGAATATGATCCCGAATGGGCTCGCGCGTTTTACTCTGGTACAGCATCAGCGAATTGCAGCAACGAACTGATGTTGCGGAAGGTTCGGACGCCGGTACTGTTCTCGCATCATTTCCGAACCATAGATTCTGAGACCGGCATTTTACAGGGTGCTATTTCTGATGTTCAGGTGAATTACGCGCGCAATCTGGTTGAGGGCGCAGGACAACCCTTCAATTACCGGTCATTGCCGGAGCGCGGCCACGCACTCCACGAAGATGATGAGGAATTGTACGTGTCGATCCTGATGGAGTGGTTCAAGGGGTTGCCCGTGACCAATTCGTGAGTTTGCGGGGGCGTGTCGGGGCTGTCGCGAACACGTATAAGTCTGCAAATCGACCAGTTCTACGAAAACGCGTCGCGTCTTTACTCTCCAGGTACCGGATCGATAGCGAGAAGAAACATATCGGGGGTCCCGCTGCTCTGGCGATTTCGTGACGCTGGAACAAAAGCGGACAATCGAGGCAGAGACTGGTGTGGCCGATGAGGGTCGAGACCGTGTGAGAACTCAATTTTGGCGCTGAAGGGCCGTTCTCGGTTCGGCTGGATCAAGTTTGGTTGGTCCAGCTTACCCTAATCGAGTCTCGCGAGCGCAGTGAAGCCCCTCCGGGCTTTAGCTTCCAGCCATCTTCATGGCCTTCATCGTTCCCGCAACACCGAGTATGTTGATGACCCGCTTCAGGTTGTAGGCCAATACCTGAAGACTCATCTCTGTACTCACCTGCCCAAGCGTCCGGGTCAGGAAGTGCGCGGGCCCCATCCAGTGTTTGAGCGTACCGAAGACATGCTCAACGGTACTTCGGCGGATCGTCATTGCATCGGGCTTCCTGTCGAGCCGGCGCTGCATGGTTTCCAGTATATTTTCGTGCTCCCATCGTCGGATGCGGCGATAGTCGCTGGGCGAACATCGGTCCTTGAGGTGGCAATGGGGGCAGGCACTGGGCCAGTACACCCGCAGGGTCATGTCATGCTCAACGGTGTTGAATCGATGAATGGCGCGCTCGTCGGCAGGACATCGATACACGTCGCTTCTTGACTCGTAGACAAAGTCGGCCTTCGTGAAGAGACCTTTCTTCCTTGATGCGGAGGTGAGTGGCTTGGGGACGTACGCACTGATGTTGCCCAGATCGCATGCACGTATCTCCGGGCCGCTGTAGTAGCCACGGTCGGCCACCACCTTCAGCCTCGCTTTGCCCATCGCGTTCTTCGCAGACGTTGCCATTCTGCTGAGTTGCCCGTGATCGTTTCCGACGTTAGTCACCTCATGTGCGACGATCAGATGGTGCTTGGTGTCCACGGCGGTTTGAACGTTGTAGCCCACTATGCCGGAGCCTCGTCCGCTTGTTGCCATGGACCGTGCGTCGGGATCCGTCATGGACAGCTGTTTGTCCGGTTGCTTCTTCAACTGCTTCCTGACCTGGTCGAGCTCGCGCATCTGCTGGCGCAAGCTGGCAATCTTCTCGTACAGGCGCACGGTCTTCACATCGAACCCCGTCGGACTGGTCCGGTCCGCACTTTCAATCAGGTCGAGATATCGCTGAATGCTTTCCTCAATCTGCTGCTGGCGCTTGTCGATTTTGCCCGTCGTGTAGTTTCTGTCGCGGCTGTTCGCAGCCTTGAACTTGCTGCCGTCGATGGCCACCATATCACTCGACAGCAGCTTCAGTCCGCGACACAGTTCGACAAAACGACGGCATACGTTACGAATGGCTGGCCCGTTGTCGCGGCGAAAGTCGGCGATCGTCTTGAAGTCGGGAGCCAGACGCCCTGTCAGCCACATCATCTCGACGTTGCGCTGGCACTCGCGCTCAAGGCGCCGGCTGGAAGGTATCCGGTTCAGATACCCGTAGATATAGATCGTGAGCATCACGCCAGGATGATAGGACGGGCGACCCGTGAGCGCTGGCATGGTACCGTTGAATCCAAGTTCCGCGAGATCCAGCTCTTCGACAAAGGCATCGATGACCCTGACCGGATTGTCCTGCCCGATGTAGTCATCGACGCATTCGGGAAGTAGTGCGACCTGCTTGCGGTCATCGCCTTCAACGAATCGCTTCATGAGTCACCCGGTCTCAATGTGTTGATTCAGTTTAGACGATCAATGCGTTTTCACACACTCTGGGTCGATCTGCGACATCTGGACCATACGACATGAACGCCTTGTGTACGAGATCCGTGTCTTGAGGACACGCCTTCCTGTCTCGGTGTTGCCTGCGGCGTACCGGTCCCCGCGTTGACAGGCAATCTCCATGTTATGCATCTCTTGCTGGTTGCGTGTCGCGCCGCCACGACCCGACGTGACGTGACATGGGCGTCGTCGGCACCCCGGACGCTCCGGGGTCGAGGGCGATCCCGGAAAGCCACCTCAAATGACCAGGGTTTCGCCCGGCGCAGTCGCTGCGGAGCCGGAACAATAGTTCCATGCCGCGCTGGTGCGCGAGCGCTTCCAACAGGGACAACCATGAGCACGATCCACGAAGAAACAACCGTCGCAGGCAGCGAAGAAACGAAATCGGCCGGGAAACGCGATGTCGCGCTGGCCACCGCTGCGGGCGAACCAGAACTGTTGGCGCCGGGCGCGGCTGGACCGCTCACGACCGATGGTGCGGATGATGCCGAGCTCGAGAGCGAACTTCAGCAGATGGAGAATGACGCGGCGACCCTTCAGAGGGAGGGCATGATCAGTGACGCGGAAGCTGAAGAAAAGCGCGAGCAGGTTGCCCGCACGCGCAAGCTGTTCCGTGACCTGCCGCCCGCGGAGCGTGCCGCCATCGTGCGCCGCCGTCGCGAGATCGGCCGGCAACTGCTCGATCGCCAGCTCTCCGGTGCGGCGATCGTGCCCGCGGCCGTGCGGCTGAACCATACGCGTCTGAAGCCGTTGTTCGAGCAATGGTGGCCGTACCTGAACCGCATGAGCATCAACATGCAGCGGTTCGGGCGGTCGACATTCAGCGCGCAGGACCAGGGCGCCGTGAGTGACTGGTTCGAGAAGCAGGTCGGCGAACTGGAAGCATACGTCAGCGAGCAGCTTGAAGTGGCAGAGGGGTTCCGCACGCGCACGGAAGCAGAAATGACGGAGCGCGGGGAGACCATCTTCAGGCCGACCGTCACGCTGCCGTCCCTGAATATCGAGGTCGAGACCTACTCGCGCTTCTCGATGCGCCTGCTCTCCATCATCACGCGCTTTGACCGCGTGATGGATCATTTTGACTTCCTTGTCTGGAACGGCATCCGGGACCAGTCGGACGTCGACGAGGAAACGGCGCGGTTCCTGCGCAAGTTCCACCCGGTGGGTGTGCGCGGGTACATGACGCACCTGCGCCTCATGACCACGGTTCGCGGCCGGTAGGGCAGCCCATGCTCGACGGACTGAATCCGCAGCAGCGTGAGGTCGTCGAGGCGCGTCGCCACTGTCTGGCAGCAGCCGGGCCCGGCGTCGGCAAGACGACGGTGATCGCAGCGAAGGCTGCATTGCTGCTCTCGGATCCCTCGACGCAGGTTGGGGCGGTCACCTTCAGCAAGGAAGCGGCGCTGGAGATGCGTGCGCGTATCCTCAGGCGCTCAGGGCCGGATGCGAAACAGCGTCTGATCGACGGGACGTTTCACTCGCTTGCGTTCAGGCAACTGAAGAAACCAGGGGACAGCAAACGCGACATCGCCTCCGATGGCGACCGCACCGGCCTGCTTGCCCGGGTGCTCGCCGAGCACAGCCTTGACTGGAAAGTCGAGGAGGCCGTGCCGGTCATCGAGAAGATCAAGATCAACTTCGGCCGGGTCACACCCGGCACGCGCGAGGCGACGCTTTACGAGGCGTACCAGCAGGCGCTCGCGCGTAACGGCAAGATCGATTTCCACGACATGCTCCGGCTGGCGGTCGCCGGCATGGAATCGGGCGAAATCCGGCCGTATCCCTTCACCGATCTCATCGTTGACGAGTTCCAGGACACGGACCCGCTGCAATACAGGTGGGTCGAGCTGCATGCGATGGCGGGCGCGCACGTGACGGTGGTCGGCGACGACGACCAGAGCATCTACGGATTTCGTGCAGCGCTCGGCTTTCGGGGCATGGAAAACTTTGCGTCATCATTCGAGGCGCGGCGCGTGGTGCTCGGCAGCAACTACCGTTGCCGGGCCGAGATCCTCAGCGCGGCCGACCGCGTGATCCGCAACAACGTTGACCGGATCACGAAGCAGCTCGTGGCGGATCGGGGCCCGGGAGGTCACGTGACGTCGCTCAGGTTCGAGGACGAGTACGCTGACGCGGTGGCGGCGGTCGAGGCGCTGCAACCGCGGCTGGCCGCGGGCCAGTCCTGTGCCATTCTCGCGCGGACCAACCGGATCCTCGACCCGCTCGAATCGGTTTGCCGGTCACACGGTGTGACCTATTACCGCGCATCGGGCCAGTCGGTGCTGAACCGGCCACAGGGCGCACTCATGTGCAATCTGCTCGAGGTCGTGCAGGGCGCAAAGGAAAACGGCCTTGACGCGGTCCTCGCTCACGCCGGCATGAGCACCGCGGACCTGACAGCACTGCACTGCAAGATGGGGCCCATGCTGACGCAGCAGCAGAAAAAGGATCTCGTCGCGTCAGGTCTCTCCGAAGACACGGCGACGGCCTATCGGGCGTTCATGAAACGGCTCTCGGAATGGAAAGAACTGGCGGCGCGGCACTTCCATACGCTGGCCCTTGAAGGCGTGCGTGAATGGATGCTGGAATACGCGAAAGGTGACCCGGCGATCCGTTCGCAGGCGATGCGGGAAGCCGAACGTGAGGCGATTGCGAAAGAGCTGGCTGGTGAGGGCGCGACGAAGTTGCGCGCTGACACCATCTCGGACGAGATCGCACGCTGGAAGCTGCTCGCGAAAGGGCTTGGCAACGATGGAGTGGTCGCCCTGACCATCGACGATGCGGGTCCGGCGCTCACGCAGACCGTCAACGACCTGCTGCTCGCCTGCTACGGTCCCCGCTTCACGGTGGAGATCCGCACGCAGCGCGAACTGGGCACCGGCGAAACGCGCGAGAGCTTCGAGATCCTCGTGCATGACGCCGACAACGACAGCACCAAGGCAGTCGGGGTGATGTCCGGTGGCCAGAAGGTCTGGATCAACGAGTGTCTGACACGGGGTATCGCGCTGTATATCGCGTGCAACGCTGGCCAGCCTTACCGGACCCTGTTTAGCGACGAGTCCGATGGACCGCTTGATCCGGAGCGTAAGCTCCAGTTCATGAGGATGAAGCGCGAGGTGCTGCGGCAGGGCGGGTATGCGAGGGAGTTCTACATCTCGCAGACGCCTGACCTGATCGACGAGGCTGACGCCGTCATCGACGTCGCGGCGCTCGCGGTCTGATTGTTCAACCTGTTTTTAACCCTGTGGGGAACGTCCCCCACAGGGGCGTCCCCCGTTTTTTTAACGAGGAACGCAATGAATCTGGATCGCAAACCGCTTTCGCACGGCAAGCCTGTCGCTGCTGTCACCGTTGCTGTTCGACCGGCGGTGCGCCGCGCGGGATCCACTCATACCTACTTTCTGAACGGCACGCTGCTGCGTGACGAACTGATCGACGGGGCATGGGTTTCACGCTGCATGGTTGAAGTTTCCGAAAGCCGCGCCGCGTAGGTGTGTCCGCATCATGCGCGCCCTGCGGGGTGCGCCTCATCTCGAGTCCCAGAATGTCAAATCTTCTGATGCTGCTTATGTCCATCGCCGGCGGCTCCGCGTTTTGTGGGTGTACCGGCGTACCGCAGGTAATCACGCCGTCGCACCGTTCGTCGCTGGTCGTCGATCAGCCGGCCGACAGGCGCGGCCGTTTCACGACCTGCAACGGCGGCCACGTGCTTCTTCATGCATCCCGTCCGTTGACCTGCGCCTGAAGAGGCGTCCTATCCACTGCTGACGCCCCAACTCCTTCGGGAGGCGGGGCTTTTCTACGTATACCCAACCCCATGGAGATTTCCTTGAAAACCAGAATCATCGCGGCGACGCTCGCCGCATCTGTTGTTGTTGCCGCATGCCTTGCCTGTGCGCAACCGTCGTCTGCTGCAGAAACCGCATCGGTGGAGGTGGCGTTTTCGCCAGACGGTGGTGCAGAGCAACTGGTGCTGCGCGCGATCAATGGCGCACAGCGCTCTATCCGCGTGCTGGCCTACTCCTTCACGGCCGCGCCGGTTGTGCGGGCGCTCGTCGAGGCAAAACGGCGTGGTGTGGACGTTGCTGTGACGGTCGACTACCACGAGAACATCGAAGCTGATCGCAGCGGCCGCGCTCGTGCAGCACTCTCGGCGCTGACCTATGCCGGTATTCCGGTGCGCACCGTAAGCGCGTTTCCCATCATGCACAGCAAGGTCGTGCAGATCGACAGCGCGACCGTCGTGACCGGGAGTTATAACCTGACCGCGCAGGCGGCGCACTACAACTCGGAGAACGCTGTCCTCATCACCGGCAGTCCAGCGATAGCAGGGCAGTACCTGCGCAACTGGAACGAAGTCTCCGCTCTCGGTACGCTGTACCGGGCGCCGTGACGCATTTTGGCTGATCCGTGCGCGAATTTACCTGGCACCAGAAAGCGTCTCCCGGTATCGGTACGTCGCCCCTCTTAAGCTCCGCCCACGCGTCCCCAGGGAAGCGTGGGCGTTTCTGTTAGTGGGCGCGCCTCGCCCAGCCCGTGAAGGGCATGAAAGAAGGGTATCCGAAAGGAAATCCCCTGAAAGACCATCTGCGGAAGATACCTTTTGGTTCCTGACGTACACATGTCAATGCGACACTCGGACGACACACACTGATTCGGATGAGGAGAATATAAGTGAAGAAGACTTTCCTGATCGCACTGCTGACGGCGTCGGCAATCGCACAAGCGGAGACGCCCGTTCTTGTCCCGCGAGACTACGTGACTGATGGAGCAACTGATCTACGTCCGGCAGCTGTCACGACGATCGACGGGCATATGCATCTGAAGTTTGATGCGGCGCGGGTTCCGCGCCTTCCTGTTCTTCTTGCTCCCGGCGAAGACGGTCTGTTGCGTCCCGTCAATTCCAGAATCTCCACGAGCCGCCCGGGTAGCACGGAATTCCTCCTGGACGATCCCGCTTCGACCATCGTCCTCAAACTGGGGGAGCGGGAAGCGATCGTTCAAATGAACCAGGCAGGCGCTTCCAGCAACGTATGGAAGCCGAGATATTACGCTACCTCCGGCAGTAGCTGAGTCTTACCGGGAGCATTCTCGCCCCGTGCCGGTAGCCCGGCCTGGAAGCAGTACATATTTAATTTTTTGCGTAAATCAGGAAAATGAACAAGACCTTCCTTGTAGCAATCGCGACGTCGTTGTGCGCGACAGCGCAGGCCTCAAACGACGTGCAGGCGGGCACGATCCGGGCGACGACGGCCACCCTCAATGAGGCCTGTTCGACCATTGGCATGCTTGTCACCGATAGCGACGGCACGGGGCGGATGCCCGTCTGCAAGAACGGCACGTTTGATCCCGTTGGCGGGCCCCGGGTTGTCATGGCGACCGCGACAGACGTCCGTGACGAGGAGCTGGTAAAGGAACCTGCGTGTGCGCGCGGCAGCATGCCGACGGCGTTTGTAGATGCTCCGGCGGATATGGCCGGGGCAACCACAGGCACCGCGGAGTACTCGCTGCGCAAAGATGACGGTGGTTGGCGCGTGAGTAT
>Ga0209979_1004275_pt1 | contig 11927 bp, 11 predicted proteins | sample AnhtaG_FD_183114 | JGI IMG/M metagenome (GOLD analysis project Ga0209979, IMG submission 183114) | Deep subsurface microbial communities from Anholt, Denmark to uncover new lineages of life (NeLLi) - Anholt_01485 metaG (SPAdes) (version 2) | ecosystem: Environmental > Aquatic > Marine > Oceanic...
AAACATTGAAGAGGATTTTATTAAGGATTTATTTTTAGATAGTGAGACAAAAATGGGAAGAACTTTTGTGCAAGAGGAAGTCCTCTCCAATGACAACCTTGTTTCCATCCTGGACTATGAGAAGGCAAGCCATATTATAAAAACCGCAACACATATAGGAATCAGCATGTGCTATTGCCGTCATAAAATGGAGCATTTGGGAATGGCATGCGATGCTCCCATGGATATCTGTATGACTTTCAACAATGTCGCCAAATCCCTGACAAGACACAATTATGCCCGGAGAGTAGAATCCTCTGAATGTATGGAGCTGTTACATAAAACCTATGAATATAATCTTGTCCAGTGTGGGGAAAATGTCAAAAATAATGTCAGTTTTATATGCAACTGCTGTGGTTGCTGCTGCGAATTCCTGGTAGCAGCAAAAAAATTCGGGATGCTCCATCCGGTCCAGACTACTTCATTCATTCCAAAAATTGATGAAGATAGCTGCACCGGTTGTGGAAAATGCGTCAAAACATGTCCTATCGAAGCCATAGAGTGGGTTTCGAATGATGATCAAATAAACAGCAATTCCAAAAAGGTCAAAATAAATGAAGAAATATGTTTGGGATGCGGGGTCTGTGTTAGGGCATGCTCCAATAAAAACATTATACTGGAAAGGCGTAAGGAGCAGGTTATAACACCGGTCAATTCAGTCCACCGGATTGTCTTGATGGCGATAGAGAAGGGGAAACTGCAGGAACTTATATTTGACAATCAAGCCTTTGGCAGCCACAGGGCAATGGCAGCGGTTCTTGCAGTTATTCTGAAACTACCCCCTATAAAACAAATGATGGCCAGCAAACAAATGAAATCAATATACCTTGAAAAACTTTTTGAGAGAATAAAATAACATTCAAATGTAAAAATCCCCTTGAGTCCTCAAATGTGGAAACCTGTTGGAAAAATAGCTTCTTGAAAGCCATATAAAATAAGGGTTTCAAGAAAAAATCAACGTAGGCGTCTTTAGACGCATAATTTTAAAAAATAGGTACTTTACCCCTCAAAAACAGCATTTTTTTGACTAAAATTTCACTCTTTTAAAAAAAGAAAATGGCTATTTATAAGGGTTTCAGGATTTGAAGAAGGTGAAAATAGGCTAAAAATAGGGGTCGTAATTGCCAATTTTTCGAAAATTGAGGCGCGTTTAAAGGCACTCTACGTGCGTTTAAAGGGCATTCCTGAAGGGGGTCTGAAAGCCTTGTAAATAAAGGGTTTTCGGGAGTAATAAATTCGTATTTCCTAAAAAATGTAAAACACTTACAAACAAAGGGCTTTTGTCATTCCCGCGCAAGCGGGAATCCAGCATTTTCTTAAGAAATTTTCTATATCATCAAACGGATACCCTGATTTAGATCCAATTACAGAATCGATTCTGGTTTATGCGCTGCTTTTACATTGTCAATAGAACCATCCTGTCACATTGTATTAATGCAGACGAAGAGTGAACTGCTTACATTTTACAAGGGTTTCCAGTTAATTCTCCGTCATCAGCTTCTTTAAAATTTTTTTCGGTTTCTGGCGGTAAAGGTTCAAATAGATTACCATCTAATTTTTGAGTATAGGCTTTGTGGTCTATGTCCGATAAATGTCCGAAATATGTCTAATATGTCCGATAAATGTCTGTTATAACAATTCGTACTTTCGCCCCTTCTTCTCACCAAGTTCTTTTAAAATCCCTTTGCTTACCAACTCCTGCAAATCACGGTATAGCGTCTTCTCAGAAACCTCAGAAACTATGGTTTTAAAAGATGATAGATTTATACTCTTCTTCTCTTTCACATACATCACTGCTTTAATCTGTCTTTCCTTGAGACCTAACCTTTTAAGATTTTCTTCATTCCATTTATCCTGGTAAAATCTTACAGTAAATACCCCATGTTCTTCCTCAAAATCAGGTTCAGGAAGTCCCTGCTCCTGGCATTTCTCCATTATCTTGATTGTCCCCCTCCCCCAGCTTTCTATAAAACCTGCCTTATAAAAAACATCTGCTAAAAGAGTATTTCTTGGTTTGGATAAATGTTCTGTCTTTAATTTTTCTACCGGAACTTCAGGGGGGAGCTTTCCTTCATTCATTATGACTAATCTATCACTATATACTCTTATCTGAATAGAAGAAGTTCCTATATAATTTCTATGAATTAGAGCATTTATAATTGCTTCTCTTAAAGCTTCATAAGGATATTCTAAAATTTCTCTTCTATGAATTCCTTCAAATTTAATTTTGCTTATTAAATATTTGGTTCTTAAAATTTCTAAGGCATTTGTAATTTGCTCAAAAAGATTCCCTTCAACAATATCACTACTCTGTATATCTGTTTCAGTTATAAATTTGCCAATCTTTAAAAAAGCAGCAGGATAAAATCGTTGCGGATTTTTACCAAAAAGCAAAATTGCTGCCTTTTTTAATTTTTTATCTCCCTGTAAGTTTAATTTTTCAAGAATTGTCTGATAATCTTTTTCTGCAACAATAGAAGAAATTCTATCTACCGCATATTTTTTAAATTCATCGATTGTCTTTATGTTAATATCGTTAAAACCTGCTTTCTCCTCCATAAATTCATCCCAGGTCTTACCAGATTTTTCTATTAAAAAATTAGTAAGTTCTTCTCCCTTTAATTCGAAGCTATTGCTTCCACTTCTAATATAATATTTTCCATTGTGAGATATAGATACAGAAGAAGGATTGATAAAGATATGAATTATATCTTTATCTCCCACCTTTTCAATTTTAACTGAAGGAATTATTCCTAATTTATTTCTTATCTTATTAGGAATATCTTCTAATAATTTTTTAGATTTTTTAACCCCTATAGGATTACCATTATCATCTACCCCAACTATCAATTCCCCGCCATCTTTATTAGCAAAAGCAACTATCACCTTGAGAAATTCATCTCTCCAAGAAGGTTTATACTCAATATTTTGTGTTTCCATATTTCTTCTCCTGCTTAAATTTTCTTTTACTTTTATTTATATAATTAAAACTTCTTATGAAAATGACTTAACTTTGGAAAATAGGGACACATTAAGAAACTCCTCAGATCCTATAGGTTTTCCGCTAAAAGTTACCGAATCATTGACCTGGTACACCTTCTCTATTTATTCAAATAAAATGGGATATGTTGTCACTATTTATAATTCTATTATTCAATCATTAAAACTGAATCTTAATTGAGGATTCTCTTTTTGAACTAATTTCAACACTATTTTTACAAATTCCTCTGCTGTTTTCAAAGCATTTTCTGCTTCAATTTTAGAAACAGGAAGGAAAGGGTCATAAGTAAATTGATTTCGTTTCCGCCGCATATGACCAAATTTTTTAATGATATTTTTAAATTCTTTCCCCAGGATGCCTCCGGATAATTCTATAATTGTTTTATGCTGTTGGCCATCGACTGATCGGTACCCTTTCATAAACACTATTGACCTGCCACATCTTAACATTGCCAAATATGCATAATTATAAGTAACTTCTTCATCAATTTTTAAATTAGCTTTGGCAGTAATTATATCTTTCTGAGCTCTAAGTAAAAGTGCTTCAATGTGAGAAAAATCTACTTTTTGTTTTTTAATTAAACCTTGATTCAACATTATTTTTACTGTATCTTTATAGTCCATTTTCATCCCCTATTAAAAATATTTTCTTCTCTTTTAAAATATCCAAGATAAAAGGATTGCCCCCTTCTTTCTTCTTTTTAAAATCTTCTTTCCCATAAATAGCATAATTTATTTCTCTTTGTAATTTTCTCTCTAATCTGCCTATCTCTTCAATCAATTTATCCTCATCAACTTTTCCTATAATCAATAAATCTATATCGCTATCTTCTCTCTCTTCTCCTTTAGCAAAAGAACCATAAACAAAAGCCTGGCTTATACCCTTAAACTTTTCTAAGATATTATGAAGCATTTTGGGGGCACCGGAAGTTTTAAAGATAATACTTTTTAGTTCTTTAAAAAGAGGATAAGATTTATTTAAATAATAATAAACGAGGTTTCCTTTATTTTCACTAAGAAAAAGTCCTGTGCTTTCGAGTTTAATCAACTCACGGCGAATATTTCCCACTGAAAAGTTAAGTATTCTCTCTACCTCTCTTAAATAGTATTTTTTGTTTGGATTGGTAAAGTAGAGAACTAAGAGTTCTTCTCTTAATTTAGATTTGGTAATACGAAACATATCCATAACTGTAGTCCTTTCTGAATACAATTGTAGTGTTTATTGACTACAATGTCAAACTGTATTGTGGGTTTACCGGGGTCTTAATTTAAATAGGTACACATTAAGAAACTCCTCAGATCCTACAGGTTTTCCGCTAAAAGTGGCCGGATTATTGACCTGGTACACCTTCCCTATTTATTTAATTTAAAAGTAAAAATATTAATTTTCTAAGAAAATGGGATGTGTTGTTCCTATTTAATTGTAACGCTTTGTTAGCCAGTTTTATTCTTTAAACAACTGCAATTGGTTCGTATAATTAGAAATCCTTTTTTCTGCTAACTTCACATACTCTGGATTAATATCATATCCAATATAATTTCTTTTGTCTTTTATGGCTGACAAACAGGTCATTCCACTTCCAACAAAAGGATCTAAAACAACATCACCCTTAAAACTATATAACTGAATCAGCCGATGAGGTAGTTCTTCCGGAAAAGGTGCAGGGTGTCCGATTTGTCTTGCTGAAACTGCTGAAAATGTCCATATACTTTTCGTCAATTCTAAAAACTCTTCTTTTTTTATCGTATTCTCTTTATCTTTTTTCTTTCTTGAAAACGTATCTTTGGAAAAGATCAAAATATATTCGTGAATATCTCGTAAAACAGGATTTGCAGCAGAAAGCCAACTTCCCCATGCAGTGGAGGGGCTAGCACTTGAAGCTTTGTTCCAAATTATTTCACCACGCATTAGATAGCCATTTTTTTGCATAGCTTCTATAATATAACTATGGAGAGGTATGTAGGGTTTTCTTCCAAGATTGGCAATATTGATACATGCACGTCCACCAGGTACTAAAACACGATATGTCTCTCTCCAAATAGTATTTAGTAATTCTAAATATTCTTTAAGGCTTAAATTATTATCATATTCTTTAGACACATTGTATGGCGGAGATGTGATCATTAAATGGATACTATTATCAGGCAGTTCATCCATTTTTTCACTGGATTTACAGAAAATTTTATTGAGATTCTTTTTAAGAATTTCGTTCTCAATATATTTTACTTTCTTCCCATTACATAAGCCATCATACAATCTGCTTTTATAAAATTTGGTGGAATCGTGATTAATACGCCCCGGAGTTCCAAATGAACTTGTCTCTGTGCCATTTCGCTTTTCTTTGTATGTATTATTTGCCATTTTATCTCCTTATAAGTAATAAAAATTTTTTTGCTTTTGTTTCAAAATCTGGTTCCTTGTTTGCAATTTCAATTATTCGTCCTAACTCTTTTCTTGACTTCATACCAGAAACAAACTCTCTCTTTTCAGATAATAGATTATGGAGATTCTGGTTTAACTCATCATATGAATCCATTCTAATAAAACCACTATCAGGCGTTTGTTTGAGGTTATTCCCATTGTTATCTAAAGGATTCGGGTTTACGGACCAAAATCCTTGAATTATTCCAGCATGATAAAGGTGGTCAACTTTAGAAATATAACTTTCAGTAATTGGAGTATTCCCAAGAATAATAATAGGTATTCGAGAAGCACTGTAACCAGAAACACGAATATTAATGCTCTTGCCAATTGCTTTTAACATTGAATCTGAACGAAGTAGTCCAGGATTACCTTTGTGGGTCTTAAAATCACCCAAACAAATCAATTGGTTGTCCCTTAACTCCCAATTCCATACAATTGACATCTTCACCTCAAAAATTACTGTTATGTCTTTCGCATTTTACTCTCTATGCTTCTTTTTGGAAAATACAACATCAGCAGGAGATTGGGGAGTAAGACCAATTTCATTACAAATAGCACCTTGAATAGCATAAAGTCCCTTAGTGCGTGCAAATTCTTGAAGCAAATCTACTGAGTATTTTTCAGTAAAATTACCAATTAGAGCATTTCTACTTTGTAATGTTGATTTTTTGCCTTTGTATGACTTTGGCCAATAGGAATAATAGCGAGAATCATCACCTAAATAAAAAAGTTGCTCAGGTGTTGCGAACTTCCGTGCTTCATTGAAAAATTCAATCTCTTTATCTTTTGTCCATAAATCAGGCATAAATTCCTCCTCTTTTTATAAATACTGCAGTCGTTCCGGAATAAGAGATCACAGAAAATCAAGTAATTTGGTCGGACAGCCATATCTCATATATATTTCCTTTTTTAAATTTTCCTTATTACACCTTTTATTTTACCAATTATTCTAATATAATTTTCATTGGGTTTAATAATTATTGGTTCCATTGTATCATTTTCGGGTTGTAGCCTTATTCTATTTTTTTCTTTATAGAATCTTTTCACTGTTGCTTCATCTTCAATGAGTGCAACTACTATATCGCCTTGCTCAGCATCTTGTTGTTGAGAGGCTATTACATAATCTCCATTTAAGATGCCAGCATTAATCATACTATCACCCTTAACTCTTAAAGCAAAAATTCCGTTAGAATTTTTTATGATTGATTTATCAATAACGATATTTCCTTCTATATTTTCCTGAGCAAGAATTGGTCTACCTGCTGAGATCTCTCCGACTATAGGTATTTCGATTGCATTATTTTTATTATTTTCATTTGATGCAGTATGAACTAAAACTTCAATACCTCTTGCTTTATGCGCACGGCGAGAAATGTAACCTTTTCGCTCGAGTGCCCCAAGATGATCTTGAACAGCGTTAGGAGATTTAAAAGAAAATTTTTCTTGAATCTCAGGAATAGATGGAGGGTATCCAAATTTTTCTTTATTTAATATTATAAACCTTAATATTTCACCTTGACGTTCTGTAAGTATTAAGCTTTTCATGTGTTTTACCTCTAATTGTTTATGTTAAAATAGTACTATAATTATTTACAGTTGTCAAGCTTTAATTTGAAACTTATATTTAAACCTTATTTAACACAAATAATACATAGATTTCTTTTAAATCTCTTACAATATTCCTATTTATATTTATTTCTAAAGAAAATAAAAATTCTAAATTTCAATATTAATTATTATCCCCTGTTCTTCCCATTCCTCCCATTCGAGGTTGGTTATTTCTGGTAATTGAGTGAGAGCTTGAGGTTCTTTGAATCCTCCCAGCTCTTCTCTTAAGGCGATTATTTTCCGGGCAAGTGGTTCGCTTATTTGCATTTGACTTTGCAAATAAATTATATCTTATTTATTTATCTAATTTGATTCTAAAAAATCAAAACGGAAACTATTGCTATCATTTTTTGCGAATCTTTTACTATATTAAATTAGTAGCTATCGCCCATAAGTAAAAGCTCTCGGGAGAAATTACTTTTAATTTATTTATGATATCAAGGCCATTTGGAAGGTCTACATCCTTTATTTTGTCCAAATATTTCCTATCTAATTTTATTTTTTTGATATCTATATCCAAACGATCATCCCTAATCAAAGAAGCCAGGCAAGTAACTTTTGAGGCATCTTCTTTAGCGTTATTTAAACTTTCGTTATCAGATTCATTTAATATATCGATATCGATTGAAAGTCTTTTAAGTTCAGGAATAAGCAACATTAATCCTGTACCGCCCTTAAAAATTAGATTAACATTGTTTTCGATTAAACTACCAAGCAATTCAAATGCATATATTGCTTTTTCTATTAATATTGGATCTGCTTTTATTTCTCTATATTTACTTATTATCCAATTATTTTCAAAACATCTCTTTTTAATCATTTGTTATCCATAAATCCACTAATGCGATATTATATTAAAATGTCGCATTAGTGGATTTTATTAATTTCTATAAATAGGTTTTTTATTTCGTCTTTTATTTTTCTATTATGAGCATAATCAAGCATTTCTGCCATATTGATCCGGTAATTAAGAATTATATTGGAAACAATTTTTATATATTCATCTTTATCTATAAGGCTAATCTTTTTCATTTCCATGAATAAATCAACAAGTATTTTTTCTATCTTTGTCAGATTTTTTTCTTTAGAAATGCGAGAAGAAACAGAGGGTCTTAATATAATAGTTTTTTTTAATTCCATAAATTTTTCTGCTTCAATTTTAGAAGGATTAAGGTAGATATTATAATAATTTTCGGTTAAAAAATCTTTTAGAGTAGATAGAAAATCTTTATCAGTATAGATAAAAGTTACAAATTGGCTTGGTAAATGATGAAAGAATCCTTTTAGTTGTTCGGTACTCCAGCAAGAAAATTCAAGAAGTGGAAATTTTTCTATCAATAATTTTATAATTTTTTTAGTAGGTTCTATATTCGCTCAAATTCTTTTTGAATATTAGAATACCATCCTCTGCCTGCGGGATATATAACTTTATTTTTTTTAAGAAGGTAAAGATATTTTTTCAAAGTATCTTCTTCGAATTTAATTCCCTTTTCAGTAGAATATCTTTTTAAATCGTTAATATGAAAATAATATTTAACTCTTGCGTACTCAATAATAGATTCTTTAATAGTTATGTTTGCCATCATTCCTCCTTTGTCATTTTATCTGTATCGGGGGACGGTTAAAAAAATTAATCTTTTTTAAGTTTTCGGTTGTCAGTTTTTAGGATAGAGATTGCCGCGCTTTCTTCGAAAGCTCGCAATGACAGAGAGATAGATTGCCATTGCCGCGTCGCTTCGCTTCTCGCAATGACAGAGGGATAGATTCCCGCTTTCGCGGGAATGACAGAGATAAAGGAAGCGATGAGATTGCCACGCTTTCTTCGAAAACTCGCAATGACAGTAAAGAGATGGATTCCCGCTTTCGCGGGAATGACATATGGAGGAATAGAGAGGTTCACCCTCACCCTGCCCTCTCCCCTCAAGGGCGAGGGTTAGACAAAAATCAGAATCTTTTAGTAGTTGCTCCTACTTCATCAGGGAAGACCTTCATCGGAGAGATGGCGGCAATAACCCAGGCCATTCATAAGAAGAAAGCTATCTATTTGGTACCACTGCGTTCTTTAGCAGAAGAAAAATATCGGCACTTTAAAAAACTTTATAGCGGAACAAACTGTAATATAGATATTCTGGTCTCCTCCCGAGACCGGAGGGAAGATGATAGGAAAATAGTTAAGGGAAAATATCAGATAGCCATAATGGTCTATGAGAAGTTTAATTATTTCCTTTTGAAATATCCTCAGCTTTTAGAAGATACTTCTTTAATTATAATAGATGAACTGCAGATGATTCATGACCCGATAAGAGGACCGCTATTAGAAGGGATGATTGAGCATATCCGCAAGAAATATCCGGAAATCAGGCTTATCAGCCTATCAGCTTACCTGGAAAATGAAGCAGGGTTTTTAAGCTGGCTCCCTGCTTATCCCCTGCTCTCCTATAAGCGTCCGGTAGAACTACGCAAAGGAATAATGCGGCACGGTGTTTTTAGATATATAACCCATAATAAAGGCGAATACGGAGAAGAAGAATTCTTTAAGGTGGAAGAAGGTCAAAATAATCCTTATGAAGATTGCCTAAAGAGTACTATTTCCCATTTTATTAGAAATAATGAACCAACTCTGCTCTTCTTTCCCACCAAGAAAGAGACCCGAAGGTGGGCGGGATGGCTGGCAGAAGAGATAGATGCTCCGAGGGCAGAAGGGGCTATTGCTGAGCTCTCACGGCTGGAGGAGACCAGGTCTCGTGATGAATTATTATATTTATTGGAAAAAGGTATCGCCTATCATAATGCCGACCTTTCCTGGGAAGAAAGAAACCTGATTGAATCATATCTGAAAAAAGGTGAAATAAAAATAATCTGTGCTACTACTACCCTGGCTATGGGAATAAACCTGCCTTTTAAAAATGTAATCTTATCCGGTGAGAAATATGTATCTGATAATGGAGATTATAAGAGCAGTTACCGCACCAACCTCTCCCTTGCTGATGTGGAGAATATGGGAGGAAGGGCCGGAAGGTTAAACTGGAAAAAAGAGGAGTTCGGAAGAGTAATCTTTTTGGCTGATTCTTTATTTGCAGAGACCGTGCTGCAAAATGTCTATTTTAAGTTTATGAAAGAAGATAAGAAGAGACATAGAGAGATGGTAAGTGAAGCTGGTGAATTATATATTCCTGCTTTAAAATCAAGTACACAGCAGCTCTATCGGCCGGTAAAGGGAGAGAAAGATTTTATAACTTTTTTATTGAGGGCTATGGTGAGCGGAGAAGATAGTAAAGATAAAATAAAGAATTATTTAAGGGGAGTAACTCCTAATTTTTCGGAAAACAGCAGTTACTGGGTATTTGATTTTGAAAAAGGAGATTTGGAGAAAGAGATTAATTACGCACTCGAAAAGCTGCTGGAATATAATCTTATCACTGAAGAGCTTTCTCCTACCGAAGAGGGAATTCTAATTTGTGCTAAGGGGATTGGTATTAAGACCTATCTTTACTTTAAAGAATACTTAGAAAATAAGAAGGGTAAGCTGAGCAATTTGGAGATAATTACCCTGCTTGCTTTAAGCGAGGAAGGCAAAAGATTTTTCATTCCCTTCCCTCAGTTTAACCATACAGCAGACAGATATAACTGGAATGACTGGAAGGATCAATATTATAGGAAGATGAGACAATTAGTGCTGGAAGCGGGAGAAGAGCATAAAGAGGTATATCAGGATATTTTTGATGAGGAAAATATTTCTTTGGATACTGAAGATTTTTTATCTATTAAGAAAGCTGTCTTTCTTTATGATTGGATGGGAGAAAAAGAGATCAGGAGATTAGAAGAGGAGCATAAAATTTATGGAGGGTCAATACAGAAATTAGGTGAAGGATTCTCCTGGCTGGCTGATGCACTGGGGGGTGTGGCAGAAAGTTTGGGCTGGGATGGGGATAATAAGCTCGGTTCCAAGAAGAGTGTGTTGACAGAAGACGATAAAATTAAGAAAGATAATTTGGGAAAGATCAAAGTGTTGTCGGAAAGGCTGGCCTGGGGAGTGGAGGAAGAAGGATTAAGGTTAGCGCGTCTGCATATCCCCGGATTAAGCAGAAGCTATATAAGGGCACTGCTAAGAGAGGGTTATGATGATAGGAAATGTCTGCAGGAATTATCCGAAGAAGAACTGGCCAAAGTCCTGCCTCAAAGATTAGCCGGAAGAATCAAAAAGAGATTCCCTGCTAAAAACCCTCCACTAAAAACTGATAACCGTGATCTTGAAACTTCCATTTCTTGCCCACACACACTAAATACTAACGCCCAGCGACTGACGACTATTTTGCAAATTGATATCCACCGCCCGGACAGAATCATCTTTGAAGACAAAGAAGTTAAAGTTACTACCATAGGTTTTTCTTTATTGTATCTATTGGCTCAACATAGAGGACAAGTAGTGGGCTATGAAGAAATTTTAAAGAAATTTTGGGAAGATGAAGAAGATGCAATTTATACACGGATAAATTATCATATTTGTAAAATTAGAAAAGATATTTCAAAAATAATGGATAAAAAAGAAGATAACACAAAGAAGATTGAAAATATTTTTAAAGCAATCTCCGGCAGAGGTTTAATGTTTAATATTAAAGAAGAGGAATTAGAAATAAACTAATTGATACTATTCAAAGGAGATATTTATTAAGACTGAAAAGACAAAACTTCTAATTCAGAATGGGTCTGGCGAGCAGAATTAACAATTTTTTCCAATTGTTTGGCAGTTTTAGAATCAATCCATTCTTCACCACATTGACTACAAACCTTAGCCGGTACTTTTTTTACCACAACTACACCAAATTTTAAATCAACACTATAAATAGTATAGCCT
>Ga0209979_1004276_pt1 | contig 11927 bp, 8 predicted proteins | sample AnhtaG_FD_183114 | JGI IMG/M metagenome (GOLD analysis project Ga0209979, IMG submission 183114) | Deep subsurface microbial communities from Anholt, Denmark to uncover new lineages of life (NeLLi) - Anholt_01485 metaG (SPAdes) (version 2) | ecosystem: Environmental > Aquatic > Marine > Oceanic >...
ACTTTCTGGAGCATGTCACCGATGTCGAGAGGGCTCTACTGGAGATGATGCGGGTACTTAGAAAAGGAGGTCTACTGTTAATCAAATCTCCCAATCTACTTAGTCCCTATACCTCGTTCATAAAATTCTTCAGTATTTTGGTAGCTTCCGGCAGCAGATCTTCATTATGGGGAGAAACGAGGTTGAGCTCGCTTCGGATCCTGGTAAGGAATTGTTATTATTCTCTCAAAAAGTGTCTCTCATCAAAACCTAATTTTATTTATAGAGAACCTGATCTTAAGGTTATGGAAAGCGATGCTGATAGTGTCTATCTCCTCAACCAAGTGGATTTAAGAAATTTCTTTTGTCAGAGGGGTCTTCCCATCCTCAATTTAACCTGGGGTCGAAATCGGTGGCGAAGATTATTATCGTCATTAGTTCCTGGTTTTGCTCCCTCTGTTGGATTGGTAGTCAAAAAGGTCTAAATATCAATGGGAGATTTTTCATCGAGGATTGCTTTGGTGATAGCACTTATGGCTATTTTTGGGTTCGTAGGCTGGTTTAATCACTCGGCCCTGGCCATAAATTTGCCAAAGAGACTGGCAGAAAAAAAGTATCACCCTAAAATGGAGAGTGTACTGGGAATGCTGAGAGAGAAATACATTGAGGGTAGGGCAGTGGCGGAGACTTTTTCCCGTAAGAGACAGATTCTCTTTCATGATGATGAGGTCACTGTTGTTTTAGTGCCGCCGGAAGATGAAGATTCTTCATTTATTGATCAGGTGGGTTTGCGCTCCTGGGGGGCTAGAGTTGAGGCTGTCTCTCCTCATTTACTGAGGGCGAGTGTTCCTGTGTCCAACCTCGATAAGATTGCCGACAAAGTTGCTGGCATCTCATACATAAGATTACCTCTTACTCCTCTTCCTGCCGAAGTGAGAAGTGAGGGAGTTGAACTAATCAACGCTTTAGCATATCAAAACTCTGGCTATCTGGGTCAAAATACTAAGGTAGCTATTATTGATCTTGGATTTGAAGGACTAGCAGCTGCCCAAGCTAGCGGGGATGTACCCTATACCATTATAGGCAAGGATTTTACAGGGGGAGGACTGAGCCATGGGACCACTCATGGAACCGATATGGCTGAGATCGTACATGATGTTGCGCCCCAAGCCCAGCTCTACCTCATTAAGATAGCCGATGAGGTTGATCTTGAAAATGCTAAAGATTACTGTGTTTCTGAAGGTGTGGATATTATTAATCATTCCTGGGGCTGGTTTAATACAAACTTCACCGATGGAACCGGGTTAGTATGTAGTATTGCCGACGATGCCCGATCTAATGGTGTTCTCTGGGTCAATGCTGCCGGCAATTGGGCAGAGAAGCATTATCAGGGATTATTCACCGATAGTGATAATTGGCATGATTTTACTCGGGGAGACGAGACCAACATTATCCAGACATCTAGCGGAGAGGACATTTACATATACCTGACCTGGAATGATTGGCCTACTACTAGCCAGGATTACGATCTTTATTTATTTGTTTTATTTGGTTCGGATCTTGTCCCTATAGCTGATTCAACCAATAGACAGACTGGTACTCAACCCCCTACGGAGAGCATCGTCCTCCAGAATGCTTTACCCAATACTTACTATATAGCTATTTACAGATATAATGCTACCGAGGATAAAGAATTGAAGATCTTTAGCTTTTCTCATTCTTTACAATATCAAACACCGACCCATAGTCTTTCGGCACCTGCTGATGCCGCAGGAGTCGTAGCTGTAGCTGCCATTGATCAGGCCAATTGGCAGACTGGCCCCCAGGAGGATTATAGTTCCCAGGGCCCTACCACCGACGGAAGGACTAAGCCTGACATAAGCGGCCCTACCAACGTTGCTACTTTTACTTCCGGCCGGCAAGGGGGGACATCCGGTGCCACGCCTCATGTGACAGGTGCCGCTTCTTTGTTACTGTCCAGGTATCCTGGACTCGCCTCAGATGAAATACAGGCAATTTTGGAGAGGTGCGCCGTCGACATGGGTAATCCAGGTAAGGATAGCATCTACGGTTCGGGGCGGCTAAATTTATCCCTTAACACGCCTCCAATCCTCTCCTGGACCGGGGAACCCAATTATGTCTCGGATGGATTGAATCCAGATAGGGGGAATACTTCTACACAATTTATCTATCGGGTAATGTACACTGATCTGGACAACGATGCTCCCAAAAATGATTATCCCAAGGTTCATATTTTGAAGGAAGGATCGGAGATCTCGGATAGTCCCCTCGCTATGGATGAGGTAGATACCGGGGATACTACCTATACTGATGGGAAGCTTTATACTTATACCAAGACTGACTTAGCTACGGGCATGGACTACAGTTATTACTTTGAGGCTAAAGATCAGAGCAATGCAAAAGCGGGTGGTGCGCCAACAATCGAGACAAGCGGGCCTGACAGAGTCCTCTCTGCAAATTTGGTAAGTTTGATAGTCTACCCTAATCCATTTAGTCCAGCAAAGGGGCATACCCAAATTATCTTTGATAGATTAACGCCTGATGCAACTATTCGCATCTTCAATCTCTCTGGTGAAGAGGTCTTCAGGGAGGATGTGAGTTGGCAGATAAGTTGGCCCTGGAATGTGGAGAATAACCAGGGAGAGACTGTGGCTAAGGGTATTTATATCTATTTGGTTACCAATAGTGTGGGGGAGAAGAAGATAGGAAAGATCGCTGTGATTAAATAGATAGATATGGGGGAAACAGAGTGGATAAAGAAATTTCAGTAGTTATTCCCGTTTGCGATGAGGGAACAAGTCTTCCCGAGTTATACACCCGGTTAAAGTCTGTGATGAACAGTCTGGGTAAGACATATGAGGTGATTTTTGTCGATGATGGTAGCAAGGATAATTCATTCGCTATCATAGAGGAGTTTTATAATAAGGAGAAAACAGTAAAGGGTATTCGCTTTAAGAAAAACTTTGGCAAAGCGGCCGCACTTTCTGCCGGGTTTAAATATGCCAGGGGTAAGGTAATCATAACCATGGATGCTGACCTTCAAGATGATCCAGGGGAGATTCCCAATTTTCTTCACAAGCTTGATGAGGGATATGATTTAGTTACGGGCTGGAGGTTTAAAAGAGCCGACCCCATTTCAAAAACTCTGCCTTCCAGACTATTTAACCGTTTAACTTCTCTATTAACCGGAGCCGGTATTCACGACTTTAATTGTGGATTTAAAGCTTACCGGAAGGAAACTGTCGAAGATATTGATATTTACGGTGAACTGCACAGATATATTCCCGTTCTTGCTCGCTGGAGAGGTTACAAGATTGGTGAGATTAAGGTAAGACATCATCCACGGAGGCACGGTAAGTCTAAATATGGTGCTGAAAGACTTTTGAGAGGGCTGACGGATTTATTCACCGTTATCTTTCTAATCAGATATGTGGAAAGACCGTTTCATCTATTCGGAGTGATTGGGTTGTTGGTATTTTCGGCGGGATTTGTTATTAATATTTATCTAGCCATGCTCTGGATAATACTTAAGCAGGGAATTGGATCTAGACCTTTGCTTATCTTGGGGATGTTGTTAATGTTAATTGGCTTTCAGATCATATCTACCGGGTTGATCGGCGAGATAATAGTTAGTACGAGATCCAAGGATAATCAGGGTTACACCATTGACAAAGTGCTTGAATAGACCTTGACGATTTTTCCACTCTCTGGTGAAAGTGGTCGGTGAAAAAGGAGATAAGTAGTATAAGGGAGAAGGTAGTGTGCGATTTTCAAATTCAACCAAGCGCCACTTTGTGAAAGTTCGGTTTCTGGTCATGGTAGTAGGGGTTATTCTCTGGATTGCCACTGGTAATATTGCCCGAATAGGTAGAGGGGTGATTTCATTGTGGCAACCTATCCTGAAATATCCTTTCGCTTCTTATGATCAGAAAATGGCGGCAAAATGGGGCTACTACAATCTTTTGAAATTTGTTAAAGACCATACTCCGCCGGAGGCGGTCATAATGCATCCATCTCCGGAAATATTTTGGTTAAATGTGGGAAACCCATCGCTTCTTCAGTACTTTCTTTACCCAAGGGGACTACAGGGGGGATCTCGGGATACAATCAACCATAATAAAGCCATCACCCATGTATTGGTTGCTTGGGGAGAGGGGAAGGCTAAAGATCAAAGACTATATGGATGGCCAAGATTTCCGGTTAACGTGAGGAAATTTTACCATCTTCCATCCAAAAGGCAATTTTTGATAAATGGGCTTGATGTTGTCACCAAAGGGTCAGACCAAAAGTCGGCCCATTCAAAGGAGCTTTTACAAAACTACGTGTTTGACTCCCAAAGAGAAGTCAATGATCATCATCTGGTGAAAGTTAATGATCACTGCATAGAATATATTGAGCTCACCTATATTTTCAACCGGTACGACTATTGGACCAAAAATATCCATACGCTACTTACTAGGGGGACAGTGATTAAAGTTCAAGTGAAAGCAAATATGAAACACAGCGTTAATTTGATGGCAGAGATCACATACCATAATGGTAAGCGGAGCATTTTCGGATCCGGGTCTAATAGAGAAGTAGGCTCTTGGGAGTCTCTATTGATTGACGATCTTTACCAAAAAGCCAAAAGATACGGTCTTGCGCGGGGTTGGGACACAAAAAAGATGTGGATTAGCGGAATTGGGGTGAATACCGGTCTTCCCCTGGAGATGCCATATCTTGAAAAGTGGGGTATTATAGAACTTGAAAAAGGAGAGAAGGTGGAAAATGGGGAGTTGGCTGGTGAGATTGACAACGCTTCAATTTTTGTGAGAAGGGGAAATTTTTATAGAGCCAAGAATCAAATAAGGGAAGCTATAGCGAATTATGAATTGGCAGCTATGCTTGAGCCGTGGAATGGCTGGATTCATTATTGTTTGGGAGACATCTATAGGCAGGAGGGCAACCTGCCCGAGGCAATCTCTCGGTATACAGAAGCGATCAGGCTTGAACCTGATATTGCTTGGTTCTATTTAGCTCTGGGGGAGGTTTATAAAGAGCAAAATGAGACTGAGTTGGCCAGAAAGAACTTTAAGAAAGTCCTGAACCTGGATCCATTAAATGGTTGGGCTCGTATCGGCCTTGAGGAACTAGATAAAAAGCAAACTTAAAAACCTAGAGGAGGAAAAATTGAAAAGAGCGTTGATAACAGGGACCACCGGTCAAGATGGCTCATACCTAGCAAAGTTTTTGTTAAGTAAAGGTTATAAGGTTTATGGAACATACCGCAGGCTAAGCACTCCGAATTTTTGGAGATTGCAGTACCTTGGCATTTTTGAGAAAATTAACCTAATCCCGGCTGATTTAGCAGATATGTCTTCCATTGTTGAGGCAATCAGGATGACTCAGCCTGAAGAGATATATCACTTGGCGGCGCAAAGTTTTGTGGGGGCCTCTTTTGAGCAACCTTTAGGAAGTGGTGAGATTACCGGCTTAGGAGTTACTCGAGTCTTAGAGGCAATAAGACAAGTTAATCCAGAAATCAAGTTTTATCAGGCTTCCACCAGTGAGTTATACGGAGATAACGCCCATGCCCCTCAGAATGAAAGTACTCCTTTCCAGCCGTCCTCTCCTTATGCGGCAGCTAAATTGTACGGCTACTCAATAACCCGGATATATAGGGAGGGCTATGGGATGTTTGCCTGTAATGGGATTCTTTTTAACCACGAGTCACCGTTAAGAGGTTTAGAATTTGTAACCAGAAAGATCTCTAATACCGCAGCAAAGATTTTTTTAGGCTTAGAGAAGGAATTAAAATTGGGGAATCTGGAGGCTAAGAGAGACTGGGGCTATGCTCCGGAATATGTAGAATCAATGTGGTTAATGTTGCAGCAAGAAAAATCTGATGATTACGTAATTGCCACCAATGAGACCCACTCGGTAGGAGAATTTCTCCAGGAAGCGTTCAATATCTTAGACTTAGACTGGCGAAGATATGTTAAAGAGGATAAAAAATTTTTTAGGCCTTTGGATGTGAGTTTACTCCAGGGAGATTTCTCAAAAGCAAAGGAGAGACTCGGCTGGGAGCCAAAGGTGAGGTATCAAAAGTTGATGAAAATAATGGTTGAAGAAGATCTTGAGCGATGGAAAAGATGGCAAAATGGAGAAAGATTTCCTTGGGATGCGGCCAATTATCCAAGTGAAGCAAATATATTGACCAGGGGCCCCAGAATCTAATACGGTGCTCACCAATATTAAGAAACTGAATTTCAAGGGCTACGGCGTAGTAAAATGTTTCTGGTAGGACTTATAGTTCCCATCGTATTCGGCTTTGTTATAACTCTCCTCATCAGCCCGGGGGTCAAATTCTGGGAACGTCTTGCCTTGAGTTATGGTTTGGGGTTTGCCTTTTTAACCCTGGCTATGTTTTTCCTTAACGTAGTTGGAATTAAGTTTTCCTTGCTAAATACTCTTATTCTTGTGGGCGGAATATTCTTTGTTCTCCTTGGGTATCTCATTAAAAAAAACTGGACTGCTGGCTTTTCACTAAGGAAAATCCAGCTTTTCCGAAGGATAAAGGAAGCTGTTGGCTCTCTCTCAATCTTTGAAAAAATTATAGTTTCGCTCCTATGCTTCTTTATCTTTTCCAATATAGTCATTGGCGTTTACTGGCCTGTTTACTGGTCTGATGCCTTAACAGTCTATGATTTTAGGGCGAGACTTCTTGCCCGGACTCTATCCTTTCCCCAGGCAGCTGCCCTGAACATAGAGTACCCAGGAGCGGTTTTCTCCTATCCACCTATGACTTCTCTGGTGCATACCTGGTTATATCTTTGGGGTTGGGCTAATCCTAAGATTTTCTATCCCTTACTTCTTATTTCTCTAGCTACCATCTTTTATTATTCCTTAAGGGATCATAGTCCTCGCTACCACTGCCTGATATTTACCTTGATTTTAGTTACCATCCCTCACCTGTATTCACATGCAACCTGTGCTTATACCAATTTTCCTTTTGCTTTTTATTTTAGTGTAGCGAGTTTATACTTTTACCGCTGGATGACTCAAGAGAAAAGGGGCTTTTTAGTTCTAGCAGGGATTTTTTTGGGATTTACTTCCTGGGTGAGATATGAATCAGAGATATTTTTCTCAGGATATTTGGCCATTTTAGTGGTCTTCAGTCTTTCTCGAAAGCGCTATTTCGCTCCTTTTTTATTTGCTCTTCTCTATTTTGCCATTCAGCCCCTATGGAAGATCTATTTTCAACACGTCTTGCACCTTGGTATTTCCCCTCGTATAACATCCAGGATTTCTACTAGTATGGACATGTCTGGCAACTTGCTTGATTTTATGCGATGGAAAGAGGTCATGCTGTTTTTATGGGAGTGGGTGGGTTACTTCCATGTGGCTTTTGCTATGCTCATTTTAACTGGTTTGCTCTATATTGACAGGGTACGAAAACATCGTTTTTTATTTCTGATGATTGCTTTAAACCTAATTCTATTGGTAGTAGCAACCTACATATATTCACTAACTGCACCGGGCTGGAACAGCTCCGGGACTGGGGGATCTGTCAGGCGTTTATTCATCATGTTTTTACCGATTATCTGGTATTTCATCGCTGTGATGACCGCAGAACCCAAATTGTTGGATCATAACTCTGAGTTGGCCGATGTCCTCCCCGAGAGTGAGAGTTAACAGTCTATCGGGTCAAAGCTGTGTGATTGCTTCTTTGAATACTATCCGTGAGGGGAATATTTACATATTAGCAACTGAACAAGATCAAAGAGTAATTCAACTATCTAATTTATTAGTCTTCTTATCATACCGGGAAAAAAATTTGGAACCAAAATAGGTGATTTTATTCTAGAAGGATAAAGTGATCTGAAATGAATTTACTCCATTGACAATGTTGATAGGGGGATAGCAACGGGGAGGGCCTATATGAAAAAATACAGGGTCGTTCTAATTAGCGATATCATTGCTCCCTATAGGCTTCCATTGTTTGAGAAGCTTTCCCAGAGCCCTCTAATAGACCTGCAGGTATATTTCCTAAGTGAATCAGCTAAAGATAGAAGATGGAAGAGGGGACTCAGTTGCAAATTCAATTACAAAGTACTCCCCAAGATTGAAGTTGGTTTTCAAGTTCGTGATTTATTCACCTACTTGGTCAATCCTACTTTCCCTTTTCACTTGATCCGAGAGGACTATGATGTTGTGATTAGTGACGGCTGGTTTAATTTTGCCTGTCAAGCTGCTTTTTTCATAAGTAAGATGAGCGGGAAGCCTTACGTTGTATGGTCCAGGAGCACCGTGTTTGAGCCAAGCTTGCTCAGGTGGACTTCACTGCCCTTGGTTAAGCTCATTGTAAGGCACTCAGATGCCTGTATTGCCCCTGGGAAGAGAGCGAAAGAGTATTTGATCTATCTTGGCGCCGATGAAAAAAAGATATTTATGGCCAGAAACACAGTGGATATCGATCATTTTCGGCGGGTAAGCCAACTGACCAGAAAAGATAGGTGTGAAATAAAGCAAAGTCAGGGCATTAGGACTAAGAAGGTAATATTGTATGTCGGGCAGCTGATTGAAAAAAAGGGTGTAAAATACCTGGTAGAGGCTTATAGTCAGCTACGTAAAGAATACGATGATGTAGGTTTATTGATCTTGGGCTATGGCTATAAAAAGCAAGAGCTGAAGAAGCTGTGTCAATCACAAAATGTTCCTGACGTTTATTTTGTCGATCACGTTGAGATAGATGAGATGCCAAAATTCTATGGAATCGCCGATCTTTTCGTTTTACCTTCTCGTCAGGATATCTGGGGATTAGTGCTTAATGAAGCTATGGCCTGTGGCTTGCCTGTAATAACTACCAAAAAAGTAGGTGCCTCTGTGGATCTAGTAAGAGAAGGAATCAATGGTTGGATCGTGGCAGAGGAGAATCCGGCTGAACTATACGAGGCCATTAAGAAAATAGTTGTTAATTCATCATTACGCCAGAAGATGGGACAAGAATCCTCTAGGATTATTCAGCGATTTGATATTGACAGTGCGGTAAATGGATTTTTATCAGCCGTAGAGCACGTTATGAGCCGGAATGAAGAGGCAGATCATCCAGGTCCAGGAGCTCCGTAATTCTACAAAACTGGGTCTCCTTGACAAGAAGCGACTGTTGCTCCAAGATAGGGAAGCTGACGTATGCGGATTTTGACGTTAAACATGTTTTTGATATGAATGAACAATTTGACTGCTCTATCGTCTGTGAAGTAATTAAACAGTTACCTAACCGTGATAAATTCCTTGGGAAGATTATCAGAATCCTTAGATTAGAAGGGAAGCATTGATAGCAGCAACGAGCATGGATTACTATCAACAACCAGACCCTTATCATAGAAAGGAATACAGCATTTATGAACTTGCAAATCTACTCGAAAAGTGCTTCGAAATGTTGCAATTCTAATATAATGAAAACCGCTTATAGGCATCGATCAAGAAAAACAAATGCAACAAAGATGGCAGCGGTCAAATTCGATCCATCGTATGTCGACGTAAGAAATGATATTCTGAATCTAGTTCCTGAAAAGGTTAGAAGAGTCTTGGACGTTGGTTGTAGTACTGGGGCGCTTGGAAAAAAGATAAAGCAAAGAAACACAACCGAGGTTATGGGCGTCGAATTTGATGAACAGATGGCTAAGGTTGCCCGAGAGAAGCTGGACAGAGTGATAGTGGGAGATGTTGAAAAGGTTAATTTTGAAGAACATTTTCCCGCTGAATATTTTGATTGCATAATTTTTGCAGATATACTAGAGCATTTGAAAAATCCCTGGGAGGTATTGAAGAATGCCACAAATTTTTTGAACAAGGAAGGAATCATACTTGCAAGCATCCCAAATGTGAGGCATTACACTACTATAACCAACCTTCTGTTCAAGGGATATTGGCCATATCGAGACCGAGGCATCCATGATAAAACTCACCTGCGATTTTTCACTCTTAAGAACATTAGAGAGCTATTTCAATACGCAGGTTTAGAGATTATTAGGACTGAAAGAAATTATCGAATAATTGAAAGACCACATTTGATTAATATATGTGCAAAATGTTTTGGGTTTCTTTTCAAAGACCTTCTTGCTTTTCAATATTTAGTAGTTGCCGAGAAGAAAAATACCGAGGGACTATGAAAATCGCAATCTTACCAGCTGATCTATTGCACAATTGCTTTGACCGAGCGGACCTATATAGCGAAGATACTCCAACGACACAATGAAGTACAGATAATCGCTTCCTTTTCGCGGAAGGAATTTGAAGAGCACTTCTGTCCTCAAGTGGAGGATATTCTAAGAAATATGAAGAATGTAGGACATCTGGTCTTAGCTAAATTAAGAAAAAAAGAGGTTAAATAGAGAATGAGGATTTCGTGTTTAGTTCACGACCTATCCGGTAATTGTCTGGTTAGAACCTATCCCATTGCAAAAGTTCTGGAACGCTATTATGAGGTTGAAGTCATTGGGCCAGTATCTTCAGTTGGCAATGAAATTTTTGAACCGTACAAAAATGAGTTTAGTTACAGACCGGTTTTACTAAATCAGAGATTGTCGAAGTTGTCAAAGATTGAAAAAGGAATCTTGGGAATTAAAGACCTAGTCGATCGCATTAGAGGAGATGTAATCTATGCATTTAAGCCCCTAGTTACCAGTTTTGGGATAGGTCTCCTAGCCAAACATATAAGAAGAATACCTCTTATCTTAGATATAGAAGATTGGGAGGCCGAGCGTTTTTACGATTGTTCGTACGGATCAAAATTAACTTCGCTACTTAGATTTTATGACCCGAGCAGTATGCTGTATACTCGCCTAATGGAACTTCTACCTAACTTGGCAGATGAAATTACAGTTGGATCAAATTTCCTACAAAGACGATTTGGAGGGATTAAACTGCCACATGGAGCCGATTGTGACTTCTTCGATCCTTCGAAGTATGATCGTGAAAAGCTCCGCAAGCGACATGGTTTGACTCATACATACACCATTCTTTTCGCAGGAACTCCACACCGCCATAAAGGACTAGAAGAATTAATTGAAGCATTGGAGATTCTTTCTTTGAATACCGTTCTTTTGCTGGTGGTCGGACACCAAACCGAGTATTTGAAAGAATTAAAAGAGGAGCATAATGCATACATTATGGCTATTGGTCCTCGACCTCATGTGGATATGTCTGAGTTTTTGAGTTTGGCAGATCTTGTTGTGCTGCCCCAACTGGATGTTTCCTTTGCTCAAGCACAAGTGCCGGGTAAGGTATACGAAGCGATGGCTATGGCAAAGCCTATTATAGCTAGTGCTATCTCTGATCTTCCTGAAATCTTGGATGGATGCGGATGCATCGTTGAGCCAGAAAACCCTGAGAAGTTGGCAGAAGCCATACGGTATGTTCTTGATCATCCGAAGGAGGCAGACGAGATGGGCTGGAAGGCTCGGGAAAGATGCATAAAGAGATATAGCTGGGATGCTATGGAAAAAATTTTGATTAAGATATTTAGAAAATATGAATAAATGTTTATCCAAATTCCAGTAGTTGATGGAATAAGAAAGCTTATTCCATTGCCAGTACGCAAGAAACCAATCTACAATTTCGATGGAGACGATTATTGCGAAAATAGAAAAACTGGCTATTCGTGAATAGAATTATTAGTGATATTAAGAAGGCGTGATCTAAGATCGGAAGAGGAGGTCAAATTCTTTGTCATACCTTTAGACGGGAGAGGAAGAGCAAAAATAGAGTAAGACTGCTGGTGACAATTAGGACGTGGACCACCTGAAGCAAAGTGTGATGAAATAGTCCTAGCAGAACAATCTCGAGAAAAGTACATCCGAGAAGGACCTTGATAAATCGCATATCTTTGAGAGCCAGAAGATATGCCGTATATACCATAACTAGAGCAATGAGACCCATGGCTA
>Ga0209979_1004277_pt1 | contig 11926 bp, 13 predicted proteins | sample AnhtaG_FD_183114 | JGI IMG/M metagenome (GOLD analysis project Ga0209979, IMG submission 183114) | Deep subsurface microbial communities from Anholt, Denmark to uncover new lineages of life (NeLLi) - Anholt_01485 metaG (SPAdes) (version 2) | ecosystem: Environmental > Aquatic > Marine > Oceanic...
AGGGAGCCGGGGGGAACGGACATCGGGGAGCAGATACGGCAGATTCTGTTAGCTTCGGACAATAAGGGAATGACCCCCGAGACAGAGATTTTGCTCTATGCCGCCAGCCGGGCTCAGCATCTGAGGGAGAAGATAGCCCCCGTCCTGGACAGCGGTCAATGGGTTATTTGCGACAGATATTCCGATGCCACCATTGCCTATCAGGGGTATGGAAGAGGATTGAACCTGAGCTTGATAGCCGAGCTTAACCGTTTGGTCTCGTTGGAATTGGAGCCCGATCTGACCATTCTGCTGGACCTTGATGTCCAAAGGGGGCTGAGGCGGGCAAGGAAAAGAGGGGAAGCGGGCAACCGCCGGGAGGAGAGGTTCGAAGAGGAGGGGGAAGCTTTTCATCAAAGGGTCAGGGAGGGTTATAGAGAGCTGGCAAGGCGATATCCCGGGCGAATAAAGACCGTTTCGGCGGAGGAGAGCATTGAGGAGGTTAACAGGAGGGTAATTGAGATTGTGTCTGCCCTGTTGAAGGGCTGATAGGAGTTTAACAGAAATGCCCTTTGCCACCTTTATCGGCAACCAGCATATCAGGGAGGGGTTGCAGCGAGCCCTGAGAAACAACTCCCTTCCCAATGCCTATATCTTCTACGGACCCGAAGGGGTGGGGAAGAGGACTCTGGCATTAATCCTGGCTAAATCCCTTAATTGCTTGAACCTTAAAGACGATTGTTGCGACGAATGTAGCAGTTGCCACAAGATAGATAAGGGTTTTCACCTTGATGTTCGCCTTTTGCTTCCCGTGGGGAAAGGGAGTATCTCAATAGACCAGATGAGGGGGGAGATTAGACGGACCATCTATCTCAAGCCCCTGGAGGGGAGGAAGCGGGTTTATATCATAGATGAGGCGGAGAAGATGACGCCCGAAGCAGCCAACTCCCTGTTGAAGACCCTGGAGGAGCCTCCGCCAGCCGCCCTCCTTATTCTGCTAACTACTTCCTATCCCTCTCTGCTTCCCACCATCCGCTCCCGATGTCAGGCTTTGAGATTTTCGTCTATAAGGAGGGAGGAGCTCAGGGATGTTCTGATTAATAGTTACGGCTATTCTGAGGAAAAGGCTTCTTATATCGCTAAGTTATCAGAGGGGAGTCTGGGGGTAGCCACTACTATAGACCCCGCACAGATAACTTCTCAGCAAGAGAAGATGGTATCTCTGGCAAGGTTACTCCTCAATGGGGGTAACCTGAAGGCGATTTTAGAGGAAGCTTCCCGCTTTGCCGGGGAAAAGGGTGAGAAGAGGGAGCGGGCGGAGATGGAGGAGAAGCTCCTCAGCCTGGGAGGGGTGTTTCGTGACCTGATGGTTCTTTCTGCTGGAGGGAATAGAGACCTTCTCATCAACAAGGGTTGTGAAGAAGAATTGGCAAAATTGGTCAAAAAAGTCGATGGGAAGGAGGCTCTCCAGATAGTAGAGGAAGTCTATCGGGCTCTGATGGCTTTGAGAAGGAATGCAAACCCTAAGCTACTGGCGGAAGCCCTCTTTCTTCATATAAACCAGATAGCTTGGAAGAGAGGGTTGCCAGAACATAAGCTCGTTTAGAGACAGGTAAAATAAATGGCGAAAATTGTGGGCATACAGTTTGAGAAAGAAGGTTTGTTATACTTTTTTCGCTCGGATACTATAGAGGTGAGAGAGGGGGACTGCTGTATTGTGGAGGGGGAAAATGGGGAAAAGCTTGGCACGGTAGTGAGAGAGACAACATCGGTAGCGGAAGGTTGCATCGGTAAGGCTCTGTCCTCTATAGTTCGATTAGCAACAGAGGCGGATAAAGATAATTTTAATAAGCTCCAGGAGAGAGAGAAAAAGGCATTTGACTTTTGCCAGGAGAGGATCCTGCACAGAGACCTCCCTATGAAATTGGTCAAGGTTAAATATGTCAACAATGGAGAGAAGATTATCTTCTATTTCAGAGCAGAGGGAAGGGTTGACTTCCGGGAGCTGGTGAAGGATTTAGCCCTGCGGTTTCGGGTTAAAATTGAGCTGAAGCAGATCGGGGTCAGGGATGGAGCCAAATTTCTCCAGGGCTTTGGTCCTTGCGGGCGTCCCCTTTGCTGTACCACTTTCCTCAAAGAGTTCCCCCCCATTTCCATAAGAATGGCAAAAAAGCAAAACTTGATATTGAACCCTTCCAAGATTTCCGGTGTATGCGGAAAGCTGATGTGTTGTTTAAGGTATGAGCATAGGGAAGAGTGAAGGAAAGGTATTCATCGACATAGAGTAGAAGATATTTTTTCCTTGCATTAAGCTGAAATTTAAGCTATAATGTTTTTATTCGATCATAAAAAATGATCGCTGGGTCCTGAGTTTTTAAGAGCCTTCTCAAAGTAAGCACCCCTCAAGAGAGATAACCTCACTGAAGAAGGGGAAGCGGGCTTTGTTTTTCTGGAAGAAGCCATTTTCAGTCTGAGAGGGGCTGGATGCCCTGGAAGACGAAGATTTCTGACTTTTAGGTTATTAAATAAGGTTTTCCCGTGGGATAATGGATGAAGGAACTTGAAAGGGGAGAAAACAGCTAATGGCTAATCGGAGACTTATCAGACCGAATCTGTCTGAATTGAAGAACCGAATGGCTCCTCAAGATGCTCGGAGGAGGCAGGTTCCACCTGAGCAGACGAATGCTGAGACTTTCTATTATATGAAGCAGATGAATAACAAGACCCATATGGTGTTGGTGTTGAACGACGGCGAAGAAGTTCACGGGGTAATAGAGTGGTATGACAGAAACTGCATCAAGATAAACCGGCAAAATGCCCCGAATCTGCTGATTCCGAAACATAGCATTAAATACATGCATAAAGAAGAGGACGCTAAGGAGTAGAAAAAAGAAGGTGGGTCAGAGTCTTAGAGGCTCTCGCTCTCCTTTAGAAATTAAAGGGGGGGGTGCAAGCCACCCAGCTATTTCCAGAGGGGGGAAGCCTATTTTCTATCCTATTGACAGCTGGTTTAAATAGCGGAAAGAGGGGTGATTTATTTGCCTGACAAGCCTTTGATAGGTATTACCATAGGTGACCCCGCTGGGATCGGCAGTGAAGTAACCTTAAAATGCGTAGCTCATCCGTCGGTGAGACAGATATGCCACCCTGTTGTAATAGGTGATGCTAGATTGCTGAAACGCCTGTCCGATAACTATTGCCTACCTTTTCCTTTCCATATCATCAGACAGAAAGAGAGAGTCGTCCGGGAGCCAGCAGCACCCCTGTTGATAGATCTGGACAATCTCCCCCCTCGGATAGAGATCGGTTCCGTCAAGAAGGAGCATGGTCGGGCAGCAGGAGAGTATCTGGAGGCGGCTGTATCCCTGGCAATGAAGGGGGGAATCGATGCCCTGGTAACCGGACCCATTAATAAGCTGGCTTTTAAGCTGGGGGGCTACAATTACTCAGGGCATACGGAGTTTCTGGCAGCCCTGACCGGGAGCAACTCTTATGCTATGATGTTTGTAGCCGACAGCTTCAGGATTGCTTTTCTTACCACCCATATGAGCCTATCAGAGGCGGTCCGTCAAGTAAAGAGAGAGAAGATCATTCCCTTGGTGAGGCTGGTCAGCCGGGAGATGAAGCGCTTTGGTTTCCGCCTGCCCAAGATAGCCATTGCTGGTCTTAATCCCCACGCTGGTGAAGATGGTATGTTTGGCAAGGAGGAGCTGGAGGAGATCATCCCCGCAGTAGAGGAGTGCCAAAGGGGAGGGATAGATATCAAAGGTCCCTACCCTGCTGATGTCCTTTTCTTCTCTAATAAAGAAGGGGAGCTTTTTGATGTCGTCATAGCCCTTTACCACGACCAGGGATTGATCCCCATAAAGCTGTATGCCTTCCAAAGGGCGGTGAATATCACCTTAGGTCTGCCGATTATCCGAACCTCGGTGGGGCACGGAACCGCTTTTGACATTGCAGGAAAGGGCAAAGCCGATCCCAACAATATGATTGAGGCTACTAAATTAGCTGTCGCTATGACTAGAAACACCCTTTCCACCAATGGCTGAGTTTAGCAGAATAGACTTCCAATGAGACTCTGTGCTATCTTTGTTGTCCTGGCCCTATGGTGTTCTTTCCCCTCATCTTTGGTTAGCGATGTCGAAGAGGTGATGGCTCGGCTTCAGGAGAAATACGACACTCTGGAGAGCTTTTACGCCACCTTTACCCAAATCCTCATTAATAAAGCCCTCAACCAGACCCGGGAGGAGGGGGGTGTCCTCTATATGAAGCGAGCCGGGATGATGAGATGGGAGTATCTGTATCCCGAAGAAAAACTGTTTATCTCAGATGGGAGAACTATTTACTGGTATTTGCCAGAAGAGAAGATGGTGCAGACATTGGAATTAAAGGAGATGGAGGGGGAACAGACCCCGGTGCTGTTTTTAGCTGGCAGGGGGAATTTAAAAAGGGATTTTATAGTAGAACCGTCACCCCCAGGCTTCACCCCTCCAGAAGGGATCTACCAATTGGTCCTTACCCCCCGAAGAGAAAGGGAGAGCTATCAGAAGCTCATCCTTGAGGTTGACGCCAGCAGCTACCAGGTGAGGAGGATGGTTCTCCTTGACCCTCTTGGTAATATTACCGAATACAGGTTCAGCAATATCAAAGAGAACTTGCAGCTCCCCGCAAGGTTTTTCCAATTTAAGATTCCCAAAGGTGTGGAGGTCTATCCCTTAAGGTAGATGCCTCTGGCATCCGATAGCGACCTCTCCATAATTTAAGCTAGCGTATAATTTTGTGGGTAAATTATGGAATGAGGCTTATCATCGGTGGCAAGCCCCAGAGTTCCGGGCGGTGGCTAAATTTCGGCAGGATATAGAAAAGAACCTGAGCTATCTTCAACCTATCCCTGAAAGAGCTGCCCCATAGAAGTGAGTTGAAGACAGTTGATAAATTGGAGAGCCTCTTCAGAGGGCTTAGAAGAAGGATAAATAACATGGGGACCTTTGAGAATATAAAGAGCTTAGAAAGACACCTGTTTGCCCTGACCATTATCAACAAAACTAAGCAGGATACCCCCTATATGCTTTTCACACAAAATTCTTGACGCTTTCCTCTCTAAAAATAGTTTGAATTTAAGCCTCTGAGGTGTTATTATATCCTGAAAAAAGAAGGTTGGCCTGTCGGTTGCTCAGAGGAGAGGGTTTTCTGATGAGTTCCTGTGATGGAGGGTTGCAGATTAACCTTCAGGAGGTTATCCGAAATCTGGGGGAGAGCAACCGCGGTACCAATTTGCAGTTCAGCAATTATCGCACTAACTGAGGAAAGGATTGAGCAAAAAATTTTACCTCTGTGCTATTACCCATTGGGGGAACCAGCCCCTTGTAAGGGCTGTTTTCGGAGCCCTAATGGTGGTTTTCTTATTCTTGTCAGGGGCAGTGGGCTTTCAGCAGGAAGTGGGGTCAAATGCCAGAGAATTAGTTATAAGGGGAGCGGTGGTCAACGATAGGGGTTACCCTGTCCCCAATACACCCGTAAGGCTTATCTTCCAGAGAGTGGAAGAGGAGCCCTCAGGTTCCCCTCTCTCCATAATAGAAGAGAAGACAATAGAGACCAAGACCGATGGAAAAGGGCGTTATGAGATCATAGCTCTAATAGACCCTTATTATAATCGGTATCTTTTGAGCTTTTACAGCGAGAATCAATTTGATTCCATATTGTACACCATACCCCCCAATGAGGACATCTCCAGCACTGTTTTTAAGGAAGAGGTTGCTGAGATGACTATCAACAAGAGCTTAAGATATAATCCTCGGTGGCCCGAGATCAAAGCTCGGATAGAAGAATTGGGAGACAATAGCGACCAGGGGAGAATCCTCCGTTTAAGGGGTATGCCCGATAGGGTGGAGAGCTTCACCTTAAAAAAGGAGGAGAAGGGGGAGCTCTGGTGGTATTACTCAAAAGGTTTCTGTTACCGCTTTGTTCAAGGGAAAATGGACAAGCTATTCTGCTTTAGCCCGATTAGCCTTCCCAGAAAGGGGTGAAGAGGTGAGCAACATGATCAGTCCATCTTTAGAGCCCTATAATAGAGAAGATACGGGGTAGTCAATTGGAGCCGAAAGCTGTATTTCATCTTATTGATGGCAAGCTTATCCAGCTGGAAAGGGAGATCAAGAGGAAGCTTGATTCCCGCTTGGATATAATATCCCGGATTGGTGAGTACATATTACAAAGCAAAGGGAAGAGGATTCGCCCTGTTTTGCTTCTGCTTAGTGCCCGCCTCAGTGGCTACCAGGGGGACAAGGACATTCTGTATGGGATGGTCATGGAGTTCATTCATACCGCCTCCCTTATCCATGACGATATTGTTGATGAGGCTCAGACACGGAGAGGTTTGCCCTCTATCAACTTTCGCTGGGGGAACGACCTCACCGTTCTGCTGGGGGATTACGTCTACATTAATTCTATGGACTTAGCCCTCCAGCAATCTAATCTCAAGATCGTGAGACTTATCTCTTCGGTTACCAAGAAGATGATAGAAGCAGAGCTTATCCAGACCACTAAAAGGGAGGATATAACCCTCAGCGAAGAGGAGTACACCGAGATTATTAAGGGGAAAACTGCCTATCTGTTCTCGGGCTGTAGCCAGATCGGGGGGATATTAGCCGATGTTCCCACCCAACAGGAGGAGGCTCTGAGGGCGTATGGGCTAAATCTGGGTATCGCCTTCCAGCTCATCGACGACCTGCTCGATTATTTTTCCACCGAGAAGGAGCTAGGCAAGCCAGTAGGGACCGATTTTAAGGAAGGTAAACTCACCCTACCCCTTATTTATCTCCTCCAAAAAGTGGATAAAGGCTTAATAAAGATGATAAAAAGGGGGTTATATGAGAGGGAGTCTTATCCCCTTTTCTGGAAGGAAATTGCTCAACTGATGCGGGACTATGGAATTGAAGTAGCTACCAAGCAGAAAGCACTCCATTACGTTACAGCAGCTAAACAGAGCTTGGCTCCCTTCGACAATTCCCCAGCTCGGCAGGCAATGGAGAAGTTGGCTGAGTTTGTTGTTTACAGGAAAAGGTAAGCCCCCTCAAGGTTTTTCTTCAAAGGTCATTTTAAAGAGTCCTCTTTTCGGGAAAGGCGTCTTCCCCTCAGGAGGGCATGAAGAGAAAGAGCAACATTTTCAATGAAAACCTTCCTCAAGGTAGCGGTAATTTGCGTTATAGCTGCAGCTATAACCTGGGAAGCAAAGGAGTATTACGGCAGAAGGAGGTTTGAGCAACAGCTACTCCAGCACCAATATTACGCCCATTACACCTCCCTTTTCTCCTGGGAGATGGATAACCAGGGGGACATCCTCCCCCATACTAACGACCTCCGGAATATGACCTTTGAGAAAGGGGTGCTTGCCTTCACTACCGGGCAAGACCCCTATTTCTATCTCAACCTTAAAGGGGAGATGCTCGACCCAAGCCGCTTCTATCTTCTGTCCCTCCGAATATATTCCGAGCAATCTGGTGAGATGCAGATATTCTTCTGGTGTGGTGCCCCCACTTCTGGCAGAGATGGTGCCTTTTCTGCTCCTTTGGAGGTGGAGCCGGGATGGAAGGAATACCGCATAGACCTGTGGAAGACCAATTTCTACCCCTTGCTCGCCCCCGGCAGGCGTAGGACCCCCTGGGGGGGGACCCTCGGTTTTATCACAACCCTTCGCTTCGACCCTCCTGAAGCGAAGCCGGGCAACAAGGTGAAGATGGATTGGATAAGGTTCTCCAAAGGAGTTACCCTCACCCATACGATGCCCCATTATCAGACCATCGGGACCCTACGAGGACTGGAATACCACGCACCTTCCCGTTCCCTCCAGATTGTCCCCGGGGTTGAACAGGGGAAGTTTGTCTCCCATCCCATAGGGGTAGGCACCATTGAAGCCTTCTGGGACATCAGATGGCAGAGAGGAAGAGGAATCTATCTACAGACCAGGACCGGTCCCACTTACGATACCGACGACGCCTCTTGGTCCCAGTGGTCCCCCCTTTCCAGCTCCTGGCTGGGCTCCCCGGTTAGCAGTGCCCCTGATAAGTATATCCAGTACAGGGTGGTTCTGCGTCGGACAGAGCAACAGGCAAACCCCCGCCTAAGATGGGTAAGAATTAGGTATCTGGACCCCTCCCCCCCGGGTGATAACAGCTTGCTGTGGGGAACAAATCCCCTTCCCACGGTCTCCAGGCCAGGAGAGGTTGAGGGGAGGGTGGCAGGGCTGACCAATAGCCCCTGGGTGAGGGTTCCGATGGAGGGAAAGAGGGTATACGAAACGGTCAATCGGTTGGTCGCCAGAGATGTCAATGTGGTAGGCTCCTGGGACCTGATGGTCTCCAGCCGCAACACAATTTTGTCCACCATCCGACTTTACCGAGACCAGATTAAATGCTGGGAGTTCTGCCAAGGGGATAAAAAGACTCCGCCGGCACTGGTGCAGCTGTTTCGGGATGTGAGGCGTATCGACCCCTTCTCCCTTGTCCTCCCCTCTCGGGTCGACAGAGATTATTTTGCTCAAGTTGGGCTGACCACCCTGGTCGATTTCGTAAGGGAGCAACCCCCTTCGGAGCTAAACCTCGACCGAGGGATAGGGTGGTATGCCGTTATGGGGTTGGTCTTTTTGTTCCTCATCATAGGTCTCCGAAGGGATATAGGGTATAATTTTGGCTTTGGCTTTCGGGAACTCTCTTTAGTTGGCACTACTTTGGGGGTGATATTAGGGGCGAGCATTCCGTTGATGTATCTGTGGGGGCTGGGAACCCTGAAGTTCCCCACCTGGGGGGAGTTGACCGCCGCTATGAATCGTTATCCAGCCAGCGCAATCATTCAGGAGTTTGGCAGGGCTCTCCTTATAGTGATCACCTACCGTTTGCTGGGGAAGATAGTGAGTCAGACAAGATGGAGGTGGGTCATCACTTTGGTAGTTACCAGCCTCATCTTCGCCCTGGGACACTTGGGGTATCCCGGTCTATCCCCCTCCGAAGTAGGGGGTTTTATATGCTTGACCTTTATTGCTGGGCTCCTATTCGGCTGGATTTATATTAAATGTCAGAGCTTAACCGCTACTTTTGTGGTGCACCTTATAGCCAATGTAATTCTGTTCACTTGTACCACCTTCCAAGCCTAAAAGAGCGGAAGAAGAAATGGAAGACTTTGCTCGCAAAGCCTGTCAGAATATAGAAGCCCTACGCAAGAAGAGACCCCTGATCCACCACATCACCAATATGGTAGTGATGAACACCACCGCCAATGCCACCCTGGCTATTGGTGCCTCGCCGGTCATGGCTCATAGCCCCAACGAGGTGGAGGAGATGGTGAGCTTTGCTGGGGCTCTGGTGCTCAATATTGGGACCCTCACCCGAGAGCTGGTGCAGTCGATGATAATAGCTGGGCAGAGGGCAAATAAGCTCTCTATCCCGGTAATACTCGACCCAGTGGGTGCGGGAGCTACCTCCTTGCGCACTGCTGAGGCTCTTAGAATATTAGAGAAGGTTAAGGTAGAAATTATTCGGGGCAATGCGGCTGAGGTCCTATCTCTTGGTGGAGAGAAAGGGGCTATTAAAGGGGTGGAGTCCTTCCAAGAGGCAGTAGAGGCGGTGGAGGTGGCTACTTCATTAGCGGCAAAGTTGAGGATAACCTTAGCGGTAACAGGGAGAGAGGACTTTGTTACCGATGGGAAGCGCTCGGTCTGGGTTTCCAATGGGCACCCTCTTATGAAGTTAGTTACCGGCACGGGCTGCATTGCTACCACCGTGGTGGCAGCCTTCACCACCGTGGACCCAGACCCACTTTCCGCGGCTGCTACCGCTTTGGGATACTTTGGTTTAGCAGGGGAGAAGGGTGCCAGGAAAAGTGGCTCTCCAGGGAGCTTTCAGGTTGCCCTCTTCGATGCTCTCTACGACCTGACCAAAAGGGAAGTAATAGCGGGGATAAGGATCAGGGCGCATAGGTAAGATTATGTTAGACTTGACCCTTTATGTCATCACTGACCGAAACCTATCCTTAGGGCGGTCCAATATGGAGGTGGTTGCCAAAGCCCTGGAGGGGGGAGCCAGGGTTATCCAATTGAGAGAGAAGGGGATCTCCGATAAGGAATTCTATCTTGAGGGGTTGCAGATAAAGCCCCTGGTTCGCTCCTATGGGAGACTTTTGCTGGTCAACGACCGGGTGGACATAGCGCAGGCACTGGGTGCTGATGGGGTCCATCTGGGGCAGGACGACCTCCCTCTGCCAGCAGCCCGCATGATATTGGGAAAGAATAAAATCATCGGGATATCGGTTTGCTCTGTGGAGGAAGCCAAAAGAGCCGCCCGAGAGGGAGCCGATTACCTGGCGGTCAGCGGGGTCTTTCCCACCGAGACCAAGAGAGATGTGGGAGTGGTGCTGGGGGTGGAAGGGGTCAGGAGAATAATGGAGGCGGTTGACCTTCCTCTGGTGGGGGTCGGCGGGATCAAGTTCCATAACGCTGGGGAGGTTATCCGAGCGGGGGCTGATGGGGTGGCAGTGGTTACTGCGGTGACCATGGCACCAGATATCGCAGGGGCGTGTCGGAAACTTCTGGAGGTTATTCAGCATGTTCGCAAGGAGGGTTAGAGCTCTCATCATAAGAGGGGAATTGTAGGGCTTTTAATGGAAAGGGCCTCCTCTCTTTTAAAATAGCTACTAAATCGTGCTCTATGGAGATGCGAGGATGTTCCACAATTCTTCCTATCTCTTCGCTCTCACGATAAATGATAAAAGTGGGGACGAACTGTACCCCTTTTCCCTGCAGAAGGTGAGCTGGTTCCTTCTTGTCCCTGCTTACACCGATGAAGATGGTGCTGATATTGGGATTAGCCGCTTCCTGAATGACCTTTATGAAAAGGGGAAGGTGCTCCCTGCAATCGGGGCACCAACTACCAAAGAAAACCTCAATGGTTAAGGGGTTGTTATAGGAGTGCAGATACCTTATTGCTTCAGGGTCAGGGTCATAGAGGATAACACGGGCTTTGTATCCCTCCAGCTTTTCCAGTAGTTGATCCATAGGTATTTTGCCCAGCAGAACTGGCGCATTGTTCGGCATGATACAGCAACAGCCAACATAGAATAACACAGTGATTAAAATGAAGGATGTTCTCCCTTGCATGAGCTTAACTCCTTGAGGCATAAAACGGGTTAATATTTCTACTTATCAATTAAAGTATTATAAAGAGGTTTGGCTATTTTTTCTATAAAAATTTTAAAAATATGGTCGATTACCTTTTTTTGTTATATAATATCTGTTGGAAGATATTGGGTTAGGGGGTTAGATTCAAGAACATTTCAGTAAGGGGGTATTGACTATGCTCTCCATTTATCAAAGAAGGAAGAGAGCTCTTTTAATCACCATTGTTTTGCTCTCCATCGTTTACCTGTTTACCGAGGGTGAGCTTTTATTTGCCCAGAAGGAGAGAGAAGCGCTTTTGCGCCATGTAGAGTATCTTTCTGGTCTGGGTAACCGTTTGGCTGGCAGTGAGACCAACGCTCAAGCTGCTCAATACATCAGGGAGCAAATGTCAAGCTACGGGTTGGAGGTCAAAAAGGAGAATTTTCATTTTTCCATCTACAACCCTTTGAGTCTCTCGCTGCTACTGGCTGAGGGGAAGAGGATAGACTTAGGGGCAATATCCTGGGACCCCTTTCTGGATGGAAACCGGATAGAGGGTTCAGTTATGTTCCTATCCTCTGCCACTGCAAGCTCTGAGGAGGAGCTTTCTCAGCTTCAGTTGAGTGGCAACATAGTGATTATTAATCCCCTGGGAGATGAAGAGTTTAACCTCGTCAGGGCGTTGTCTCTGATTAATAAAGAGGTTCCCAAAGCAGTGGTGGTAGTCGCTTCTCCGGCACAGGAAGCCGCCAAAGACCTGATAGGACAAAGCTTTACCGAAGGTGTGGTTGAGATAGAATC
>Ga0209979_1004279_pt1 | contig 11923 bp, 10 predicted proteins | sample AnhtaG_FD_183114 | JGI IMG/M metagenome (GOLD analysis project Ga0209979, IMG submission 183114) | Deep subsurface microbial communities from Anholt, Denmark to uncover new lineages of life (NeLLi) - Anholt_01485 metaG (SPAdes) (version 2) | ecosystem: Environmental > Aquatic > Marine > Oceanic...
TTCTGGGGACCAGGCCATAGCCCCCATGTCTCCGAGGTCACCCCCTCTGACGTGGTGAACACGGCGAAGACCGTTGAGGGCTTCGGAATCCACTCTGAGAGGGTAGAGGACCCCGACGAGGTGGCCCCCGCCCTGAAGCGAGCCCTCAAGGAGAACGAGGCCGGGAGGCCGGCTTTCATCGAGGTCATCTGCTGCAAGTATCCGGTCTATGGCCCGTGGTTGAGGTGATGTCCCTCACCGAGGTCTCGAGCGTCTCGGCTGCTTAAGGACGTAGAATTATCTCCAAAAAAACTGGTGAATAAAGGGGGGGCGACCCTTACTCGGGGTCGATCGGGATCATCTGCATGATGACCCTTCCTTTGGGGTCGGGGCACTGGACCTCCCAGGTGGTGGGCATCCAGTCGTCTGGCTCGTCCAGCTTCCGCTGCTTCGCCGGCAGGAGGGGGAGGATGCTGTTCAGGGCCCAGTAGCAGAAGTGGCCTTCGGGTATGCTGATCCTCCCTCCCCTTACGATGAAGTAGTCTCCCACCTCGATGGTGTCGCAGTATCCCTGTATCTCCTTGACTACGACCTTCAGGTCCTGTATCTCGTCTTCCTCCGTTCACTTGTTGAGGCCCGGGTACATCGCCCTCACCCTGTTCAGGCTCTGTTCGATCCGTTCCTGGGGCAGCGCGTAGGGCTTCAGGTTCCCCGCGATGTAGTCGTCGTAGGCCTTCATGTCGAAGTGGCCGTGGCCGCAGAGCAGGAACAGCAGCGTCTTCTCCTCTCCGGTCTCCTTGCAGCGTAGAGCCTCGTCGATGACTGCCTTGATCGCGTGGGAGGGCTCGGGCGCGGGCACGATGCCCTCGGTCCTCGTGAACAGGGCCGCCGCCTCGAATGCCTCCACCTGGTCGTAGGCCTTCACTCCGATCTCCCCCGCATCGGCCATGAGGCTGATGGTGGGTGCCATGCCGTGGTACCTGAGGCCCCCGGCGTGGATCGGGTCGGGGACGAAGTCATGGCCAAGGGTGTGCATTAGCACCAGGGGTATGATCCGCCCGGTGTCGCCGTGGTCGTACATGTACTTCCCGGCCGTCATGCTCGGGCAGGCCGTCGACTCCACAGCCGTGAACTTCACGTCCTTCGGTGCCTTCCCGTTGATCTTGTCGTAGTAGAAGGGCTCGAAGATTCCTGCGAAGCTGCTGCCTCCGCCGACGCAGCCGATGATTTCGTCGGGGTACTCCTCAGCCATCGCCATCTGCTCCTTCGCCTCCTGGCCGATGACCGTCTGGTGCATCAGCACGTGGTTTAGGACGCTGCCGAGGCTGTACTTGGTGTTCTCGTCCGCCAGGCTGGCCTCGACGGCCTCGCTTATGGCGATGCCCAGGCTGCCCGTGCTGTCGGGGTTCTCGGCGAGGATCTTCTTCCCCACCTCGGTGCGGTCGCTGGGGCTCGGGTAGACGTCGGCTCCGTAGAGTTGCATCATGACCCGCCTGTATGGCTTCTGGTCGTAGCTGATGCGGACCATGTAGACCTCCAAGTCGATGTCAAAGAAGGAGCATCCGAAGGCCAGCGAGCTCCCCCACTGGCCTGCGCCTGTCTCGGTGATCAGCCTCTCGGTGCCCGCCTTCATGTTGTAGTAGGCCTGGGCCACCGCCGTGTTGGGCTTGTGGCTCCCCGGGGGGCTGACGCCCTCGTACTTGTAGTAGATCTTGGCTGGTGTTTTCAACGCTTTTTCTAGGCCTCTCGCCCTGTACATGGGCGTCGGCCTGTAGAGACGATACACGTCCCGTACCTCTTCCGGTATCTGCACGAACCGATCTCCGCACATCTCCTGCTTTAGAAGCTCCCCCGGGAAGATGGCCTCGAGCATCTTAGGGTCTATGGGCTCGAGGGTCGCCGGGTTGAGAATTGGTTGCAGGGGCTTGGGGAGGTCGGGTAGAATACAGTACCATTTCTTGGGTATTTGGTCCTCCGTCAGGAGGATCTTCCTGTCCAGTCCGAGTGATACACACTCATTGCCTCCAAATTGGGTGTACCCCTAAAGTCGTCTGCTGTTTAAAAAAATTGCTGTATCACTGTCAACTATCAGTATTAACACAATTCATATAGAATGCGGCTTAATTTTCATGTGAATCTGTATGAGGAAGCACTGGACCGAGAGGTTATTCGTCGACAAAGCCTCCATCTACCAGGAACAACTGGAGGAGCTGTTCGAACAGGCGATACAACAAGTGGAGGAGCTCCAATCCCTCCTCTCGGAGCTTGAGGTCCCCGAGGGTGGTTGGATCCTAGATCTAGCCTGTGGCGTTGGCCGCCACTCGACACTCCTCTGAGAGAAGGGTTACCGAGTCGTCGGCGTGGACCTCTCCCCGACCTTCATCGCTAGGGCGCGGGAGATCGCGGAGGAGAGGTCGGTATCGGAGCGGGTCGAGTTTAGGGTAGGCGACATGAGGAACATCGGCGAGCTGCTGGAAGGCTTCGAGAGCCGGTTCGCAGCCATCCTCAGCATGTTCACCTCGTTGGGATATTACGACGAAGAAACGGACGGAAGAATTTTAACCCAGTTACTCGAGTTGACAGTTCCGGGTGGCATCCTCGTCATCGAAATAGCGAACCGGGATGCCCTCATACGCAAATTTCAAGAGAAAGACTTCTTCCAGCTCCCCGACGACAAACTACAGCTCGCGGAGAGGAGGCTGGATCTGGAGACCTCTCGCATGCACAACGTCTGGAGGTGGTATCGTGAGGAGGGCCGAGACCTGAAGCATCTGGAGACCGTCGAGCTGGACCACAGGGTATGCTCCCTCCACGAGCTGAAGGGGCTTGTGGAGGACAGCGGCTGGGATTACGTGGGAGGTTACGGAGGCTTCCAGCAGGAGCCCCTAACCATGGATTCCTTCAGAATGGTGCTGATCGGGAGGAAGCCCTGAGCCTATTCTCGTTTCGAGGCGTAGAGGAGGATGTCCTCCACCTTCAGAATCTCCAAGGTGCTCGTCCTCCCTGGGGCCTCCAGAGACGAGCCGGAGACAATCATCACCGTGTCCTCTTCCCCTAGAAATCCCAATTCCAAGCTCTTGTCCACGGCCCTCGTGATAAGCTCGTCCCGATCGTCTGTCCAAGAGACGTCTAGCGGCTCCACCCCCCAATAGAGCCGGGTCCTCCGGTTCACATTCTGACTCCTCGCCACGGAGAGGATCCGGGCCCTCGGCCGATGCTTTGAAACCATCCGGGCGCTGAACCCGCTCCTCGTCACGACGATGATCGCCGCTGGCTCCACCGTGGCCGCCGCCCTGGAAGCTATGTTGCCGATGATGTCGGCGATAGGGCGGCCGACCCTCTGGTCATCTGCTCTCGAAGGCGCCCCCTTCTCTATCGCCCGGCTGATGCTGTTCATCACCCTCACCGCCTCCACGGGGAACAGCCCCACTGCGGTCTCCCCGGAGAGCATCACCGCGTCCGCTCCGTCCAGTATGGCGTTGGCCACGTCGCTGGCCTCGGCCCTTGTGGGCCGGGGGTTGGCCGCCATGGACTCCAGCATCTGGGTGGCCACGATCACGGGCTTCCCGGCGTCGTTACACTTGTCTATGATCCGTTTCTGGAGGAGGGGCACCTCCCAGGGGGGCACCTCGATCCCCAGGTCCCCCCTGGCCACCATGACGCCGTCGCTTGCCTCGATGATCCCGTCGATGTTCCCGATGGCCTCCTTGTGCTCTATCTTGGAGATGATGGGCTGGTCTCCTCCGGCCCGGGCGATAGCCTGCCGGGTTCTCTCGACGTCGTCCCCTTCCCTCACGAAGGAGATGGCGAACCAGTCGCAGATCTCGACCCCGAAGTCGATCCCCTCTAGGTCCGCCGCCGTCGGGGGGTGCATGGAGAGGTGGGCCCCAGGGGCGTTCACACCATTGTGGCTGACTACCTCGCCACCGGATACTATCTCCCCGGTGAACCCTTTCAAGTCGTCATCCACGGAGCTTATCCTCACCTCGATGAGGCCGTCGTTGATGAAGATGCTGCCCCCGACGCTCACCTCCCGGGGGAGGTTCCCATAGGAGACGGGGAGCTCCTTTTCGTCGCCTGTGACGGGTTGGGTGGTGAAGTGGACTTCATCCCCTGGGGTAAGGGTGAAGCTACCGTCTACATCTCCAATACGGATCTTGGGCCCCGGGAGGTCGAAGAGCGTCGAGACGCTGCCCATTTTCGCGAGGGTCTCGACCACCCGCCGGTGGGTCTCGAAGTCTCCGTGGGAGAGGTTCAGGCGGGCCACGTCCATCCCAGCGTCCACCATCGCCCCCAGGGTCTTAGGGTGGTTGGAGGCAGGCCCAATGGTGCAGACGATCTTGGTCCTCACGAACTGGCCGCTAACCATGGATCATCGAGAGGAGAATCGGGGCAACCTCCTTTTAAGCGCCTCGAAGCCTGACCCATGTCACCGATACATAATTTCCTTATTTACCAGAAGCATGCCTCATCAGTGGCTTGGGCTGTGCCGAAGGATACGAAGGGATGACCTGCCTCCACCAATACCCTGAAGACCTACGGATACATGATTGGGAGCTGCACGAGGATATGCTATTGTCCCTATGTCGATTCTGCAGTAAGGTCTTGGGGATCGAGTTCTACTCCCGACCCGGAGAAACTCAAGAGGGTCAACCCGATCTCATCCTCGTAACGATTTATTAACCCAGCCCGATAATACCCCCTGATCGATTATGGTCTACTGTCCCAAATGCGGTGAGCTGAACGAGGAGAACACCCGATACTGCAAGAGCTGCGGGGCCTCGTTACGGAGGAGGAGCTATGGAAGGTTCAGCGATGGGAGGGAGATGTGCTTCGGAGTGTCCATGTCTGGGAACAGACTCGGCCTGTTCTTCGGGGCGATGATCATCCTCTGGGGGGTCACCGAGCTCTTGCGCCTGAATATCGACCTCTGGGCGCTCGCACTCATAGGCTTCGGCATCATACTGATCTTAAACATCCTGAAAAGAAAGCCTGATTTTAGATAACCCCTCTTCGTCTCATTCATTTCTGAATATTTTATCCAATCTCCAGAAATGACTATTGTTCCAAAATGGAGGGGGGCTTCAGGAGATCTGATCCGGTAGAGATTCTATGGTCTCGGAGGTATCGGCAGACGACTCAGTTGTAACAGTTTTCCTCCCTTCGCTCCTGAGATAGAGGATGGTCGCCGCTGCGATGAGGAAAGTGCAGACTACACCTATGATGATGTGGGGATAGGGCAGTTTGGAGGCTTCCGATAACATCAGCTGCTTCACGTAGGGCACGCCGTAGTAGACCCCAGCGGAGATCAGCGCAGTCCCCAACACCAGCTGGACCAAGTAGGTCATCTGCCCCCATGAGACCTCATCCACGTCCGACTCCTGGGCGTCCCTTCCTATCAACTCCTCCCGGATTCCCCGGAACCTGACCGTGTATCTCAGTGTGAGGTAGGTGGCTTGGAGGAGGAGGCCGACGCCAAAGACCCAGAAGGGTTGGACTTGGGGGGCGGGGTCGTAGGGGAAGATCAGGTTGACCCAGTTGAACATGGAGAAGTCGATGGCCGCGGGGAAGAACATGAGCATGTTCAGGCTGAAGAGCCTCCCGAAGCCAGACGCGTCTCCCTTTCGCCATGCGAGGAAGGAGATAGACAGGACCACACCAAGGATCATTATGTCGAAGAAGGTAGGGTCGATCCCGTAGGCCAGGAGAAGAGGCGCCAGAAAACTCAGGATCCAGGGCTTCAGCTTCCCGTAGAGGGAGGTCTGGATAAGGGTGACGGCCACCATGTAGGTGGAGGCCAGGGCCACCCCCAGCTCCACGGTCCTGATCCCCGTCTCCGTCCTCATCTCAAGCCCTCTGCTGTATCAGCGCCTGCGCGAAGCTCTGGATCCTCGGGTTCCAGTTCACCACGGTACACCCCATCCTCCTGAGGCTCGCGTAGACAGGCTTGTTCCTGTAGTCGAGGAGTTCCGCGGCCATCCCCTCCCTCTCGCTCTGCGCGGCGATATTATACCCATGCACGTTGAACACCACGATGGAGGGGTTCCTCCTCAGCTTCCCAGAGTACTTGTAGAGCTCCCTGATGCCCTCGTAGAGGCCCTCCGTCTTGGCTGCGTCCACCATGGTGATGATGATGAACAGGGGCAGGGTACCCAAGATGTGTCTCCGGCAGCTGTGGATGGCCTCCCTGAGGGACTCCCCCCCGTACCTGATGTCCACGTTCAGCATCTCCCTCATGATCCTGAACTTCTGCTTCTTCCCCATGTCAGGGAAGAGGATCCGGCTGATCGCGGCGGGGCGGGGCTCGGATGGCCTGTCGGAGACATCTCCGAGGTCTATCTGGGGCTCCATCTGGTCCACCCCGAAGAAGACCGCCTCCAAGTCCATGACCTCCTGGAGCCGTTGGTAGGAGCCCGCCCACTCGTGGGCGTCGTAGTCGTAGATGCAGAGGCCCACCTGGCACTCCCTGCTCAGGTAGAAGTCTGCGAGGCCTAGGGACGCCCGGACCGCGTACTCCAGGGTGTTCTTCACCGTGGTCCCCAGGGCCATGTGGGTCGCGGTGTCCAGGAAGATCCAGACCACCTTCTTTCCCTCCTTCTCGTACGAGTTGACCTGGAGCTTCGACGGGTGGGATGAAAGGCGCCTGGCCGTTACCTTCCAGTTGATGCTCCTGTAGGTGTCCCCGGGCTGGTAGTCCCTGACCTCGAGGAAGTCCGTGGTGGGGAAGCCGAACTTGATCCTGGCCTCCATGGGCATCGGGATCCTGGTGATGGCCTTCCTCTCCCGGACCCTCTTGACGAACAGGGGCTTCGGCTGGACGATGTACGTCCGGGGCGCGGGGGCCTTCCCCAGGGTGTTGTCCGTGATCTGGAGGGGGTGCCGGGCCTCGTAGGAGACGGCATCGAGCTCGAACCGACCCCTCTTGGCGCATATGGCCCTGTAGCTGATGATCGCCTGCTTCTCTCTGGCCCCCTTCCACAACACCTTGAAGTTCGTCCCCTCCTCCAGCTGGAAGCTGGGGGGAAGGATGTCGCTGAATGTTACAGTGCCGACGCCCCCCCTGATTGTGGCGGTGAGGGTGTCCTCCACCTGGTTGTCCACCCAGATCTTCTGGTCCTCGCCGCCCCTGACGATCTCCACCTCACGGGGCTGGCCTATGAGGAGCCCCAATGCGAGGAAGACGATGGGGAAGAGGCCGAGGACTATGAGGATGAGGTTGCCCAGGAACATCCCCATCACTAGGAAGGCGACACCGCTCACGACGAGCTCCTGGGTGTCCCGGGTGAGCACCTGGCTTTCACCCTTTCGCGACGAACTGCTTGGGCACCTCGACCTTGTCGAGGATCTCCTTGAGGAGAGCGGCGACGCTGAAGGTCCCCTCGATGGCGTACTCCATCTTCATGATCATCCTGTGGCCCAGGGCGTCGTTCACGAACATCTTGACGTCGTCCGGGGTGACGAAGCTCCGGCCTGAGATCGCGGCGTTGGCCCTCGCCACCTTCAACAGGCTCAGGCCGCCTCTGGGGCTGGCCCCGACCTCGATCATCGGGTGCCTCCGGGTGAGGCGGACGATGTCGCTGATGTAGTCGATGATCTGATCGTCCACGTAGATCTCAGTCTCGATGAACTGCTGCATCGCGACGAAGAGGGCCTGGTTGGTCACAGGCTTGATGAGGTCGGTAGGATCGTCTCTTCTCCAGCTGATGCGGCGTTTCAGTATGAGGCTCTCCTCCTCCTTTGTCTGGACGTAGCCCATGGAGAGCTTGAGGAGGAATCTGTCCACCTGGGCCTCGGGCAGGGGGTATGTGCCCTCCAGCTCGATGGGGTTCTGGGTGGCTATGACCAAGAAGGGCGCCGTGAGCCTGTGAGTCTCCCCCTCGATGGTGACTTGCCTCTCCTCCATGGCCTCCAGGAGGGCGGATTGGGTCTTCGGCGGGGATCTGTTGATCTCGTCCGCGAGCAGGATGTTGGTGAATATGGGCCCTTTCTCCAGTACGAACTTGGACTCGGCCATCCGCCAGACCCTGGTGCCAAGGATGTCCGCGGCCATCAGGTCCGGGGTGAACTGCACCCTGCCCCAGACACACCCAGTAACCCTCGCGAAGCACTTCGCGAGGAGGGTCTTCCCCAGGCCGGGGAAGTCCTCGAACAGGATATGGCCGTTCGCCAGGCTTGCGGACAGTAGCTTCCTCAGCATGAACCTGTTCCCGACGAAGTACATGCTGACGCCGTCGAGAATCTTCGCGCAGACATCCTTTACTTCCCATACGTTCATTCATTTCACCTTCTCATTTATTCCAGCGCCACAGTTGTCTCCAATTGTGCCGCTTCCCCCCCTTCTGGTGTAGTTACCCCTGGACTCCCCGGGGGTACGATGTTTGCAATGGTCCTTTGGAGGAGATCCAATCGCCTCAGCTTGTTTTGGTTGGCAATCGCCTCGGCGTGCCCCGACCGGGATAGGGCCGGACTCTTCTCGTCCTCGTAGTTTATGAGCTCTGCGAGGAGGCCAGAGATTTCGTCGTCGCCGGTCTGATTCTCGTGGAGGAACAGGGCGAGTTTGACCATAAGCTTCTCCCGGTTCCCGTGCTCGATGAAGTCGTCCACGACCGAGGTGAAGCCGACGAATCTGTCCCCTTTGTAGGTGGTGACCTGCTGCTTGTGCTTCTGCCACTCTCCCAGACGGTTCCTTACCATGATGGAGCCCTGCATCCCCCTGCGCATAACTGTGAATATGATGGCTGCGAAGATGCAGATCCCGGTCCACTCGACGTAGGGGGAGAGGTTCCTGATGCTGGGGGCGAATGCGGAGAGACCCCCCAGGAAGAAGCTGTAGTAGAGGGCTCCTATCAGGCTGAGGGAGACGGAGAACAGGTAGTTGGAGGCGATGCCACCCAGGGCGGCCAGGTAGGCGTTTCCAGAGGCCTTGAACGCGGCGAACAGGGTGAAGATAGCCGCGATGGTGATCCCCAGGCTCAGGAACTCGGTGATGGCCTCGGCCAGCCCGGGGAGCATGGAGGCCCCGCTGGCTCCGATGAGGAGTGAGATGAGCCTGAGGGCGATCTGCCCCTCCAGGTATATGGTGGCGCTCACTGCCACGGCCTTGAGGGCCTGGGACTTCCTGAGTCTCGCCAGGGTGGAGACGATGTTGTTGACGAGGATCACCCCGAAGGCGGCGGAGAGGAGATAGCCCGCCTGGTTGGTGCTCTGGCCCGGCTGGAGGATGAGGAAGAGGGCGAAGAAGGAGGCGAAGCCTGCGGCGTAGAGGGTGCCGGCCAGTACCTCGGCCAGGATCCCCTCGAATGCGATCCCGACGATGCTAGCTACGTAGAAGATGGTGATGGAGGCGAGGAGGGGGATTAGGATGATCTTGAGGCTGATGGAGCCTATCTGGGGGGACATGGGGAGGAAGTTTCCTAGATCGCCTAGGGTGAAATCCTTGAAGTAGATTAGATACGCCAGGATGCCCGCGAACAACCCGTAGACGGTGGTCCTGCGGAGGAACAGGCTTCTTTCGCTGCTATCCATGTTCCATCAGCCCGTTCAGCAGCTCGACGGCTGCATGACATTTCTCATAGATCTCTTGGTTTGGGATGGTGGTGCTGTAGTCGGCTATCTCGAAGGCTGTAACCAGATAATCCAGGGCGGGGCCGCCTCTCTCCGGCATCTTCCCTAGCAGGATCACCTGGAACTCCCGGGGGGTCATGCTGTCCTTGATCCCCTCGTGCCTCCTCTGGGATCTAGCGTAGAACCTGTTGAAGAGCTTGACGACGCCCTCCTTGTAGTCGCTGAACGTCAGAGGGCCCTCATCGTATAACTCTGGAAGGCTCGTTGTAAGCGTAGGCTGTTCCCTCCTCCTGGTGAGGAGGATTACGCTGCCGATGATCACCGCCGCCCCCGTGGCTATCATCACGTTGTAGGGGTACATTGTGATGATCTGGAGGATGCCGGGCTTCGGGGTGGGGGGCAGCGACACCGCTATCCCGAAGCTGCTGTTGGAGCCCAGGTAGTAGTCCGAGCCCTCCATGATGACTTGGATGGTCTCGTTTCCCTCGGCTTCGTATGTGTGGAGCAGGGAGACGACGCCTTCTCCATCGGATTTAAGGCTGAGGGTCTCGTTCCCCACGTTGACCGTGAGGGTGGCGTTGGGGATGGGCTGGCCGTTCGAGTTGTCTATTAGGGTGCCCGAGATGGCTACGCTACTCCCCACATAGGCACTGGTCGGGGCCATGATGGTGACGTTTGTCTCGGCCATTATCCTGATGGGGGGGTCGCTCCAGGACTCCAGGTACACCCCAAGCGGCAGGGTGTGGGCTATCAGGTTGTAGTCGTCCACCGCCAATTCCGGGGCTGCGTCACAGGCGATGTCGAAGACACCGTCCCTGACGATGCCGATGCCGCAGGGGGCGTCGGTCTCGTTCTTCTTGAGGGTGAGGAACACCTCGACGGTGAGGCCGTCGACGGCGGACCCGTTTTCGAGAGTAACGGTGCCTTGGACTTGGAACTTGTCCCCCTTGAGAGCCACCGGGTCATTGTAAGTGATGTTTGTCACCGTGGGATAGGTCTGGACCTCCATGGGTCTCTCCTCGAACCTCTCCGGGGTGGCGTCGAAGGTGATCCAGCCCAGCCCCTCGAATGAGGCCTCAGCCCATAGGTGGGCGTCTCGAGCCAAGACCAGCTGGTAGTTCGATTCCGGCTCGATGAGGAAGCCGGATACAGTCCTGGCGGGGATGTCCAGGGTGCGGGCGAGGAGGACAAAGGCCGAGTTGAAGTGGCCGCAGACGCCCCTCCTCTCCTCGAAGAGGAACCACTCCACGGGGTCGGTCTCGTTCGGGGCGGGCGTGTACTCCTCGTCGTACTCGAACGCGGTCTTGAGGTAGGCCTCGATGGCCTTCAGCTGTTCCCAGGGGGTCGAGGAGCCCTCGACGATCTCCATGGCGAATCCGCGCAGCCTATCCGCGATTTCCTCGGGCACCTGAAGGTAGTCGTCGTTGGGCGTGATCTCGGCAACCCTGAGCGTGGACTCCGCGTGCTCGTAGGCGGCGTGGGTGATCCCATAGGTCGTCGAGAAAGGTTCTGGGGATGCGAAGAGCGCGAGGTGGGGGTAGCGTTCGAGGTTTGTTATTCCCCCGACGCGGGTGGTGTGGAGGGTTCCGGGTATGAAGCCGCTGATGTTGAAGAAAGGCCTGATCGTGAAGAAGTACTCGACGGGGGGCTGATCCGGGAGTTCGAGCTTCAGGTTCTCGCCCTCGTATTGGAACCACTCGTGGTCCTCACGACTCTGCCACTCTCCCCCGTCATATTCCTCCCCTATGATCCACCTCAGGTAGCGGGTCATGGGGGGGTAGGTGATCTCGAACAGGGGGGTTGCTCCGCCGCCTGGGGCTCCCTCAACCTTGACCTTCTCTCCCTTCCTCTGGCCCACCTCTCCTTCTTCCGAGCCGACTGACGAGGCTCCCTCGAGCTGGGTATCAATGTCGAGCTCTATGTCCGTGATGTCGCCCAGGATGTCTATGGCCACTGACATCAGGCCCACTGAGAAGAGGAGCACAGCTAGGAACACGGCTAGCTTCTGATAGCCCTTCATTCGACCAGTTATCCTCCTCCGCCGTTTTATCTCTTATTGCCCTCTTCCTTGGTTAGTTGCTCCCTATCCCCAATGGAGTATTGCATGATTTTAACGTTCTGTGGAATTCTAAGCTCCTAATAGCCCTCAGTTTTAAGGATCCGTGTTATTAAACAATAATTTTTAAATACTGTTCGTTATTTTTTCACCGCTCTCCATTTTTAATCTACAAATTCTTTTAGGGTCACTGGGCAGATCTTCTCCTTATGTGGACCGTTAGATCCGAGGCTGGCATCCTCCACGCAGTGCTGGTGCAGGAGTCCGTCGAGCAGTTCTGGGAGAGGAAGTTTCCCTTCGTCGGGGTCGAGTCGAACAGCCTCT
>Ga0209979_1004280_pt1 | contig 11913 bp, 6 predicted proteins | sample AnhtaG_FD_183114 | JGI IMG/M metagenome (GOLD analysis project Ga0209979, IMG submission 183114) | Deep subsurface microbial communities from Anholt, Denmark to uncover new lineages of life (NeLLi) - Anholt_01485 metaG (SPAdes) (version 2) | ecosystem: Environmental > Aquatic > Marine > Oceanic >...
GCCGAAGACGACATCAGGATCGACCCTCCGATACCTCCCGCGGCGCCGGACGCCCCCGCCGCCGACATCGCCCGTGCCGCCGACGTGCTCCGCCAGGCCAGGATGCCTCTGCTCCTGGCCGGAGGCGGCGTCGTGAGTGCCGGCGCATCAGAGGAGCTGCGGGAGCTGGCCGAGCGCCTCGGCGCACCCGTCGCCACGACGTGCATGGGCAAGGGGGCAATCCCCGACGATCACCCGCTGGCCGTCGGCGTGTCGCAGGGGACGCGTGCACGAGAGTACTTCGAGCTGGCCGATACGGTCCTGGCCATCGGCTGCCGTTTCCGCCAGGTATCCACGCGCGGCTGGTCGCTGCCCATCCGCACGCTCATCCACGTGGACGCGGACCCAACCGCGTTCGGCCGAAGCTACACTCCCGAGTTGGCCATAGCCGCAGATGCCAGGCGAGCACTTGAGGCACTGCTGGAGTGCATCCCGCCACAGGATCAAGCCCGCGAGTGGGGATGGGCCGCGCACCTCCCGGCGGCGCCGCTTGAGCCGGGCGAAGGACGCGACGCCCTGCATGCGCAGATAGCCGACCAGTTACGCGCCAGCCTGGCCCGCGATGCGGTACTGTGCCTCGATGTGTGCATCCTGTCGTACCGACTGATACCGCGGTTCGCCGTCACGGCTCCCCGCTGCGTGTTGTATCCGGCCGCATTCATCGCCATGGGCTATGGCCTGCCGGCCGCCATCGGTGCGAAGATAGCGCATCCCGATCGACAGGTCGCTTGCGTTGCCGGTGACGGCGGCTTCCTCATGACAGGCGTGGAACTGGCTACGGCCGTCAGCGAGAATCTGACAATCCCCATCATCGTCTTCAACGACTCGTGCCTGCAAAGTGTGAAGGCTACCCACGAGCGCAGCCATGACGGCCACTCATTCGGCGTCGAGCTGGAGAATCCCGATTTCGTCGCCTTTGCCGCATCCTTCGGCGTCGATGGCTGCCGGGTAACGGAGCCCGAGGAGACGCACGAGGCCATCCAGCGCGCCGTGAACCATGACGGCTGCTTCCTCGTCGAGATCGTGCCCCCAACGGCAGTGGTCAGTGATCAGTGGTCAGCGTGACACGGCAGCACCGGCTGGGGTCAACCATTGGCAGCACAGAGGGGGATCACGACGTGTCCGACCTATGCCGCCTGGCGTCGCTGTGGACGTCAAGTCCGTTCGTTACTCTCGCCATCGCTCTGGGGATTACCACCGTGAGCGTGGCGGCCTTCGGGGACGTGCTCGATGACATCACGCGGCCGATCAAGGCCCAGCCCAGGCGCGCCTCGAGTGGGCTGTTCGACCCCGAGTCCAACCGCGATGCCTACCACATCCAGCCCGGACAGCGGCTGACCCTCGCCGACCTCGAGGGCCCCGGCGAGATCCGCCATATATGGTTCACTATCGCCAGCCGTGACCGCCGCTACCCGCGTTCGCTGGTCCTGCGCATCTACTGGGACGGATCGGATGCGGCCTCGGTGGAAACGCCCATCGGCGACTTCTTCGCCGCCGGCAACGGGATGCGGGCGACCGTCCGGTCCGCCCCCATCGAGGTGAGCTCGTACGGCCGGGCCCTCAACTCGTACTGGCGCATGCCCTTCAGGCGTCACGCGCGCATAGAGGCGCACAACGAGGGGAATGAGCGCATGACGGTCTACTTCCAGTGCGATTGGCTGAAGCTGGAGTCACTTCCGCGGGACACCCTCTACTTCCACGCCCGCTACCGGCAGGAGTATCCGGCGAAACCCTTCTCGACGTACACCTTCTTCGACGGCAAGGGCGAGGGGCACTACGTGGGCACCGTGCTCTCCTCCCAGAACAACCTCGCCAGTTGGTACGGCGAGGCCGATGACCGGTTCTACGTCGATGGTGAGGAGGTTCCCTCCATCGTCGGCACCGGCACCGAAGACTACTTCAACGACGCCTGGAATCTCCGGCTCTTCTCCCACCGCCGCGTCGGGGTGACGATCTGCGAGACGAAGGGCGAAGAGCGGCGCATCACCGCCTACCGCTGGCACATCGACGATCCGATCCCCTTCCGCAAGTCCCTCAAGGCCGAGATCGAGCGACGCAGCTACGTCGCCATTCGCGACCCGGACACCGGGGAGCTCACCAGCTACGACTTCAAGTACCGACCCGACTACTTCTCCTCCGTCGCCTACTGGTACCAGAAGGGGATCGCCGAGCCCTTCTGTGAATTCCCGCCCGTGGCGGAGCGCATTCTGCCGGAGGTGTGGATCGAGGTGGCCAACATCGTCGATCAGGTGAAGGCCTCCCCGGGCCTGCGGCCCCGCCGCGCCTCCAACCGCACGTGCAACCTGAAGCGGTTCTTCTACCTGCGCAACGACGAGGTCGGGAGCTGGGTCGAGTTTCCCGTGACCATCAGCGACGAGGGCCGGCATTCGATCTCGGTCTTTCAGTCGCTCTTTGGGACATACGGCGTCTGGAAGGTCAGCCTGCACGGCGCGGAGTTCGACGAGGTGCTGAATCCCGCGCTCGACTTCTACGATTACCTCCGGAGCCGTTCCGAGAACTGGCCGGAGAACTTCCACCATGGCACGCTTGTGCAGACAAAGGTGGGAGTGCACCGTCTGCGACCGGGTGATTACACCGTACGCTTCGAGTGTGTGGACGCCAATCCGCTGTCGCGCCACCCGGATACGGGCGAGTTCGGGCGCGGCTACTCCCTGGGGCTGGATGCCATCCTCTTCCGGCGCCTTCCTATCGACGATCCCGTTGAGTGGATGGAGAAGTACCTGGAGCAGGAGGAGGAGCTCTTCGCACGCATGGAGCGCGAGGCAAGGCAGACGGTGGCGACCCTTGCCGAGGCAGTAGAGAGATTCCGCCGCGACACCGGCGAATACCCGCGCACTCTGGCGGAACTTCTGACCAGGCCCAAGAGGCTCGGGAGCGCCGGAGGGCAGTGGCCCTACTGCGATGGCTCCCGCATTCCGCTGGATCCGTGGGGCCAGCCGTATCGCTACTGCGCCCCGGGTGAGGTCCATCCGTGGAGCTTCGACCTGTGGTCGGTGCACGGCAATAGCCGACACCCGAAGGGCTGGATCGGCAACTGGGCATCACCGTACCAGGTCGAGGGAGCGATCGAGGGCGAGAGCCTGACGGTCGCGCGAGCCAGTGAGGGCATCAGCGCAGCACCCCAGCGGGTTGCGTCCTATGGCAGCGCGCCGATCTCGGGCGGAGGGCTGCTCTTCATTCGCCTGGATCGCCGGGGTGCCTGGGCCGAAATCCCGCTCCCGGAGCAGCTCACAGCCGGCCGTTACGAGGTCTTCATCTTCGCGGTGACCTCCTGGGACTATGGGATCGTGCGCTGGTCTCTCGCGGGGCAGCGCATCGGCGAGCCATTCGACGGCCACACGCCGACGATCGGACGCAAGGCGCTCAAGCGGGCGGTAGTAGAACTGGGAGAGGGGCCAAAGATGCTTCGCGTTGAGGCGATCGGCAAGAACGAGTACTCCACGGGATACTACGCGGGGCTCGACGCCATCCGGCTGCGTCCGCTGCTCTGAGGTGGTGCAGCCTCACCGCTACACCTGAATTCTGTAGCGTACCGGGGCGCCTTCTTCAACGGCAGCGCTGACGCGCGACTGCCGCATGAGGGCCTCGAGCGCCTCGTTGGCGTCGGAAAAGCGGTCTGCGGGGTCCTTCGCCAGCGCGCGGTCAAGGAACGTCTGCACGGCTGGACGTGCCTGGACGCCGAGGGCCTCGAGCGGGGGCGGCGATTCGCTCAAGTGCTTCAGCATCAACGCCACCGGATCGTCGGCGCAGAAGGGGGGGTGCCCGACGAGAAGGGCGAAGAGCAGGCAGCCGATCGAGTACACATCGAGGCGCCGGTCGAAATCCTCCGCCCGGCACTGCTCTGGCGCTGAGTACGCCGCGTGGCCCAGCGCTTCGGCAGGCACGGGCGATGCGGCCTGGATCGCTGCCTCAGTGGCCAGCACAGCCTTCGCGTCCTGCAGGCGACAGGCGTGGTCGAACCCCACGAGCCGCACGGCCCCCTCGGCGTCAAACATAACGGCGGAGGGCGACAGGTGCCGGTGCACGATGCCCTGTTCATGTAGATGTCCCACTGCCGCACAAACGGCAGCGATGATGTCCGTGGCCTCCTGCTCCGCCAGAGGTCCCTCGGTCAGCCTGTCGGCGAGGCTTGCGTTGAGCAGCTCCATGCAATAGGCGCCCGTATGTCCCCCTTTGGGCGCCCAGGCTTCGTAGACGGCGACGATGCCTTTGTGGGGCGCTTGCTCGGTGATATGCTGCAGCAGATGTATCTCGTTCTGGAACAGCCGCTGACACGCCCGCTGAGCGTCGGCTGTCACGCGCCCGTCGGCACTGGTATCCACCGCGCGGGCGATGGCGAGCTCCTTGACGGCGGAAACCCGGTTCTCACGGCGCCGCACAGCGCGGTAGACCTTGGCGCCCCAGGCGAGCCGTGTGAGGTTGACGTTGTGGAAGTGCCCCCACCAGTCCCCGCCCGCGTCGGGGGCGTCTGACCTGCCCACCACGCCCAACGTCACCGCGCGGGCATCGTCTCTCAAGCCACCGGCCGCAAGCAGCGCTGTTCGGAAGCCGGCAGCAGACTCGTACCGCCCATCCGGATTCTTCTGCAGCGCTCGCATGACGACCGTATCAACGTCGGCGAAGAGCGATTCGTCCAGCTCGCTGGGCACCTTCGGCTCCGAGGCGACGTGGGCCATCATGACGGCGAGGTGACTCCCGCCGGTAAATGGGGGCTCGCCCACGAGCATGTGGTACAGGAGCGCCCCGGCGGCATAGATGTCGGACGCCGACGCTACGGGATGCTTTTGCACTATTTCGGGTGCGACACACTCCGCGCAGTGCAGGTGCGCGGCCCGCTCTTGGCCGATGGCCTTCGCCGCAACGAGCGTCAGCCCGGTGGCGAGCAGCTTCACCTGCCCCTCGGTGTCCACGAGCACATTGTCCGGCGACACGTCCCCATGGACGATTCCGCTGCCGTGCAAGTGGGCGAGGGCGCGAAGCACCTCCCCCACGATGACGGCCGACTCTTTGAGCGAGAGCTTCCCGCGCTCCTCCAGCAGTGCCCGTACCGTCTTGCCCACGACCGGCTCAGTGGCAACGTAATACTCCTCATCGGCCTCGCCGTGCTCCAGGGCGCGCGGCAGTGCCTCGTGCTCGAGAGCCTCCAGCAGAGCTACGTCGCGCACAAACACCTCCGGGAAGCTCACGGCGTCGGAACAGTCGCGCCGGAATACGCACATGGTGTACTGCGTGTCGCCGCGTCTGGCCGCGCATACCTTGTACGCCGGGGACTCGCCGATGACGAATTGCAGGGCGTACTCGCCGCATGCGGCCTTGTCGGCGACGGGAGACAGTCGCTGTATGCGCTGCTGCACGTCGGCGAAGCCGGGCTCGCGGCGGGCCACCTCTTTGAAGATGCGCAGTGCGGCCGATGCCTTTGCAGACTGCTCACAGCCCACAGCCGCCACATACATGGCACTGTCCACCTCGTCCGTCGAGGGCAAGCTGTACAGGTGCCGGTACGCCCGGTAGTACTCTCCGCTGGCGATGCAGGCGGCGGCCAACAGCCGCCTGCTCTCGAGGTCCTCAGGATCAAGCTCGACCGACCGCGAGAGGGCCTGAAGAGCGTTGTCGTCGCGGCCGAACTCGTTGTACAGCGCGCCCAAGTAGCGCACCAACTCGTGGCGATCCGGCTGCTCCGCCACTACCACCTCGCACACCGGGATGGCCCGCTCGTCCATAGCTCCCGCGTTCAGATACGCTTCGCAGAGGAAGCTCGCGGCACGCTGCAGGTCGCCGGGGTCGGCAATGCCCATGTCGTACCACGCCTGGCAGGCCTGGGCGGTCTTCTCATCGCTTCGCTCCTGCAACAAGGCCACGCGGGCGAACATCGTGGTGGCGCCGGCGTCCTGTGGGCACCCGTCGTACCACCTCTCGCACAGTTGCATGGCCTGCTCGCTCAGCGGATTGTTCCTGGCTTCCTCCTGAGCCAGTATTCTGAGCGCAGCGACGTTTCCCGGCCGGCGCTGAAGGAGCTGCCTGTACAGGCCGAGGGCCCTTCGATCGCGGCGGCTCAGAAGCAGGTACGCGTATGCTGCTGGGACGCGGGTCATCCTGGATACAGCCGTCAGAAGCAGAGGAGCGAACAGGAAGCTGATGAGTGCGACTGCGACGAGACCGTGCTTCCAGTAACGCTTGACGACAACGTTGATGACCGCCGTTGAGGGGCTTTCAGCCGGGGCGCCGATCCGGCCAGCGGCCTTGAGCGCGCTGACCTTCTCGCCGACGCTTGTCGCGGCCGCGACGGCAGCACTCGCGTGCTTCTTGGCTTCGTCGGCACTGCCCTTGGTCGTGAGGGCCTGGGCGAGGGCGAGACGGGCGGAGACGTTGTCAGGCTCCGCATCGACGGCGCGCCGGAAGTACGAAATGGCATCGTCAGGCTTGCTTTCGGCTTCGAAGATCTCCCCGAGAAGATGCGCCGCACGTGCGTTCTTCTTGTCACGCGCAAATACGCGCAGTAAACCCAGCTTGGCGTTCTCCTGCTCCCCAAGCTCCATGCGTGCTTCGCTCAGGAGCAGCAGCAGAGCGGGATTGTTGTAGTCCTTCTTCCGAGCGGCCTCTATGCACTCTTTCGCCTTGAGCGGCTTGCCACTGCGCAGGTAGAAGCGCGCGACATCTATCTCGGCATTAAGCGCCTCCCGACGCTGCTTGGCCAACTCCTCGGCGGGCGCCTTCGCCTTCTCTGCGGCTGCCAGCTTGTTTCTACGGACCGACACCGACGCTTCCAGCAGCGCCGCACCGATGCCGCGCAAGCCTGCCTTCCCCACGGTGATGCCGAGATCATGGCACAAGCCGGCGGGCTGGAAGTCCGCCCGCACGGCGAGGAACCCCAGCCACACAAGCACAGCTACGATGCCGACCGTCAGGATCGCTCGCCCGCTAATCATGAGTTGATCGCCCTCGCAGGCGCCCTCTTTGGTCACCCTCCCGGCAGCAGCGCGACTTACGGTTCGGCCATCTGGACGATGGCTTTCAGACAACCCTCCTGCATGTCGCAGAATGCCGCGAAGCCCGCCTCGATCTGCTCCAACGCCACTGTGTGCGTAACGACCCGAAGCGGGTCCGCGCCGGTGGTGTCGCACAGGTGCACATTAGCCGGGAAGTCTGACAAGTGCATGTACCAAGAGCCCATGATGGTGATATCGCGTCGGATGAGATCCGCTGACGGGCTGATCTCCAGCTTGCCGCATTCTCCCACGAATACGGCGCGGCCCTCCGGGCGGAGACATTCAATGCACTGACGTCCCGCTGCCGGGTTGGCGCTGCACTCCATCGCTTTGTTGGCCCCGGTGCCGGTAAGCTCGCGGATGCGACCGACTGCATCTTCGTTCTCGGGATCGATCGCGTGGTTCGCCCCCAGCTCCGACGCGGCCTCGCGCCGGTACTGGACCGGGTCCACAGCGATCACTCCAGCACCGTAGGCCTTTGCCGCCATGATGGCATTCAGGCCGATGGGGCCACAGCCAAATACCGCGACGGTATCTGGCGCGGCTGCGCCCACCCGGCGGACGGCCTTCGCCGGCGTGCCGAAGCAATCGGACATCAGGCACGCGCGGTCAAACGGCATCCGCGGCGGCATGCGCATCAGGTTCCGCTCCGGCGCCACGAGCAATTCGCCGAAGCCGCCCGATACGCCGCCCTTGCGCTGCGGGCAGTAAGTGAACTGCCCCTGAAGGCAGAAGGCGCACTTCCCGCAGCCGATGACGTCGTACACGACAACGCCATCGCCCTCGCCAACACGGGTGACCGCGTCCCCTACCTCGACGACTACGCCTGCCGCCTCATGTCCGTGCACGCCGGGCTTGGCGCCATCCGACAAGTACAACCGTTTGTCGGAGCCACAGATGCCGGACCGGATGACGCGCACGAGAACATCGTCTGGTGCGGCGATTTCGGGATCGGGCACGTCGCGGATTTCGATTCGCCGCCGTCCAACGAACGCTGCAGCACGCACTTCTTCAATGCCCTCCCTCTGTCCGGATCTTTGTGTGGCGGCGCGGCCCGGTGCGGAAGACGGCACGTTTATGCGCATTGCCGATGAGATTCGTCGCCCTGCAGAGACCTCAGATGGCCACGGCGCCGCCGACAGCTTCGTCAACGCGATTACTCGCGGCCACTTCTACCCGAACGGAATGACGCCGGCCCGATTGGGCTCTGTGGCGGGGGCCTCGCCCGCAGAAGACTCCGTCCCGGGCGTGGTGGTCGCTGGCTCCGCGGCGACTTCCACCACCGTGAAGCGCAGCGGCGTGCCGAACAGCGCCGTTTCGCCGTCGTATGCTTGGGCCTCGTAGGTGCCCGCCTTCAGTCCCTGTCCCCTCGGCATTTCCACCCCGAAATGCACCTTGTGATTGCCCGGCTTGAGCACGATGTTCTGGGCCTGCGTCTGCGTGGTCCCATTGGGATCGCTGTACGTTATCTCGCACTGCACCGGCTTATTCGCCGGGGCGTCCCGGTACTCAAACCAGCAATAGACTGCAGAGTCGGCCGTGGTGAACTGGGTCGTCGCGGGACCCGGCTGGCCCTGCGCATTGACGCTCACCACGACCTGCTGCTTCCGGACGACGAAATTGCCCCCCGTGCAGCCTTGCAGTAGGAGCACCGCCGACGCGGCGACAACAATCCAGGTGCCAAGGCGCCGTCTTGTGCGTGCCTTCATCGGTGCTACATCCTTTGCGCATGCAGCGAGTTGATCTGCGCCCAGCCCCATTCCCCTGACGATGGAGCCGTCACGCGGCTGCTCACCGCCGAGGCGGCCGCGACCTCTGCCTCCGAGCTTTTCGGCGCGAGGCCGGCGGCGGTGTCACCTGAGGATTTATACCACACCGTTTACCTTTTGTTAGCGCCGAAGGCACGGCTGCTCGGGACACACTCATGGAGGTACGTCCGAGGGGTCGGCGAAGGGATATACGCAAGAAGCGCCCGGGAGGTCCGCTGTTGCTATCGATGGCGAGCGGGGCTCGGCGCGACCGTGTAGCGGCTGCGGTGGTTCCTGGCCGAAACTTCCTGAAGGCTCAGCCGTATGAAGCACTCGGAGCGGCGATCGCACAATGGCATCATCGAGCCTTGACACGAGTGCCATCCAGGAGTTCAGCAAGCGCGTCATCGACAACGTCGAGCGGGTGATAGTGGGCAAGCGGGACGTCATCCGGCTCGTCCTCGTCTCCCTGCTGTGCGAGGGGCACATACTCCTGGAGGACGTGCCCGGGGTGGCCAAGACGATGCTCGCACGGGCCTTCGCGAGGTCACTTGGCTGCAGCTTCAACCGCATACAATGCACCCCCGACCTCCTGCCCTCCGACATCACCGGGGCATCCATCTTCAATCAGAAAACGAACGAGTTCGAGTTTCGCCCCGGGCCAGCTCTTTCTCAGATCGTGCTGGCCGACGAGATCAACCGGGCCACCCCCCGCACGCAATCCGCGCTGCTGGAGTGCATGGCCGAGCGGCAGATCACCGTGGATGGCGTGACGCACCAGGTGCCCCGGCCATCCATGGTCATGGCCACCCAGAATCCGGTGGAGCACGAGGGCACATTTCCGCTCCCGGAGGCGCAGCTCGACCGCTTCTTGCTGCGCCTTTGCATCGGATATCCGTCGCTCGTGGACGAGAGCGCCATGCTCACGCGGCTCAAGGACGCGCACCCGATAGATTCGATCGAGCAAGCGGTCAGTGCCGATGAGCTCCTGGCCACGCAAGAGAGCATCCGAAGCGTGTATGTGCACGATGTGGTCCGCGACTACATCGTGCGCATCGTGCACACGACGCGCCGTTCGCCCGACTTGGCCCTCGGCGCGAGTCCGCGCGCGTCCCTGGCGCTGTACCGCACCTCCCAGGCCCTCGCAGCCATCGAGGGGCGCACTTACGCTCTGCCCGACGACGTCAAGACGATGTGCCTGTCTGTGTTGGCTCATCGGATGATTCTGAACCCCGAAAGTCGCCTCCGCGGTCGCATGATCGCGGACGTGGCCACTGACTGCGTCAACGCCGTCCCCGCGCCGGTGGAGAAGCCCGCGTGATATCCGGCACAAGGCGTTGCGGGCGGGGCGAACTGCCGTGACCACCACCCGTCTGGCCATCATAATCATCGTCGTTCTCTTGCTCGCCTATCTGCTGCGCGTCGGGTTTTTCTCCTTCGCGCTGTACGTGCTCCTGGGGCTGGTGGCTGTCTCACAGCTCATGGGCCGGTTCAGCCTGGTGGGCATACGGCACGAGCGCCATTGCAGCGTCGTCAAGGCCCGCATCGGTGACACTGTCACCATGCGCACCGAGGTGGTGAACGACAAGCCGCTGCCAGTGCTGTGGGTGCTGATGGACGATCAAGTCCCCTCAGGCCTGTCGTGCCGCGGCGAGCGGGGGCGAGCCATGCTCATGCGGCCCTTTCAGCGCCATCAGCTAAGGTATACGGTCGCCCTCAGTCGCCGCGGCTACCACCGGCTCGGACCATTGGTGCTGGAATCCGGCGACGCCTTCGGCCTCGTGCGGCGCTTTCGCGCCGGCCGCAGCGCGCACTACGTCACGGTGTATCCTCAAGTGGTGCACATCACCCGATACGAGCTCATGACGCGGCGTCCCGTTGGCGAGGTCCGCGTGCGGCAGCGAATGTACGAGGACCCGACGCGGCTGGCCGGCGTGCGGGAGTATGCGCGGGGCGACCCGCTCAGCCGCATCCACTGGAAGGCCACGGCCAAAACCCGGCGGCTCCACAGCAAGGTCTACGACCATTCCACGATGATAGGCGCCAACATCGTGCTGGACTTCGACGAGCGCGCCTGGGCCGAGGACTACCGATTCTACCGGTCGGAGTTGGCAATCGTTGCCGCCGCTTCCATCGCGAATTACATCGCCGAGCAGAAGCAGCTCGTGGGATTCATCAGCAACGGGGGCGATGCGGCCCGGCGGGCCAGGGAGGAGATGGAGGAGCTGCAGGCGACCAGCCGCCGGCAACTCGAGCGCCTGCTGGCCGAGCGCGACCGATCGGAGGCGCTGCGGCCCGTGGAGGTCCCGCCGAGGAAGGCGGGAGCGAATCTCCTGGAGATCTTCGAGACGCTGGCGCGCCTGGAGCTTCAGCCCGGGCTGTCGCTGGCGCAGATGCTAATGTCTGAATACAATCGGCTTCCCCGTGATGCCGCCCTGGTGCTCATTGTGCCACAGGTCCCGCCGGCACTCGTGCAGACCATCGCCCGGCTCAAGACGGCGGGCTTCGTCGTCTCGGTGTTCGTCGTGCTGAACGAGGAAGAGCACCTCATGGCCAGAGCCCGCCTCGCGCAGGAGGGCGTCAGCGTCTTCCATCTCACGCGCGAGGCCGACCTCTCCGTGCTTGCCATCCAGACCATATAGCGCCGATCGATCGCACTCCCCAACACCGCGGGCGGCGGGCAGGAATGCCCGCCGCCCCCTTCTATCTGCGAGACCTGCCCAAGTGAAACTAAGAAAATAGTTGACACCGATGTGCAGGCTGTGTATAATGCAACGAAAGATTTAGTTGCCACAGAAGGGAGCCACAGCCCGGATGTCGAGAAAGCACGCAAAACGCCTCACGCCACTCGAGGCGCTCATCATGCACGCCGTGTGGAGCCTGTCGGAGGCGACGGTGCACGAGGTGCGGCAGCGCCTCCGCCCGGTCAAGCCTATGGCATACAACACCGTGCTGACGGTGATGCGCATTCTGCGTGATAAGGGCTTCCTCACGAGCGAGCGAGAGGGTCGGAGGGACGTATACCAGCCGCTGGTGACAAGAGAGCATATGGGGAGGCGCTCGCTTCGCGAGCTTCTGGAGCAGTTCTTTGCCGGTTCAGCAACGGCTTTGGTGAGCCA
>Ga0209979_1004281_pt1 | contig 11910 bp, 12 predicted proteins | sample AnhtaG_FD_183114 | JGI IMG/M metagenome (GOLD analysis project Ga0209979, IMG submission 183114) | Deep subsurface microbial communities from Anholt, Denmark to uncover new lineages of life (NeLLi) - Anholt_01485 metaG (SPAdes) (version 2) | ecosystem: Environmental > Aquatic > Marine > Oceanic...
TTCACAGGACCTGGAATGCGCTGGAGCCGTGACGGTGCTGAGAGACTCCTGCCGGTCCGAGCAGCGATTATGAGTGGCCGCTTTGAGAAATTGTGGCAAAAGGCCTACAGTTTGCCCCCAAATTGAAGTGCACCCTTTCGGTAGCGCCTTCTTGCCTCCGATGCTATAATTAGCAACTGGAGTGATCTTTTTGAGGACGAGGGATTGACACAGGAGGAGGGATTAATGTCTGGTCATTCCAAATGGTCTACTATCAAAAGAAAGAAGGCAGCCCAGGACGCCAAGCGGGGCAGGCTCTTTACCAAACTGGCGCGCGAGATCACCATCGCGGCACGGGAAGGGGGTGGAGATCCGGATTCCAACTTCAACTTGCGCCTGGCAGTGGACAGGGCGAAAATGGGCAACATGCCCAAGGACAACATCGATCGGGCTATCAAGCGGGGTACCGGGGAGCTGAAGGGCCGGGAGCTGGAAGAACTCTACTACGAGGGCTATGGTCCCAACGGTGTGGCAATGCTGATTCAGGTGCTCACTGACAACCGCAACCGCACGGTCTCGGATGTGCGGCGCGTTCTCTCCAAGCACGGCGGGAACCTTGGGGCGGCAGGATGTGTGGCCTGGCTTTTTGACCCCAAAGGTTATGTCACCATCGAGGTGGGTGACGAAGGTGCAGAGGAGCTGGCGCTGTTAGCCATCGAGGCTGGTGCGGAGGACATTGAGACCGATGGCCAGTTGCTTGAGATCTACATTGATCCCGCAAGCCTGCAGAGGGTGAAGGGGGCTCTGGAGCAACAAGGCTTCTCGATCGAGTCTCAATTGTCCATGATCCCCAAGAGCGTGACCAGCCTCAGCCTGGAGAAGACAATGCAAACCATGCGCCTCGTTGATGCCCTGGAGGGGCTGGACGATGTCCAGCAGGTGTACTCCAACCTGGACATCAGCGACGAGGTGATGGTTGAGTACGAGGCGGCGGCGTAGATGCGCGTTCTGGGCCTGGATCCCGGCCTGGCCACCACCGGGTGGGGGGCAGTGGAGGAGCAATCAGGGAAGTTGGCCCTGGCTGACTTCGGCGTAATCACCACCGCCCCCGGCCAGCCTCTGGCCAAAAGGCTGCAGAGCCTCTATCTGGAGCTCACAGCTGTGATCGCCCTTCAGCGGCCCGATGTGGCCGCCGTGGAGGAGCTCTTCTTCAGCCGCAATGTGCGCACGGCCTTCGCCGTGGGCCAGGCGCGGGGAGTAGCCCTGCTGGCCCTGGCCGATGCAGGGCTGGCAGTGCACGAGTACACCCCGCTGCAGGTCAAGCAGGCGGTGGTGGGTTATGGACAGGCCACCAAGCATCAGGTGCAACAGATGGTGCGGATGCTTCTGAATTTGTCGGAGGCCCCCCAGCCCGATGATGCGGCCGACGCCGTGGCGGTGGCCATCTGCCACCTGCACGGTGCCCGATTTCAAGCGCTGATTGCCCAGGAGGAGAGGAGATGATTGCCAGTGTGACCGGGCGGTTAGAGGCGCAGGGAGCAAACTATTTGATCCTATCGGTGGGTGGCGTGGGCCTCAAGGTCTTCGTACCGACTATTCATCTGGACAAGTGGTCTCGGCCTGGACAGGAGGTGACACTGCACACCTATCTGTACGTGCGGGAGAGCGAATTGACCCTTTATGGTTTCCCCGACTCCGATGACCGAAGCCTCTTTGAGATGTTGATCTCGGTATCGGGCATAGGACCCAGGCTGGCGCTGGCTGTTTTCTCCAGCCTGTCGGCCGATGCGATTCGCGCCGCCATCGCCCGGGGACGAACGGAGGTGCTGAGCCGGGTGCCGGGCATTGGCAACAAAACGGCCCGCCGCCTCATCTTCCACTTGCAGGATAAGGTCGCCCTCCAGATGGCTCCCGCAGCCGCGCCCATGTTGACCGACGCCGACGCCGAGGTGATCGGGGCCCTCACCAGCCTGGGCTACAGTGTGGTTGAGGCCCAGGCGGCGGTGCAGAGCCTTCCCCGCGACGAGGAGATGGCGGTGGAGGAGAGGGTGCGGCGGGCGCTGGCTTATTTTGGGGGTGGGTGAATACATGGCAATCTATCAGGAGGTGCGGAACGGCTATCTCGATAGTTCAGTTTGAGGAGTTGATGGGGCGAGTCGAGACGCTAGAGCGGGAAGTTCAGGCCTTGCGACTCTTCATATGGCCTCAGGAGAGAAAAGCACAGCCAGAACCCTTGTCAGACGAGGGGCGGGTGTTGGCTCGACTGCAGAGACAGGGGCTCATTATAGAGCCCGCGCCAGAAATGATCAGACAGGCGCAGGAATGGGACCAACTCCCGGAGGAAGAGAAGCGGAGTTTACGCGAAAGGCTGGACTCACTGCACTTGGATCCCCCACTCTCCCAGATCATCAGTGACAACCGGCGTTGAGGGCTCTGATGATGCCTCTTTACTTCTTCGATAAGCAGCGCTGTGGTCAAGAACTATGAGGAACCAGGAAGCGCCTGGGTGCGTCAGTTGCTCTCCGAGCCTTCGAACGAGGTGTTCATCAGTCTTCTCTCACTGGCTGAGGTGTCGGCAGCTTTCTCCATCTGTGTGCGAAGGGGAAAACTGGAGCAGAGACAAGGGCGACTGGCCTATCATGCTTTCGTCAGCGATGTAGTCGGTGGCAAGTATCGGTTGGTGCCTGCTGCCTTGTCTATTGTAGTGCACGCGGCTGATCTGACTCAGCAGCACCCCCTCAAAGGTTACGATGCCGTGCAGGTGGCTTCCGGCCTGGCGCTAGATCGAGCTATCGAGAGCGAAGGCCTTGAGCTTATCTTTGTCAGCAGCGACCAACAAGTGCTCAATGCCGCCGAGGCTGAGGAATTGATGATGGTGAATCCCCATGAACACACGGAGGAAAATGAAAGGGATTAGAGGGAGACCGGGCGAGGTTCTCTCACCAGCCTGGGCTACAGCGTGGTTGAGGCCCAGGCGGCGGTGCAGACTCTTCCTCGCAACGAGGAGATGCCGGTGGAGGAGAGGGTGCGGTGGGCACTGGCTTATTTTGGAGGGACGTAAGCAAAGCAGGTGGCCGACTTATCATCTCTTTCCGGCCACCCACAACAATTGGCGACGTATGGGGAAAGTTTTGTCCTGCAGAACGGCAAAATCAACCAATCTCCTGCAGGGCCTGTAGCACCACAGGTACCGACTCCTCCCAGTTCTCAGGTAGGTCCTCGGAGATTTCGAATGCGAGGGCCTTCTTGCCGGCGCGCTCGCGCTTGGCGATGACGGCCTCGCGTAGTTTCACCTCTGAACGATAATACAGACCAACGTTGATGTTCCCCCAGAAGACTTTGCCTGGCCAGGCAGCGCGGCATTCATCGTACATCATATCACCCTCAGGCGGTTCGGTGAGGGACTCAATCATGTGGAAGGGCGCCTTGGCGATCTGGTCGGCAATGATGCTCAGCCCGCCATCGTAGTGCACCATGACACGCTTTCCAGCCGCCTCGAGCAGTGGCACGGCTTCGTTGTAGACGGGCACCAGAAGATTTGCGTAACGCCTGGGGCCGAGCATCCTAATCGTCAGGTTCTCAAACCACTTGACAAAACGCCCCGGCCCGGCGGCGATCAGCCGAACCTCCTCCAAGAACAGCTTCTTCTGGGCCTCGTAGAGATCGAAGAGTTCCTCCACCTCCAAGGCCACATCCAGGCAAAACTGCTGCGTGCCGGCCCAGTCAATGTTGATGCTCATAGCAGGTGTGCGTGAGCCGGTGATGACCGTGATCCCATAGTCACCCACCATCTCTTCCGTCTGCTCAAACTCCTCGTACTTAGGCACAAGTTCGGTGTGCTCGACGATCCACTGCCGAATCTTGTAATCTTGCGGTTCCTTGATCCAGTCCTCGTAGTGCCAGTCGTTGAGGGTCACGCGCCGGAGCGTGCCCACGGGTGTCTCTTTCCTGTAGATCCGGTAGTGCTGGTTGCCCTCAACCCTCTCCTCCTCTGTATCTTTCACACCATGCTCGATGTGCTTGATCGGAAAGCAATGCTGGCAGATACCCAAGCCCTGATCGAACAGACGACGCCACGCACCCCCCTTTGGATCTTTGGCAAAGATTTCGTGCACGGCTAGCGGCATCGGCATTCCCCAGTCGTCGGTTTGCACGCCTGAAGCGGGTACCATCCAGTGATACAAGGAAAGAGGGGTCTGCGCAGGGGTGTCACCGTTGAGGGCTGCCACTAGTAGTTCGCGCGTCGTCATAGTGCGATCTCCATTACTCCCCTCAAAGATAGTTTATGGGCTAAGTGACAGGCCGCGAAATGCCCAGGCTCGACCTGGAGCAACGATGGCTCTTCTTGGGAGCATATCGGTTGGGCGTAGCGGCAGCGCGGGTGGAAATAGCACCCACTGGGAGGGTTGGCTGGGTTGGGTACTTCTCCGCTAAGGACGATTCTATCTTTCTTGGCTGCCGGATCTGGTTTCGGCACACTGGACAAGAGCGCCTCGGTGTAAGGATGTTTAGGATTGTGGTACAACTCTTCCGTCTCCGCTGTCTCTACTAATTTGCCCACGTACATGACTGCTACGGTGTCGCTCACGTGCTCTATCACACTCAAATTATGTGCAATGAACAAATAAGATAAATTAAGTTGCTCCTGTAAGTCCTGTAGTAGATTCAGCGTCTGCGCCTGGATAGAAACGTCAAGTGCCGACACGGGCTCATCTGCAACAATGAACTGAGGGTTAAGCGCCAGAGCCCGGGCGACGGCGATTCTCTGCCTCTGGCCACCGCTGAAAGCGTGTGGGAAACGGCGCATGTACTCGGGTAACAGCCCCACCAACCGCAACAACTCCGCTACCCGCTCCTCCAATTCCTTGCCTCGGGCCAATTTGTTGACCAGCAATGGCTCACCGACGATATTGAGCAAGGTCATACGGGGATTCAATGAAGAGCCTGGATCCTGAAACACCATTTGCATGTTGAGGCGCAAGTGGTACAACGTCTTCTTATCCGCTTGGGCCACGTCCACAGGGCCTAGGTCTTTGTCGTGAAAGATGATCTGCCCACTAGTGGGTTGAATCCCTCTCATAATGCAGTGTCCCGTGGTGGTCTTGCCGCAACCACTCTCTCCTACCAGGCCCAGAGTTTTGCCTTCAGGTACCGTGAAGGTTACTCCATCAACTGCCTTCACGTGCACAACGACACGACGAAAGAAACCTCGTACAATGGGGAAGTACTTCCTCAGGTTTCTTACTTCAAGGATAGGCTTGCTATTATTCTCCGGCATCCCGACCATTTCTCTCCCGACTATCGCTGTACAGAAAGCAGCTGACAAGATGCCCTCCACCAAGATCTACCATCTGTGGCGCTGTTGCATCGCACACCCCAGGCATGAAACTGGGGCATCGGGGATGGAAAGAGCATCCCGATGGAATATTGTGCGGATTCGGCACCATTCCCGCAATCGCATCTAGCCGTGCCCTGCTTTTACGGCCTATCTTAGGGATGGAACGTAAGAGAGCTTGCATATATGGGTGCTTGGGATCGTGGAACAGCGTATTGACGTCTGCTTGCTCTACCACTTGGCCCAAGTACATCACAATCGCTTCTTCGACCATCTCCGCTATTACACCTAAGTCGTGGGTGATATACATGATGGCCATGCCCAGATCGCGCTGCAGCTCACGCAGCAGCTCCAGGATCTGCGCCTCGGTTGTCACGTCCAACGCCGTGGTCGGCTCATCCGCGATTAGCAGGCTGGGGCGACATGACAAGGCCATTGCGATCATCGCCCTCTGACGCATACCACCGGACAACTGATGTGGATAGCTGTCCACTGCCTGCTGAGGCTGAGGCATATTTACCCGGTCCAGCATCTCAATCGCTATCTCTCTCGCTTCGCGCTTCGCCATCTTTTGGTGATAAGTAATGGCCTCTATGATCTGATTACCAACTGTGTACACGGGATCCAGAGAAGTCATAGGTTCCTGGAACACCATCGCGATTTCAGCCCCTCTGATTTGGCGCATTTCCACCCCGTATGGGTCCAGGTCCGTGATATCCACAACCTCCTCGGTGTAGCCCACAGCATTTTCCTGTTGAATCCGATGGTAGAGTATCTTACCTCCGACGATCGTGCCTGGCTTTTGCACAAGCCGCAGAATTGAGAGACTAGCGACGGTCTTGCCACATCCACTTTCTCCCACAACCCCTAGCGTGCGACCGCGTTGAACCTCGCAAGAGACACCATCAACAGCACGTACCACCCCTTGCTCAGTGAAGAAATGGGTCTTGAGGTCATGTACCTCTAAGAGTAGATTGTTTCCCATCCAAGTCTCCTATTCGATCTGTGCGACGCGTATCAGGCCTATTCTGCTGCGAACGGATCGGCCGCATCCCGAGCGCCATCGCCCACGAAATTGAAAGAAACGATCGCGGCCAACACAAAGATCGCCGGCGTGAGCAACCAGGTCTGCTGTAAGAACACGCGCACGTGCTGGGCTTCGCTTAGGAGCACACCCCAACTCGTCATAGGAGGACGAATCCCTAGGCCAAGAAAGCTAAGCGCAGTTTCACCCAATATCATACCTGGGATCGCCATCGTCGCGATCACTAACACGTGACTGAGCGTGTTGGGGAGTAGGTGTCTGACAATGATCCTCAAATCACTGCAATTGGCATAACGCGCAGCCATGACATAGTCTGTCTCCCGCAGGGAAAGCACCATGCCCCTCACCTGTCGGGCCAACCCGCCCCAGCCGACGATGGAGAGGACGATCGAGATACCGAGATACACCTTGATGGGCGACCAGTTCGCCGGAACAGCCGAGGCCAGCGCCAGCCACAGCGGGATCTGCGGGAAGGACGTCAATACCTCGATCACCCGCTGTACGACATTGTCCACCACACCGCCATAGAACCCGCTCATTACCCCTACGAAGGATCCGACAACTAGACTCAGCATAACGCCGACCAACCCCACCGAAAGGGACACCTGGGCGCCGTACAGAATGCGGGAAAAGAGATCCCGGCCGTTCCGATCCGTTCCCAACAGAAAGAGCTTGCCGGGTTCGTCAACCCCGAACAGGTGGATGTCCGTGTCGATCAGGCCCAACAGCTTGTAGGGTACCCCTTTGGCGAAAAACTTGACCGGATAGATCTCGTCGGTAATCGGCGTGTACGTTTTGAGAAAGGTCTGCGGGTCGATCTCGGCTTTGAGACCATACACAAAGGGGCGCAGATGGAATTTGCCCTCCGCGTCCAAAAAGCGGATGGAATTGGGGCTTGCCGCCGGATATTTGTCGTGCGTGGTCCGGACGCCATACGGTGCCAGGAATCCGGCAAAGAGCGCCGACAGGTACATAATGAGGAGGAATACGCCACCAATGATTGCCAATCGGTTGCGCCTATAGCGCAGCCACATCAATTGACGCACGGACAGGGCAGCCACCCGTTCCTGAAATGCCTCCAGCCCCGGCGCTGTCGCTCCAATATCGGTTGCCACTCCCATTTCATCACGCCTCCGCACGTGTTGCTATCAAGAAGGGGATCGAATCAACTGGACCGTATTTATTCATACCGGATGCGCGGGTCCAGCCACACCAGCGCGATATCCGCCAGCAGGTTGCCGACCACCAACAGGATGCTAATGAGGATTAGAATCGTGCCTCCCAGAAAGACGTCCTGCTGTAACGTGGCCTCAATATAGAGGGGCCCGATAGTGGGAAGGCTCAACACCTGGGCTACAATGGGAAAGCCGCTCATCAGCCAGGCCAACGTCCCTCCCAGGGCCATCACCAGGGGGTGCAGGGCGTTACGTACGGCGTGCTTCCAGATCACCACGCGTTCGGGTATGCCCTTGGCCCGGGCGGCCTGGACATAGTTCACGCGCAGTTCGTCCAGCAGGTTGCCCCGCATCACACGCACCACCCAGGCCGTGCCGGTGAAAACGACCGCCAGGACGGGTATCCAGATGTGCTTTAACAGATCGAGCACCTTGGCCAGCGACCAGGGCGCCATTTCAAACCCGCTGGAGAAGAGACTTGTCAACGCCTCGCCAGTGACACTCCATCCGAGCACCAGGAGAAAGAGTGCAATCAAAAAAGCTGGGAGCCCAAGCCCCAAAAACGCAATAACGGTGAACAGATTGTCTAACCGCGAGTATTGATGGGTCGCCGAGTATATGCCCAGGGGGATGCCGATCCCCCACGATAGGATGAAGGCAAACAGCGATAATACCAACGTCATCATGAGACGTTTACCAATCAGATCTTTGACCGGCTTGTTATATATGAATGACTCGCCGAAATCCCCTTGGACAAAGCGCCCGATCCATTTCACAAAGCGCAGGTAGGCGGGCTCGTCGAGATTGTAGCGTCTCCTTAATGTCGCGGCTTGTTCCCGGACACCCGTTTGGCCAGAGGCCTCCAACTCGGCAATGTAGCGCGTCACATAGTCTCCGGCCGGCAGCTCCATGACGACGAACCCCACCACGGCGATGATGAGCAGTGTGGGTATTATGCCGATCACTCTGCGTACGATGTAACTAGCCACTGCCCCTCCTCGTATCGTGCTGTACCGTTGGCCGAAGGTCTTTGCGTCACGGCCTTCAGGCCAGTCCGAAGCGGAGCGGAGGACTGACCGAGGCCACACAACCATATAAAAGAGGAATATCGTAGCTCAGGTGTCCGGTTCCTGCTCTTACACCAGGACCGGACACCTGAGAGATCTAACCGCTGAGATGTTGCCTTTGCGGTTCAAGCGCCTTTAGCAGTTCTTAGTCCTCGGTCATAAAGAACTGCTCAGGGTTGGCTGTTCCCGGGAACGCCAGGTCCCAAGAACCCACTATGCCAAAGTCGGGCACGTTGTGGAAGTTGTTCTTGACCAAGAGCGGGCTGGGGTGCTCGCCGACGGTGCCGATGTAAAGGGGACCCTCATCGATGTGCACCCGGTAGTTCTCCAGCAACTTGGCTTGGCGTTCATCGCGATCCACCGTCTGGACGGCCTCGGTGAACAGGTTCTGCAACTTCTCCAGAAACGAGCCGGGAGGCGGCGCGATCCCTTCGGCGCCGCCGGTCTGGTAGTACTGCCCGAAGCGCGCGCCACCCATGCAATAGGTGACCCCCTCTACCGGCGCCCAGACCGGAGGAGCGGAGACGAGGCCCCAGGCGCAAGCGCTGCCCCAGGCGTAGATCATGACCTCTCCCGCCAACACCTTTTGATTGAACACCGACCCCTCGACGGGTGAGATGACGGTCTTGATCCCCACGGCCTCCCAGTCCTCCTTGACCAGGTCCATAGCATCGATCGACTGGGTGTCGGCGTTGTTCACCAACACGATCAGCTCCAGAGGCGTGCCGTCCGGGCGCTCGCGGAAACCATCGCCGTCAACGTCCACGACGCCGATCTCATCGAGCAGAGCGGCGGCGGTATCCGGCTCATAACTGGCGTAGGCGCTAACCCACTCGTTGTACACCTCCCGGCCTTCGCGGGACTGGAACTCAGGGCTCTCGGGGCTCAAGGCCGCTTGCCGGGGATGGGCCAACCCCAGGGTCACGATCTCGTTGATGCGCTCCCGGTTGATGGCGTAGGACAGCGCCTGGCGCCACTTCTGGTTGTACATCAGGTCCACGATGCCCTCGTCGGGGTAGTCGTAGTAGAGGATGATCCAGGGCCAGGCGTAGTCGCCTCGGTTCCACATCTTCACCTTGTAGTCGCCTGCTTCGGCTTTCTCCATCACCAGCGGCACGTCGCGCAGCGGGATATCCCGCACCTGCATGTCCAGCTCGCCGGCGATGGCCTTCAGCACGACCAGTTCCGTGGTACTGCCGCCCGCCTCGACGATGTCCGCGTCCAGGTAGTCGATGTAGGGCAACTGGTTGCCTTCGGGGTCCACCTTCCAGTAGTAGGGATTGCGCTCAAAGGTGGCCCTTTCGCCCGATCGGAAATCGGTCACCATCCAGGCGTCCAGCGTGGGCATGTCCGGATAGTGCTGGCGATTGTCGTAGCGCGCCATCAGCTCGGTGGTGTCTTCCGCATCCGAATACTTGGGGTGCAACCGCTTCATGTAATGGGCTGGGATCAGGTTCAGCGCCGAGTTGTAATTTCCTCGCGCGCTCATGTCCAGGAACAGGGGGTGGGGGGCCGCGAACGTGAGTTTCAGCGTAAAGTCGTCCACCTTTTCGACCCCCATGGCTTCACCCGCTGCACGCGCATAGGCCGGCGTCACCAGGGGGACGTCCTCGTCCAGGACCATGTCGTTCCACCAGAAGAGAAGGTCGTCCACGGTAAAGGGCTCACCGTCGGACCACTTGATGCCCTTGCGGAAAAAGGCCATCAGCTCGGTCGCGTCGTCGTTCCACTCCCAATCAGCGATGATGTTGGGACGTATGCCGGAGACGTCGCGCTTCCATTTTACCAAGGACTCGGTGGAGATCGTCTGTCTGAGCCAACCCATACCGTCATCGCCGCCCACCTGGCGCCACGTTCCGCCGTATTCGCCGGTGCGCTCCGCGGGTATTTCGACGATTGGATTCACTGGCAGGCGCTCGTCCACCGGCGGCAGTTCACCAGCGGCGACCTTCTCAGCCAGCATGGGGGCTTCATTGAACCTCGAAGATACCACGACCTTCTCGACGACCTTCTCTACCTCCACGGTCTGCTTGACTACTTTCTCGACCGGGACCTCCTTGATCACCTCTTTCTCGACGACCACCTCCTTCTCGACCGGTACCTCCTTGATGACCTCCTTCTCGACCACCACAGGAGTGGGCCGAGCACAGGCGGCCGCCGTGACCCCGGCTGCGGTCATGGCCGATAGACGTAGAAAATCCCTGCGTGTGAGTTTTCTTTTTTCCATCGGATTCCCTCCTTTTTCGTCTGCTGATAGATGTGAGGAATCTCTAGATGCAAACTTTCGCTGTCCCATTGGTTCTCCTCCTCAAAGGATTTAGAACTCTTGGCTCTCCACCGGCCTATCCCGGCCATCAGGAGAGCAACCACACACCTTGGGTTTCGCTCCCTTCCATCACCTCCTTCCCGGCATCTTATGCGCAACTGAACGCCAACAGGCAGAGTCTCACCTCAGTACCCTGAGTTCGAGGTCTCTGCCTGTTCACAAACCGCCTCCTATGATAATCGCTCCACTGCAAGCTCACTCAACCTGTCTCTAAACCCACAGGTGGGTTGAGAAATCCCCCCTGATCTGTTTTATACTATATCACAGTTCCCCCCCCTTGTCAAATCCGAATTGCCTCCAAGTGGCCCCGGGGGGGGAGGAATACTTAGCATAAAAAGCTAACTTGACATTAAGTTTTCTTAAATTTTGTGCCGATGGGCAACTGCTCACTCCGCCACTCGTAGCTGGGCGCCTCTTCGGCCTCCGGTCTGGAAGGTGATGACCACGTCGTTGGGGGTGGCTTCAGTCACTTTCGGCATGGCGCATCTCGGCTATGGTCTGATACAAGGCTTCGCTGCCCCCGAAGCGCCTGGCCAGCGCCCCTCCAGGCCATCGAGGAATTTCTCGGTCGAGGTGTTGAACTCGATGCCCCGTTGTCGCAGTTCGGCCATCATGCTCGCGGTTGCCGAAGTTCGCCCCGCTGTCGCTGGCAAGTTGCTTTTCGTCGGATGCGACGTTTCATTGCCACGTGGGATGACCTGCAGCAACAAAAAAATATGCCATCCCTTTGGGCCTTGCGAACTCCAATCTACCTGTCGTCGGATCCAACTTCAGCCCTATGGACTCCAGCGTTTCTACACCGATGACGGTTTGGGCCCTCTCGAAGGTAATGCTTATCGAAGGGGCTTCAACCTCCTTACTGGAGTCTGGCGAAAACCCCTTATGTCATGTATTTGTAGGGATTGCGTCTCACAAAAGCCGCTCTTTGGGGTGAACATCTCCCACTGATAGACTCAAGGAACAGGTTTTTTGAGCCTTTTGTC
>Ga0209979_1004282_pt1 | contig 11909 bp, 9 predicted proteins | sample AnhtaG_FD_183114 | JGI IMG/M metagenome (GOLD analysis project Ga0209979, IMG submission 183114) | Deep subsurface microbial communities from Anholt, Denmark to uncover new lineages of life (NeLLi) - Anholt_01485 metaG (SPAdes) (version 2) | ecosystem: Environmental > Aquatic > Marine > Oceanic >...
TTTATACTGCTATTTAGTCAATAGTATTATTATACATTTTTAATTTATTATTTCAACAAATTTTTTTCAATCACTAGCCATCCTTTTCCTTCTTGCTTTATGTTATTCCCGCTCCCCTCTATGTCATGAAAGTGGGAATCCATCTTTTCTCATAAATTTCCTCCCCCTTCCATAACTTGCTATTAAAAATTGAAAGTATTAAAATTAAAATAATATGATAATAATCATTATAAATTAAAAGAGCACATTCAAAAATGCAATATCTAAAAAGAAATACTAAATATAGTATTCTTGCTTTTTTAATCATTGTCCTTTCTATAACTATATCTATTTCCACCCTTGCCAAAACCGAAGTCTACTTCTTCCTATACGATAATCCCTTCCTTCTCACCGGCTCCTACAACTGGACTTTTTCCGCCAATAACCGAAATGACGAGAATCTAATAGTAATAGATGACCCGGAAACAATTGACATATTTCAGAATCAATTTGTAAACTTATGGACCAATAAATATAGTCCTGAAAGTACCAAAGAGTTATTTAATAAAGCCAAAGTAAATCTACTGACAGTCTTCCCTCCTCCCAGCCAGCCAGGAACTAAAGTGATAAATATCAACTCCGCATCACCAGAAGAACTTACCAACATCTTACAAATAAGCGAACTTCTCACCCAAAAGATAATCGCTTTAAGAGAAGAACTGGGAGGATTTAAAGAACTAAAAGATCTTAACAGACTACCCGAACTAACCAACCTCGAATGGGAGGAATGGAAAGAACAGGGGATAATAATTACTGTTGACTGACTAGCTAAAACTTTAAACTCGTGACTTACCACTTGCAACTTAAAAATATAATCTGAAAATATACTCAAAAAAGAGGATTTTTTATAAGTTTTGTCGAATATTATTATTAAAACAAATTATATCATTACTTTTTATTTTAATAGAAATTATTTAAAATTCAGTTCATATTCAAATTATTTAATAAGAGGAAATATAAATGAAAAATAACTATGCATGGGGTCCAAAATTTATAGTTACCAAGGAAGAAATGATTGTCTTACGTACTCTTTATTTAGAGTTTGGTGATGAAGGAATAAAAAAGACGCGACTAGAATTGCCTTATGAAAATATTGAGATTGCCGAAGGGTGTGAGGGATATCATGCAATTGATTTATTTGATATATTGCTTTTTTATCAACTTGGCGGTAAATATCCTAGACCTTTAGATCTTGAGTTTTTAAGATATATACAATTTAGTCCAGATTATGGTATACCTTGGCATTTAGCGGTATTTAATTTTGTAGATGATATTAAACCAAATAAATTAAAATCTGAACTTAATCATAGATTTAAAAGAACCCTAATATGGCTAAATGCACTTGCTGATTCTTTTGGTGAATCTCACGATCCAAGGGTAATTGAATTTTTGGAAACGCCTGACGATATTATATATCTGGAATCTTTAGAAGATTATAAAAAACTCTCCAATAATAAACTTTTCAATAATCTAAGAATCGGACTCTGGTATAAAAAATTTGGTGATTATGAAAAGGCACTTAAATTTTTTGAGAAGGCGAGAATTCATTGCAAAGCTGAATTGATTTTATTTAATATTCGATATGGTGATTATATAATAAAATTTGATAAAATAATGGAAAAATATGAAAAAGATATAGGTATTAGTGTCAAGTCGAATCCAGATGAATATCATAATTGGTGGGCATCTAAAAGCAAACTTATAAAGGTACCAATTGAACTTCAATTATCCGCTGAAGAAAATCCCTCTTTTCAAATAGGTGAAATTTATCTTAAACAAAGCGAGAAAAGCTTTAAAGAAAAAAAGTATCGGGATGCAAAAAATAATTATATTAAAGCAGATCGCTATTTTCAAGAAGTAGAAAATTACTTGTACTTATGGTATCGCAAAAATCGACATTTGAAATATAATGAAGAAACTATTAAAGATGAATTAAATGTGAAAAAACCAGGCAAAGGCAAAGGATGGGATGCACTTACTAAAAAGCAAATTGAAATTTTACTTGAAGTTACTTTAAAAACACCAAATTATCTTCCTCTAAACATAAAACCTTTTCAAAGAAACCCTTATTTAGAGAGAAATCTTCAAGTATGTAAAAGTAAACTAGAATTAATAAAAAGTAAAAAGATTTATAAAAAGGACACTATTAAATATCAGAAAGTTAAAGATTTAAAAAATATGAAAGATAAAGAGTTAATAAAAAATAATTATAAAATGTTTGAGAGTTTTATTAAAAGATATCAGGAGAAAGCACCTTTAAATGATAATATAAAAAAAATTAATAGAAATAGTATTGAAGATGATTGCAAGAAAAAATATCCAATAATATATTCAAAACTAAGTTGGGAAAGTAAAGATGATATGATAAAAAATATAAGGATTGAGAAAGTTTTTATTTTAGAGAAAATATTAGATTTTCGTCAATCTATTGGATGTTTGTCCATAATGTTTGAGAGAGAAGCAGAAATAACAATAAACAAGCTTACAGAAAAATATAGATTAAACTTTCATTTAAAATCTAAGGAATACAAAATTAGTCAATTAAAAAATCTATTGAAAGAATTTGGACAAAAAAGATTAAAAATTGATAAGCAAGAACTAGATATGGTTATAAATGGTTTAAACCGAGTTTCTTATTTAAGGAGTCCTTCTGCTCATCCAGTACGTGGTGGAACTCATGCTGAATTATTAGAGCTTAGAAGATTATTATTTGGAAGCGATAAAGAAGAAGATGGATTATTATATAAAATAATAAAGTATCGAAATATTTAATAAATTATTTGATATAATTTAATTGTATTACTTTTAAGTGGTGTTTACACTTTTTACTCCTTCCTATAGAAAATAATACTATCTATCGAGGTTCAGGTAAAGCATATTTTCGCTTAGAATCTAAGAATTTCTGATAAGGTATTTTACCTTTTAACCTGTAACCTTGATTCGTTCTTTTAAAATTATAATAATAGATAAATTTAAAATAAAAATTGTAATTGAAGATTGAATTTAGTGTTTTATTTTAAGTTTTTTATTAGAAAGGTATTAAGCTCTTCTAATATACTCCAATTTTCATTTTTGAAATTATCAGACCTTTAACTTTGAGCAAGATTTTTTTCTATTTTAAAAGAAGGATTTAGTATATATTTGTCGTATTAATAGAATGGAAAATTTTGATTTATTACGACAAGAATATCTTTGACGAATAACTAAATAGCCACGATATGTTAATTTTTGAGAAATAATCCCTTTATTTGTTATAGGTTGACAATATAATCAACCTGTGGTATATTTGTTATAGGTTGACTATATTGTCAACTTTATATACTAAGGAGGAGAAATGGACTTTAGTAACTTATTAAAAAACTTGCGGACTGAGAAAGGTGTAAGTATAAAGAAATTAGCAGCGGAGGTTGGACTTAATTATACATATATAAGCAAACTTGAAAATGCTAAAGTAAAACCTTCACTGGAAGTTATAAATAAGTTTTCGCATTATTTTAATTATAACTCAGATGAACTCATGATTACGGCTGGTAAAATACCTAAAGATGTTGAAGAAATATTAAAAAGTAATCCCAAAGAAGCCGTTAAACTTCTGAGGAGAAAATTTGGCGATATCAAATCAAAATAGCCTAAATCAAGAAGAGAGTTATACTAGACTTATTGAATCTTAGAGAACTATTTGCGGTAGATATGTAGATATATATCTATTAGATAAAAATGCATGGGACTTTTGCTTTGCAAAAGAAAATTATTAAGAAAAGGCATCAGTTTTAATATACAGTTAAACGTAAGGTTTAAATATGGGTACACATAATTACAAATGTTATTATTTATAGTTTAAAAAGGGGAAAATGGGAGATAATAATTTTAGAGGAAATGTAACTCTATATCCGAATTTTAGATTATATTAGAAATACTTTGAATATTATAAGAAAGAAGGTATAGTTTTATATAGACAGATAGAAAAATTTATTAACGGAGAATTAAAAAAAATGCAAAATAAATTAGAGTTTACAAAATTGAAAAGTGTAAATAATCCCCATTCTATTCATGGGATATATCCTTACAGGGGGAAAATATCTGCAATAGATGCAGAATCTCTAATTAAGCAACTACCTAAAAAAGGGGTGTTGCTAGACCCTTTTTGTGGTTCTGGAACAATTATTTATGAAGCAAGAAAGCACGGTTTAACAGCAATTGGTGTTGATAGTAACCCTATAGCAGTACAAATTGCTAAAGGTAAAATGTCTGAATTTGATAAAGAGGCATCAATCATCAAGATTAAAGAGATCATTAAGTCTTTTGATTTAAGAAAAAAGATACCTATGCCAAAATTAGCAGCGAGATATTTTCATGAAGATACTGCAAGCCAGATAATGTATCTAAAACAGTTCTTTGATAAATTTAATGATTATGAAAAAGCTACTTTTTTAGGGACAGTATGTTTAGCAGCAAGGGGTTGCAATAATTATAAATGGAGTTCGACACAGATAGGGTCTATTGCTGAAAGCAAAAAAAATATTGATTTTTTTTCAAAATTTTTCATGAAATTAAAAAAACATGCATATCCAGTAGATCCAAACCATTCCAAAGTAATTGAAGCAGATACTAAAAACCTAAGCAAATATATAAAACCAAAGAGTGTTAATTTTGTTTATACAAGTCCTCCATATTTTGATGCTTTAGATTATACTTCAAACTATACTAGAATCGTACATTATATTTTCGATAATGATATACAAAAATTGAAAAATAAGTTAATTCAAAATTATCATACCTATGCTCGTGATATGAAGCAGTGTCTTGAAGAGATCAAGAAAGTAACTGTTGATGACGCTATTATTATTTTTGTAGTTGGTGATAAAAAGAGAGGCAATAAGGTAATAAACGGCGGAGATTTTTTTACTAAGATTATAGCTGAAAAACCCACATGTATAATAGAAAGAAAATATACAGGAACTGCAAGTAATATGTGGGATAAGATAAATAAGACTAATAGAAAAGAACAGATAATTGTTTGGGATAAATCAAAATGGTAAAAGAAAAAACAAAAGTTGATTTATATTGTAAGGATGCAAGAGATATGAGTGAACTATCTAATAAATCAGTTCATCTTGTTATTACTAGTCCTCCCTATTTTGATTTGAAAAATTATAACGAAAAAGATAATCATACTAAGCAATTGGGTTCTCCAAAAGATTATTCAGAGTATCTAAACAGTTTAAATAGAGTTTGGAAAGAGTGTATTAGAGTTTTATGTCCTGATGGTAAATTATGTATAAATATTATGCCTATTTTTCTTTCTGGTAATGAAACATTATTTAAAAGAAGAGTCACCAAGACTGTAATTAAAGACATTGAAAAATTTATGGATTCTACAGGTGAAATGTATCTTCATTCATTATACATCTGGGATAAAAGAAAAATAGTTAGATTTAGCTCGTTTGGAAGTTATCCTTATCCACCAAATATATTTTCTACATTTCCTTATGAATGGATCATTATTTTTGCAAAAAAGGGGAAAAGAAAAAATATCAATAAGGTACTAAAAGAAAAATCAAAAATAACAGTAAAAGAATGGCAAGAATGGGCTATTAATTCCTTTTGGGAAATGCAACCTGCAAAAGCTAAAAGTATAGGTCATCCAGCTCCATTCCCTGAAGAACTTCCCTATAGGTTAATAAAACTATATAGCTTTGTTGGAGATACTGTTCTCGATCCTTTTCTTGGAAGTGGAACTACTGCAATTGTAGCTAGACGTCTTAATAGAAATGCAGTTGGTTATGAAATAAATCCAGATTATATAAAACTAGCTAAGGAAAGGCTCTTTCCGCAAAACTTATAAGACTCCTTGAGATTTCCTTTAATATTATCCTGCCTTGTTTTTTAATTATCATTCCACCGCTAACTAGTCCGATAAAATTTTCCTCTTTTATTAAACTATTCAATAAAATATCCCAACACAATCTTTTTTTATTATATATAGAAAAGAGTATCATAGTTAGAATTGCATTTGCAGATATAAATTTAATACCAAATTTGGTTAGATCTCTATAAAATCTTTCAGATTTACTTCCTACATTTGATGAACAGTATGTATGGTCCGAAGGTAATAAATCTGTCTCTCTTCCACCTATTATTAAGAAGATTATTAATCTCTTTTTTAAATTATATTTTTCATTATACTCATCTAAAAATTTTTTACATTCTTTATAATATCCTGGGAGTTGAATTCGATACTTATTTTCTGCTAATAAGTAGTCTAAATTTGTTTTACATTCTCCAACAAATACGCAATTAACGTTATCTATACATACATCTAATCTGCCATCACGAGGAGTATCTCTTTTCATAATCTCTATTTCTTTGCCAATTCGTGATTTTTTACTAGAAGCTAAAAAATTCAATACCGAACAAGCCCATAAAGAGATGTGCTCCGTTTCTTTTGTGCTAGTAAATTCTTCGAATGAATTCATTTTTCTATTAGTAAAATATGGAAAATCTAATATTTTTCCATAGAATATTTTTTTATTATCAAATAATGATAAAAAATTTTTTGGATAAATTTTTGAGATAATCTCTTTAGGTTCTTGCACCAGATTTTCTAAATTCTTTTGAGAAGAAAGGCACATCAAACACCCTATGCATTTGTTAAGGTTTATGCTAACTTCGTAATGGTTTACTTCTAACGCTCCTACATCTCTATTATTGCAAGAAGGCCAAAGACTTTCTCCTTCTTTATTGTTTTCTAAAAAATTTTTAAATTTTGTATATTTTGGAAAATTTTTAAATTTTGGAATTGATATCACAGAATACGGAGGGAATTTCTTTTTATCAATATTTTTATAAATTAAAATTTCGCTCATTTCATATCCTCTTCTCTATCTTTTCTAAAATATTTATCAGTAAATTTGGTGCACCATTTTTCAGGTTAAAAATATTTAGTTTTGTTTTTGGAATTAAAATATCTTTCTGCCTTTCGAATGGTATTCCAGTAACATTTGCAATCTCTAATTCTTTATCCATAACTATATCAAAAGATTTTTTGTTAATAATAAAAAGATCTGGATATTTAGTTAATTCTTTAATTAATTTAATAAAATTTAAATTTTCTCCTTTTTCTGATTTTAGTGCTAAAATGTATACTATTGCAAATCTACGATTCTTGATAATTGGCTCAAATTTTATAGTTAGGTTCCTTACAGCTTCTTGATTTCTTTCTCTTAAAGCTCTTGTTCTTTTGGTCATAGCACTGAAGGATAATGGGTTTTTTACATAAATCTTATTACTAAAAATGTTTTTAGTAATAATTTTAAATTTATTTATCTTCCATGTTTTCTTTTTTATATAGTCCAGCATATCTACATGCCAATTATTTTTTTTAATTGGTTCTACTACATTTTCTGGGAGAATAAATCCGCCCGTAATTGCCCAAATAAACATAACTGACCTCGTTCTAATTATTGTATCTTTTTGAGAACCAGAAGATAAAATAATAATTTTTTCTTTATGTTTTATTTTTTCATTTGTTATAGGGTAACCCAATTTAATGCTATTTCGAGTAATTAAGGAATTAGGCGATCTTAAAATTTCAAATAACAAACCCACAAATGGACCATAACTTAGCAGGCCTTCTTTTATTTTTTCAAGCGTTGCAATGGAATTATAAGTCTCTGAGATAAAACTTATTCCCCTATCTGTAATGATACCTTTCTTATTTGATCTTCTAATAAAACCCATCCCCTCTAAAGCATTGAAAGCATCACTTGCCGATTTACTCTTTTGTTTATCTTCTTGAACACTCTGGGTTAAATAACATTTTGCATCGCTTAAAGGATTTTGTAAATAGGGACATACTTTAAAAGAAATCGAAGGCAATTTAGTTAATAAAGTACATCTTTGATGAATATTATACTTTGATTGTGAGTCAAATTTTAAACCATTTAGTGTAAAAGGATCTTTACCATATTTTATATATAAAGAACCAAGCAGGGCATGTAAACAAATAATTCTTCCAGAAGGATTTCTATTTATTAAAAAACTCACTCTCTATAATATCCTCCAATTTCAATTCTCCTTTTTTTATGACTTTATCGTAAATATTCTTTAGAGGTAGAATTATTTTTTCTTCATTGTAAAATAATTTTTGTGTTTTTTCTAAGATAATTATCATTTTTATTGGTTTATACTTTTTTATTTCCCGCTGTATCAAGCTTATGTATTCTTCTAATTGATATTCTGCTTTATCTGTATCCGCTTCTTCTTTGATAATTTTAGCAAAATAGATTATTTTATTCTTAATTATCACAAATGGGATTCTTTTAGTTCTGCTATAACCCAAAGATTTAATTTCTATACCAGAATATTCATTTAAAATTATTGAAAACCATTTATAAAAAAACATTTTATTCTTCAAAAGAAAATTTTTAAAAACTTCAAAATTGGGAATAGAATCAAGCTTAGAAATTATATTCTTATTTTTAACCCAACAAAGACCACAATCAATACATTTATTTGTAATTTCTTTTTTTTCTATGTCTATTGCATTTGTTGGGCAGATTATTATTTTCTTATTGCCAAATTTTCTTTTTAGGAAGTCCTTTATAGTTATATGAGCAGTAATGCTTGAGATAGTTATATCACATGAATTTTCTTTATTGGTTATTTTAAAAATCATGATTAAAGCCTCTTATCCATGAATTATCATTTAATTTACATAAATATATGACCATACTTACTTTTTTAGTAAACTAATAAATATAAATTATACAATGTATGACTAATTAAATGACTCACTTCTCCTTTATATTTTACTATATTACCGCAGAAATTCATAGCGAGAACCCAACTTTGAGGGGACAACCCACCAGAAGTATCGGAATATTTAGCAAGGCTTAAACTGAAAATCCGGTTGTATAGGCGAAAAATCGCTAAACAATTTTCTGAATTTTACCTAAATTGCTAGGCAATGATTACCTCAATGGAATTTTATGGTCTGGTCTGAACATTAGACATTAAGTACCCATCTTTTGTTTATATAGAGATGTAAATTATTGAAATCAATTATTTTATAAAATCAAATCAAATCTCTTCCATTTATTAAATACCATATATTTCTTTTAAATCTTTTTTTCTTAAAAAAAGATCTTCAGTAAAATGCCAAAGGGATTATTATTTCAAAAAGAAGGATTTTTAGGATTTATGTAGTAATAGAAATATAAAGAGATTTTAGTGTTTCATCATTCACTTTTTTATGAATATGGGACAAAAAATAGGTACAACAGGTCCCATTTTTATTAAGTTAAAAAATATGAATACCAAATTGACCAAATGATTTACAAACTTTATGGCTTAACCGAAGATGAAATAAAAATTGTGGATAAGGAAGAATACAATGAAGATTAAAAAAATTAAAAAAGTTAGAAATCTTGGAACATTTAATGATTTTCAATGGCAGAATAGCTGCCAGGAGTTTGAACAGTATAACTTCTTTTATGGTTGGAATTATTCCGGTAAAACAACTTTATCAAGAATTTTTAGATGTTTAGAAACTAAAACACAACATCCCGATTTTCCGAATGCAGAATTTTCTCTTGAAACTATTAATGGAATTGTAACTCAAAAGAATATTTCTAAAGATTATCCAATTCGTGTTTTTAATGAAGACTTTGTTGAAGATAATTTTCAATGGAATAATGAAAAACACGAAGTTGAACCTGTTTTAATTTTAGGAAAGGAGATAAAAGATTTAGAAATAAAGGCAGAAAAATTGAAAAAAGACAGAGAAGAAGAAAAAGAAAAATTATCTAAAGAAAGAGAAGAAAAAGAACATATAAACCGTGATTTGGAAAATTCTCTTACTGGTAAAGCATCTGAAATAAGAAATATTTTAAAAATTACGAATCCCAGAGATTTCGATAAAAATAAATTAGAAGACAAGATTAATAGTAAAAAAGATTCTTACCAAAACTATATTTTATCAGATGATAAAAAAGAAGAAACACGTAACCTTTATGAAAGCAAGAAGCTGGATAAGGTTACTTTTGAATATCCATTTTTAAAACTTTCAACATATATATCTGGAGTAAAAAGTATCCTTTCTCAAAAAGTAACTGCACAGCAAATCATAGAAAAACTAAAAGCAAATCTGAAATTAAGCAATTGGGTAAAGGAAGGTATTGACTTACATCAAAATGAAAAAGTATGCCAATTTTGCGGTAATCCATTGCCATCAGATTTATTGGAAAGACTAAATAAGCATTTTTCTCGCGAATTTGATAAATTAATAGAACAGATAAATAGTAAAGGAAAGGAAATATTGGACCATATTAAAGAAATAGAAAATCTAAACTTTCCAGATAAAGCTTGTTTATTTAAAGACTTGCAAAGCAAATTTGAAAACAATTTGAATCGTTTAAATATTTCAAAAAACAGTTACATTAAAGCTCTTAAATCCTTAAAAGAAGAACTTGAGAGGAAAAGAAAAAGCCCTTTTGATTCTTTAGAACTAAAAGAACTGCTTGGTAATACAACAAAATTAGAAAATGCCATTAAAGAGATAAAAACAAACATAGATACACACAATTTAAAAGTAGATTCTTTCGAGAATGAGAAACAAAAAGCAAAAGTAAAACTAATTAACCATTTTACTGCTGAATTTATAAAAGGAAAAAATTATTTCGAGATTCAAAGTAAGATCAAAAAAATCAATAATAACATTCAATCATTAGAATCAGAAATAGATAGGTTAAATAAGAAAATAAGTGATATCAATACTCAGATCAAGGCAGAGGCAATTGGGGCTGATAAAATAAATGAGTACCTAAAACAATTTTTTAATGATGATGAACTAAAGGTTCAATTAACTGAGAATAGTAAATATAAATTCTACAGAAATAATCAAATAGCGAAAAACTTAAGCACAGGTGAAAAAAATATTATCTCTCTTATTTACTTTTTTGCAAAACTCGAAGAAACAGACTTTGATTTTAATAATGCAGTAATCTTTATAGATGACCCAGTATCAAGTTTAGATAGCAATCACATTTTTAAAGTATACGCATTCATAAATGAAAAATTAAAAGATTGCGGACAGTTTTTTATTACCACACACAATTTTGATTTCTTTAATTTGTTAAAGGATTTAGGTAAGTATGATCTTAAAAACAAAGGGAATTTCTATCTGGTTAAGAAAATTAAAAATCAAACTGGAGAACTTTCTCGTATTGAAAATTTGCCTAATGTATTGTTGCGCTTAAAAAGCGAATATAACTATTTATTCAGTGTTCTGAAATTATTTAACGAATTAGATGATAAATCAAATTTTGATTTGCTATATTTACTTCCGAATATACTGCGTAGATTTTTTGAGGCATATCTATTTATGAAATATCCAGATGGAAAAAAGTTTAACAGTAAAGCAAAAACATTTTTAAAAGATACAAACATTAGTAATAAGCAAAATATATTAAAATTAATAGATGAATATTCACATGAAGAAAATCCGGAACACTCTCAAAAATTTCCAGATATTGAAGAAGTAGAAAATTCAGTCAGTTTTATTTTAGAAACAATAAAAAATAAAGATAAAGAACATTATGGAGCTTTATGTGAATCATTGAAAAGTAATTCAAATTAATAAATTAGGGACACATCCTATTTTCTTAGATAATTAATTTTGTACTTTTAGATAAAATAAATAGGGATGGTTGTACCAGCTTAATAATTCGGTAACTTTTAGCGAAAGAGCGCCAAGAAGCTCTATATGTCTTGCAGGGTGAAAGTCCCTGTTGGGTAAGGTCTAGCCAACCACCCATATCGAGTGTTGCATTAAAATGGGTAACCATTAGATGAAGCGTACACAGGGAAAC
>Ga0209979_1004283_pt1 | contig 11908 bp, 8 predicted proteins | sample AnhtaG_FD_183114 | JGI IMG/M metagenome (GOLD analysis project Ga0209979, IMG submission 183114) | Deep subsurface microbial communities from Anholt, Denmark to uncover new lineages of life (NeLLi) - Anholt_01485 metaG (SPAdes) (version 2) | ecosystem: Environmental > Aquatic > Marine > Oceanic >...
TCGATCAAGGCTTTTGTACCCTGTGTGGTGCATGTGAAGCCGCTTGTCCAGTCCGTGCAATTAAGATAGTCGAAGAGAGACCTCAGTGTATCTATGATTGCGCAAAATATTTGGATCACTGTTCAATCTGTTACGATGTCTGCCCTCATACAGAAGCGCTTTTAATTGAGACCCCGAATTTGGGATGTTATAGGAAAATCCTACTCGGCCAAGCTGTAGAACGCGGTATGAAGGTTGGTCCTGGCGGTGGTGTCGTTACGGCCCTATTAACTCACGCCCTAGAGAAAGATATTATCGATAGCGCCGTGTTCTCAGAGGCAAAAGCTGGGGTTCCGATGGAACTAAAGCCACTCGTCAGTTCCGTTCAAGACGATTTGCTTTCAGCGGTTGAAATTCATTTTTTTCCATCCGCTGTTGCTAAAGCCTTCCGCAGTGCAGTACTTGAGCATAGGAAGCAAAGAATAGCCTTCGTGGGTATTCCTTGTCATGTGCTTGCTCTTCGAAAGTTGGAGGCTTGGCAACATAAGCTTGCAGAAAATCTCAAGATTGTAATAGGACTCTTCTGTCTTTGGACTCTTTCTTCAAGTAAACTTCTTCGATATCTCTCACGTAATTACGACATTAAGCCTTCTGAAATTCAGAGAATAGCCCTAACTACAGAATACCTCATTCACACAAAAAAAGGCATCACGCGCATACCGCTTCAAGAGATCAAGCCAAACGTTTTGAACAGATGTCGAACCTGCATGGACTTCTCATCAGAACTTGCGGACATATCCGTTGGTGGCGCCAACCCATTGAAGAATTGGTCCACAGTCATAATTCGATCTAAAACAGGCGAGGATTTCTTTAACGACGCTGTGAAGCATAAGGTAATAAGGACCAAAAACATAGACGAAGAGCCAGACGTTTTCCTCCAAATTACCAGAATGGCTACAAATAAAAGAAGAAATGCTTTAAGAGAAGCAAGAAAAAGGAAACGATTGGGAAAGCCGGTTCCGCCTGCAATGGAATCGTTTGTCGACGACCACACTACGTGAAATAGTCATTCTCACTTCAGTGAACCCTTTCTTGCTGTTTATTTGCACGTTTTCTTACGGTCTTTATCAGAAAGGGACTTACAATTGTTGTGGCTAAGCACCGACTGCGAGATGCATGCATTTCCGCAAGATGAACGTGAAGTTTGTTTGGTCAATCTGTTTTCTTTATTTCAGCTTCAGCCCGGTCGATAGCGATCTCAGCGATTTCTGCGGCGTATTGCTGTATCTGTTTCAAGTTGTCTATGAGTAGGTAAGCGTGCGAGAGAGCGAGGCTGGAAATTTCGGGCTTCTCATCCGCTTCTATGCAGAGCTTCCAAAGGTTTTCGAGGGTTAGCTTGCTGTCTAGGACGCGGTTGGCCAGCGGTATGTCCTTAGATAAAAGGGCTCGAATGGACTGATCATACAAGTCTTGTATAGGGATACATGTTTGACACAGAGGCTTAAGGATAGACTTTGGAAGCGCTTGTTCGCCTAGTGCCATGACACTTTCCGAGATTTTGTTCACGTTGTCAGCGATTTCACCGATTATGTGGAGAATCCGCAGATAATCGACGCAGTCTATCAGACTTATCTCCCTTTGCTCGGTCGACGTAGGAAATAGAATCAAGCTTCGAAGTAGGCGGTGGGTGACGAGGGAAAGCCGTTTAATGTCATGCATTCTTCTGGTTAGACCTTTAACTAGGTTGATGTCCTGTTCTTTTAGGGCAGAGACCGTTTCGCTGAACATTGACAATATTACATTGTGAATTCTTTGTATAGTCTTCTCGATCGGTAAAGTTTGTTTCAATAAGCACTGGATTGTTATCGTGTTTCCTGTTACCTCAATCACTTCCAAACCGAACAAGTGGTCGATTATTTCTCGGATGATGTCTTGTTGCTCCTCAACAAGCCTCTCCTCTGCCTTCAGGTTGATTGTATCGAAGCCGTCCACGTACGCGGCTGTAATTCCCCGTTTGAGGGATTGTCTTGAGTCTTTTGCGTTAATCTGCAGGATTATTTCTTTCGACCTTTCTTGTTTGGCTGTCGGGTAAACGGACATTGAGCCGTCTGGCTGTGGAATTAACGTGACCTTGTCGCCTTGTTTCAGTTGCATTCTATTTGTCCAACGCTTAGGAAGAGAAACGTACAGAGTGTTGCCTCCGATTCGCTGAAGTTTTCTAGTCTCGGACATAACATCAGCTCAAGTTTAAACTTTATTGACCAAATTTAAATATTTAAATCGATTATATAAGTTTATAGCCAAATTTTATATCTCGGTCTTGAGTCCAGCTTGAAGCTGGAGGAGCTATGATTTGCACCTAAATACAATCCTTTTTGTACTGGGGATGGCGATTTCCATGACTGGTTTCCATTATCTTCAAATGTTTCGGAAGGAGATTGAACTGAACAACCCCCCGCGTGAGAATCCTAGAACGCCACGTATGAGGGAAGTTAATCAGGAAGAGCGTGATAAGTAAAATGGATTTAGCAATAGTTCCTCTCATCGTTGGATTTGCAGGTTTGTTTCTTATCCTCTACTTATTTTGGACAATCAAAAAGGAGTCAGCCGGAACACCTCGCATGAAAGAAATAGCAGGTTACATTCAAGAAGGAGCACAAGCCTTCTTGAAGAGAGAATTTAAAACAATTTCGTATTTCATCATCGTCCTTGCGATACTTTTGTTCATCATCTTGGGGTGGCAAATAGCAGTAGGGTTCGTTACTGGAGCCTTCTTCTCCATGCTGGCAATTTTGATAGGTATGAGCGCTGCTGTGAGAACGAATGTAAGAACGGCGCATGCTGCTAGAACATCATCTGGAAAGGCCCTCGTACTAGCGTTCCGAGGAGGCGGAATCATGGGACTCTCGATCACAAGTCTGGTCCTCATTGGTATTTCCTTCCTCTATTTCTTGTTTGGAGCAGGCCCAAACAACCCAGAAGCCATAAGCCTTCTCGTAGGATTTGGATTCGGAGCAAGCCTCTCAGCTCTGTTTGCCCAGTTAGGAGGAGGAATATATACAAAAGCAGCAGACATAGGAGCCGACTTGGTTGGGAAAGTTGAAGTACATATACCAGAAGATGACCCCAGGAATCCCGCCGTTATAGCTGACCTAGTGGGAGATAATGTAGGTGACTGTGCAGGAAGGGGAGCTGACCTCTTTGAAGCTAGCGCGGACAATCTCGTATGCTCAATGATAATTGGTTTGGTCTTTGTGGGTCCCCCCTTCAACTATGGATGGAATGCCGTGTGGTTTCCTCTGCTAATACGATCTATAGGGAAAATAGCAACTATAATGGGAATATTTACAGTGAGGAAATGGGAAAACAGAAGTCCATTAGCATCACTAAACATTGGTTTATTCTCCACGGGAGCAGTGGCTCTCATACTTTTTTACGTAGTATCAATATGGTTTATGGGCGATATACGTCTTTTTTACTGTCTCTCAACAGGGTTATTAGCCATCATTATCATTGCGTTCATCGTACAGTACTATACTGGAATAAATGGACGCCCCGTGAAGGCCATAGCCGAAGCATCACACACTGGTAGTGCGATTAATGTCCTCACGGGACTCTCTTACGGTTTAGAAAGCGCAGTTTTCCCGATGATCCTAATCGCAGCTATTATGCTTTTTACATACCATATGTTCGGAGGAGGCATATACGGCGTATTCGGCATAGTTGCGGCTACCCTGGGCATAACTGAGATGAAGGGCATAATGATGTCAATAGACACCTTTGGTCCAATCGTCGACAATGCGGCTGGAATAGCAGAAATGTCAGGCATATCAAAAGAAGCTAGAGAGTCTACGGATGCCCTTGATGCGGCTGGAAACGTTGCAAAAGCAATAACAAAGGGCTATGCTTTGACGAAAGTCGTCTTGACGAGCGTTGTCATACTCTTCGCATATTTATTCGAGCTTGCTCGACTTCGCCCCGACATCACTCTGAATAACCTTTCTGGTATCGCCCAGTACCTTAACGTAGCTAATCCCAATATAATTGCTGGGTTCCTGATTGGATCTACCATACCATTTCTATTTTCGGCCCTGACCATAAGAGCTGTAAGTAAAGCCGCCTACAGGATGATCGAAGAGGTTAGAAGGCAGTTCAGGGAAATTCCAGGCTTGCTTGAAGGGAAGGCGAAGCCAGATTACGCTAAGTGTGTGGACATAAGTACCAAGTACTCACTGAAACAGATGGTTCTTCCTGCATCAGTAGCACTAGTAGCTCCTATAATCGTAGGATTCACATTAGGAGTCTGGCCTCTAGTGTCTTTCTTGCTTGGAGTAAAGATTGTTGGAGCACTTCTCGCCGTATTTATGTTCAACTCCGGAGCAATGTGGGATAACGCCAAAAAACTCATTGAAAAAGAACACTCCCACGAGAGAACACCTGCGATTTCCGGCTTAACAACTCAGGCAGCGGCAGTGATCGGAGACACCGTTGGAGACCCTCTTAAAGACACTGTAGGACCCAGCCTACATATATTGATAAAGCTTGAGAACATTCTTGCCATAACGTTGCTTCCATTATTCATTACGTACGCTCTCGTTCAGTAGCTCACTTCTTGAAGAAGGATGTTACCAATGGTATTAAACGAATGTGTTGACGAAATAGAGAAAGAGCCCTTGCAATTCCGAAAGACAGGTTATAGGAACTATTGACTTCATGTTACGCGGAGCAGTGTATAGGAAAGTAGGTACACCAAGATGAATAACGCTCCTGCCTTCTTATCGACTTTCTCTCTTAGTGCAAGCGTTAATACGACCACGATGGAACCAAATATCGCATACAAGCCTGTGATCAGGGCGGTCTCGCCAGATACTGCTTGTGGAAAAAACAACTGCCCAATTCCAACGGAAACAGAAGCGTCAACAATACAGCTTCCTATAGCGTCACCTATGGCAAGCCTGTATTGTTTCTTGCGGAGGGCCATTACGTCAACCATTAATTCTGGGAGAGATGTCCCGATCGCCATCACGAAGAAGCTAATGAGATACTCGGAAATATGAAAAACCGCTGATAGTGTGATTACTGATTGGATCACAGCATATGCTCCGATCGCAATGCCCACGAAGCCGAGAATGGCTATCACCCAGTGACGAAGGTGATGAAAATTGCTTTCATCGTTACGTGCTACCAGATGCTTTTTTTCCTTAGCATTCTTTGCCGTGGCACTTCTAATTAATAGTATGAAGACTGGCCAGCTAGCCACCAAAAAGAGTGCGTTAATCCTCGTAAAATACCCCTTCTCAGCTATTGACACTGCAAGTATGAGTGCTAAGACCTCGCAGGCGCCGATGATCAGCACCTCTTTCCTCTTCACTTTGAACTTTCCGGCTAGGAAGGGAAGAAGCCCTATCACCAAAGTCATTTGGGTCAAGACAGATCCGAGGGAGTCCCCTAACTCTATGTCTGCGTGACCTACCGCACAAGAGATGATTGAGTTAATGATCTCTGGCAAATCTGTACCTATGGACACTAGTACAAGACCGATCAGAAGCGGAGAAATTCTCAATGCTGAAGCGATTTTTACTGAGTGGTCAACTGCCTTGTCGCTGGAATAAGTCATAAGCACAATTCCTAGAATGAGAGCTACGATTGCAATTATCATCTCAGTGACCAACGAGAACACTCCATACAAAGGCAACTGGTTATCTGATCTTAATTATTTAAACGTTATGAACGTTTTAATTGCTTATACCGATTTAATCTTATAAGTAGCTTGTGACAACTAAATATTCATAATGTTAACTAAGTTCTGAAGTGAACAGAGGAGGAGCGCAAGGTACGTTGAAGCCCAGAAAAGCCGTCTATATCGTAGATGACCCTGACAGTATCAGATTGCTCGCCGACTTCACTCGATCAGAAATCCTGTGCTTGTTAAGCAATTATCCTATGACAGAAACCCAGCTCTCTGAACAGCTGGGTCTGACGAGGGCCGCCGTCGGCTATCACCTACACCTACTCCTAGATGCAGGTCTCATAAGCATAGACAAGGTTGAGGCTGAGAAACACGGCATCCTGCAAAAATTTTACACTCCTATAGCAGATTTACTCATTATTGATCCTGCCCATATACCAGAGGACGTTAAAAGATACTTCATACGGATACAAATAGAACATCTAAGGGGAATGTTCAGCGTCTTCCAACTATACCATCACGTTTCCGAGTTTTCATCAAGAACCTTCGAAAAATTAGCAATAGTGATGTTAAAACAACTCCAAATCGTCGGGCAAAAGCACATGAAAGACATGGCACGGGGAGATGCTGAATCCTTAAGGGTAAAAATCTATGCTGAAGCCCTCGCCAACCTCACCAAACAAAGGGAATGGCGTAGCCTATTTCAAGAATGAGAGGAAAATCAAGCTACGATTGCACACATTTCATTTGATGCATGCATATCGACAAAGAAGCAAAAACCGGAAACTGTTAGAAGTTGAGTTTCATAAATTGAGAAACCTAAGAACCCTAACCTCAGGGTAGAAAATGACTTTATCAACACCTATATCTACTTCGATCAATTTATGGTCACCTCCATGAGAAACTATGTTAGCATTTGAAAGCGTATTCTACCAACGTGATGCGCTGGGCTAAGATAGTAGCGAGTCACCAATATGGACAGCAGGAAGTTCCTCCGCCAGTGAAAATGCCCACTATTTGCTAGGAAAAAGCTAGAACATGTCTAAATCTCCGGTGGCAACGCAACAAACTTTGTCAGCCGCGCCGTAATAGACGAAGAGTCTGTTGTTAAGCACTACTGCCCCTTCAGGAAATACGACGTTTGGAACGTCGCCAACTTTTTCATAATCTTCCTCTGGCTCCAGAATTGGCTGGGGCAAACGACCAATAACCTTCGAAGGATCTTGCAGGTTCAACAACGCAGCGCCCGCTCTGTACTTGTGGTCAGCACTAACCCCGTGGTAGATCAAGAGCCACCCTTTCTCAGTCTTTATCGGCGGCGGCCCGGTGCCTATCTTCTCTGCTTCCCATTCTCTTTCCGGCCTCATCACAATTTTGTGGTCATACCAATCTTTGAGATTTTCAGAATAGGCAATCCAAATGCTTGGAAGATCTGTACCGTACTCGGGGCCTACCCAATCGCGAGGCCTATGGAGCATCACATACTTACCATTGATTCTCTCAGGAAAAAGCACAGTGTCTCTTTCATAAACTCCAGAAGGAGTGATGCAGCCATGTCTTCGAAAATGACGAGGAAGACTCTGTAGATTGTCCAAAGAGGACAAGTCATCCAACGAAGTCAGAGCTATGCGAGGTGTACCTCTTTCAGAGAGAATAACACGGGCTTTTTCGCCTGATATGCCTAACCTAGGGAAAAGGGCTCTCGGAGGACCACTTCGCCCAGAGTGAGCAACATACGTCATGTAGAGCTTGTTCTCAAGTATTACTGTTCTAGGATCCTCAACACCCCACTTTTCAAATTCTTCTGCAGGCTCAAATATAGGATTAACTAATCGTTCGAAATTGACGCCGTCTCGACTGATCGCACAGCCAATTCTGGAAATATATCTCTCGTATTCTCCAACGGCTCGATAGAGCAGATAGACTATGTTATTCCAATAGAAGGCGGCGGGGTTGAAAACCGCTATAGATTCCCACTGGTTCTTGCCGGGTTCTAAAATGGGGTTATTCTCGTAACGTTTCAATTTCACGTTGCGTAACCTCAGTAGGTTTATAATGCGCAATTCTTTATGAGCCTATTTGTCGTATGACATCAAGCGCTGAGAAGATGGATATGAGAATAGCGATAATGTCTCCTTGGAATGATTGTTGCGGCGTGTCGGCTCATGCGGAGCTTATCGGTAAGGAGTGGATGAGTCAAGGCCATGAAATCGTGGTCTTCGCCCCAACCGACGAGAGGGTTGGAGGCAGGATTCCCGTTGAAACCGAGGATGAGAAATTCGTTTACAGAAACTGGGAGATGTACAGATATGGAGCCAAGGTTAAGGACGAAACCAACTTAGATTTATACTTCGACCCTAGTCCAGTTGTCAACGAGGATTATGACCTCTTCGTCATCGAGAAGCCCTGCTTAACTCCTCTTGGGAAGTTATTCAAAATCTTCGATGTGGTAAAGAGAAAGGCGACTACGATAGCAGTTATGCACGAGGGAAGAGTTCCGAAGAACATGAACTTCTACAAGTTCGATTGGGACGTAATCACGTTGTTCGATGAACGTTACAAGAAGCTTCTGGCCGACGCGCTGCCCGCAGATAAGACATACATTGTACCCTACCCATGCCACCCAATTGTTGAAGGAAACATGTTGGAAGCCAGATCAAAGTTAGACCTCTCACAGGATGAGAACACAAAAATCATTTTAGCCTACGGAATACGCCTCAAAAACCTACGCGAAGTTCTTCCAATCTTCAAGGAGCTATGCAAGACGTATGATGTCCTTTTATTGATGTTAGCCAGTTATGAAGAAAGTGTTGGAGCTGCTGAGGATATAGCTCGCGAATACGAATTTACAATGTTTAGGAAAGAAGCTCCACCGATAAGTAGGCTTTACACGTACTTCCACGCGTCAAACGCCATCCTCATACATAAAGGCCCTGCGGATTACCTACCAACATCAAGCACCGTCCACCTATGCTTGGGTTCAATGCGCCCAATCCTCTGCCCAGATAACAACTTCGTTGAAGTATTCAACGGCGAGATAATGAAGTACTCAAACCTAGACGAGTTGAGAGAGAATCTCGTCGATGTTTTCGAGGGGAGGAACGTTCAGTCAGTCTTAAGCAACGCGAGAAAATACGTAATAAAGAACTCAGCTAGGAACGTAGCGAACACCCTGATGAGGCTAGCCCGATCAGCTAAATGAAAGTGAAAAAGAAATTTTTAGACTTCAAGACACAAAAGAAACTGTGCTGAATGGCTAAGATAGACTATGCCCTAGCGTCTTTGTTTCTAACATGCTTGACTGTTCTTTTTTGTCAATGGCGTGCAGGTGTATGGCTGCTCTAGAGGCATATACTACAGCGGTTAGGGCCGAGTGAAATAGGATTCCGATTAATGAGTAAAAGGGCATTCCCAAGAGAACTCCTATCAGAATGTAAATGTTGTATATGTTTCTCCTGCCAGCGACTCTCCTGAAAGCGCGTTCAAACCGTCCGTACACATCTAAACTAACGCCCATCGTTCTGCTGAATTGATCGTAGCAAAACCTATAGAACGCAATAAGTGTGACGGAAAGTGTAGCAATTACGAGTGGCAACGAGCCTCCGCTTTGGCTTAAGAATACGGCAAGGGCTATCAGCCATGAAAACTCGAACAACAAATCAAATAAATGTTCCATGCGCCCAAGTTTTGTTGTGCGTCCACGTATCCTCGCCAATTTGCCATCCAACCCATCTACGACGCCTACAATAAACATTAAGATTGCCCCGATTAACAGATGACCGAAAAGGAACAGAGCCGTTACAAGATACGCTAACACATTTGTTAATATTGTAATCTGGTTTGGGGTTATCCTAGAATCCGATATGCGAGAGACGATTGCATTTTCTATCGGTCTGTTAACGTAGTGGGCCACAAAATCGGATGCTCCACGCTTCTTCTGCGAGTGTTCAGCCAGTAATCTTTTTGCACGTTCGAGGTCTTTTTTGGTGTCTATGTCTACCCAGTAGTGTCCACTTACGCCAAGCACGTATGCATCTCCGTTTTGGGCAACGAGTCGAATACAGTCGGCAAGTTCTGATGCTCCTTGCTTTACAACCATTTCTGCATATGAGAATATTTTAGGCGAACAGAAGAAAAATCCAGTATCCACGCAGTTTGAAGGATTTATGTGCTTGCCAATCTCGAGGATCATTCCATCCTGCTCTCGCACTTTAGTGTCATCCAATGCGTAACTAGCTCTATCAACAGCCAAAACAAGAGTACCATTGAGATTCACGTTGATGAGGTTTTTCACGATTTGGCTGTCAAAAATGTGGTCGCCCATACAAAGAATAAAATTCGTTTTAAAAACACCCTTTGCCGCCAGAAAAGAGTGCAGGTTTCCTTTTTCCCAGTTTTGGGCCGTTATATATGTGATGTTAAGCCCTGCGTAATTCTCGCCGATCTCTCGCTGTATCTCGTCTCCTTCATACCCGATGACTATGTAGACGCTGTTTATTCCAGCTTCCTTAAGACCTCGAAGAATTCTTCCCAGTAATGGCACACCCGCAATATGCTGAAGGGTTTTTTGCTTTGCGTATTTTCTCAGTCGGCTTCCTTCTCCAGCTGCCAAGACAAGGGCTTTAATAGCTCCGCTATTCACTCCATCCATTTCAAAACACGAGGCTTATACTATGAAGGATCACTTTTAAGTGTTGGTTTTAGAAGAAAACCGATAAATTTAGGATTTGTAAAACTCAAGGTCGCCTCTTTACCAGAAGATACAGTACGTCTCTTCACTTTTAGCACATTCTGGGCATGAGATCCCCTATTGGTAGTGCGAGAATCCTTTTCTGCCTACTAGGGTTTTGAGAACCGCTTGATCAAAATCTCCAGTTGCTTCATGCATGCATTTGAAAAAGAAGTCGCACATAGAGGATGATGCTGCTTCATTTAGCCAACGTATTTAAGTTATGCCACTGTTTAGGAAAGGGAAGTCAGAGAGAGAGTAAAAATGCTGCGTTTCGACCGAGTTCTAGCGGGCCCCAATTTTTGGGTGTGGTAAAGATGATTAAGATAGGTGACCATGCTAGGTGTCCACAATGCGGTGGAACAGCCCGTGTCGTTTGGATTTCACAAGACGAAAAAACTGAAGCAATAAAATGCACCAGATACCATAGCCAATTGAGTCCTCCGCCCACCAGGTTCAGTTCACGTGCCCAGAGTAAGACAAAGAAAGGAATGGTATTCCTTGTAGAAATGGATGCGCAAACGAAGTAGCGACCGAATGAAAACTAGGAATGGATTGGATGCTAAATAGAAGATGGGCAATGCGAGGACGACCTCGAGGCGTGAGCCATTCAAACCGTGATACGAAGCTTCTCGGGTATCTCGTAACAATTTCTCTAAAACACAGAATTGACCCAAACAAGCTCTTCAACAAGATTGTGTATGCTTGGAAGAATGGAAGGTCTAAGTGCAAGCGATTAACAATTCAGTGCCGCGAAAAAATCGGAGACCATGCCATTTTCCTTATAACTGCAAATCACGAAGTAGTTGCGCAATTTCCGATGTCAGGGCACCTTCTTAAGGAAACAGCTCCGCTGAAACGGTTTGCATATGCAATTGAACGTGAGAAAGATGCTCTAATGAAGAAAAGAAATGCTAGGGCAGTGGGGTATCATAAAATTGGGGATTTGAAGGCTGGAATGAAGCGGATTAACTTGAAAGCTCGTGTTCTCGCAATTTCAAGACCAAAACAAGCTCTGACAAAATACAACGATTATGTTATGTTTGCCAATGCAACTCTGACAGACGAAACTGGCACTGTGAAACTAACTCTATGGAACAATCGAATAAACTCCCTTTCCATCAATGACCTAGTTGAAATTGAAAACGCGTGGGTCACCGTTTATAGAGGTGAAACTCAACTGCGAATCAGGAGACAAGGAAAATTAAGAGTTATCGAGAATCATAAGGGAGCCCTTACAAGAGAACTAGAACATACGCCAAGCACGCGTGCATAAGATGTTCACATCGCTCACTACCATGCATGCTCAGAATAGCCATTCCAAGATAACCCTCTGAAAATCCTCAACGCCCGTAGAGTGGCTTAGAGAGGAAAATGATGAAACGAAACTTGAAGAGGTGAGACACTGTTGGGTAGAGGTATTCTCTGTGTGAGACATAAATGTGCAGAGTGTTGCATAGAGACGAGGATGCCTCTCTCCAATTTTGATTTAAAGAGGATTCTGAAGCTTG
>Ga0209979_1004284_pt1 | contig 11905 bp, 6 predicted proteins | sample AnhtaG_FD_183114 | JGI IMG/M metagenome (GOLD analysis project Ga0209979, IMG submission 183114) | Deep subsurface microbial communities from Anholt, Denmark to uncover new lineages of life (NeLLi) - Anholt_01485 metaG (SPAdes) (version 2) | ecosystem: Environmental > Aquatic > Marine > Oceanic >...
TCAGCAGGTTCGGGTTCATAGGCAGTCTTGGAAGGAATCGTAAAGCTCCAGACATAGCCCCTCCACGGACTATCCGGCTCGGCATCATTGATCTCATCGATTCGCCAGTAATATGTTTTGCCCGGAACAAGGCCATCCGGATAAGGAAATCCGGGAAAGCCAACAACAAAATATGTCGAGGGCTGGTTGCCCTGGAATGTGCTTTCGGCGCCATCGTTCACATCGTCAAAATTCTCACCGAAATATACATCGTGCGAGACCGCGTAATCTCCCGACCTCCAGCTAAGGCTCACCCACGTATCCTCATATATGGCACCATTAGCCGGGCTTGGATTAAAGGCTCTGCCAAGAGGAGCTATCGTGGCATTTTGATAATCCTCATCGGTGGGCACATAGTTAGGGCTGTCCGTCCACATGAAGACATCCCAGAACACGGTATTATTCCCTTGCCTGTGAAAGATGTACATCGTGTTCTCGCCATCTTGAAACTCTTTTGTGCTTCCTTCGTCATTTCCCCACCAACTCCAAGTATCATCCGTTCGCTCAAAGATTCGGTCATCATCATTATCGAATGGTGGTGTCCCGTCACTTCCTGGGAAGGGGGGGGAGGTGGGAATATCTGCGTCATCTGGGTCTCCCTCCACGAGCATATAATCCGACTGATTGTCCGGATTCAAAACACGCGCCCAGAAATACCATGTACCTCCCTTGCCGTCGGCTGCACGGATATCGAATGTCCAGCGAATCATGCCGCCGGCGCCGCCTGCCCGGGTAATTGCCTGACCGAACGCATCAGCCGCGTCAACAACCGGGTAATACTGATCAGTGTCGGGATTGCGTTCATCGTAATCCTCGGCTTCAAACCAGATCTGGTGTGCATCTCCGTAGTTGGAGATTTTGTAGTTGTAGTTTTTTACAGCATAGACGGGCATTGTTATTAACAACAATGTATAGAAAGGAATTAGTTTTTTACACATGGCTATCCTCCTACAAAAAAAAAATAGAAATACAAAACGACCGATTCATCCTTCGTAGTAAGACTACTACGGAGAACGGATAACAATTCTCGCACTCGCTACCCAGCCCCTCGGAGGGGTGGGGTTTGCCCAGGATAAGTTTTTTACGACTTGACACAACCTCCTTCCTTCACCCCGTCCCGTCTTTGCCGCAAGGCATCCTGCGGACGACGGGCGGGGTTCAAGAGCCTGATAAGCTACATAATTTCATTCACCCAGCCCCTCCGAGGGGCGGGGTTCACCAGAAGCTCAAAGTACACAGACACAAGCCGACACGAGCCCAAGTATAATCAATCTTGTTTATACCAAATCAGCCGCCTTCCCGTCAAGGAAAATCTCTCTAATTATGACACATGACCACATTAAGCCCAACTGGCTACCAGCAGAGCATAGCCCTCACAACAGCCGCGCTGCCGTGATTCAGGTCATCATCAATCCGGAACGCCGGTGCTACAAACCCGCAAGCTCAGCAATCTCATCCACAGATAATGCCATCTCTGCCGTTGCCGGAGCTGTCAGCGGCCGTAGTACCAGAGCCCTCATCAAAATTCCAGAGTGCTACCAAGCCCTCAGGAACTTCAGGCGGAGCCGGCCGATACAGCCGAATATCATCGAAGTACATTGTACCTGAACCACCAGCCACTGGATTATTCCTGCTGCCAAGACCAAGGCCAATCGTATTGACGTTGGCAAAGTTCACACCCTGGTCTGCAAACGCTTGCAAGTCGATATTCCATTCGGTCCACTCTTCTATCTGTGCTGCATCAGGATTATCATGAGAGACCACCGCACTGCCATTGAGGACAACATACAATGGCTCAGCAGAGTTAGCGGAATCACCCCTGAACCAAATCGTCAGCGTGCTCACACCGTTCTCAGTCCAGTCACGTGGGTAAGTCAATGTCAAAGTCGCCTCAGAGTACCCAACGCTGTTGTCGTAGTAAAGCGGCATCGACTGGCTGCCACTGTGAACGATAATTTGCTCGGCAAAAGGAGGATTATCATAACCAACGACAGAACCGTTTGTCGGGTCGTCGAGTCCATCTAACCAGGCATAAAATATTCTGTTGCTCTCTGGATCTTCGGGGTTAAGGTCATTGTAGCTCTCAAAATCGTCCACAATAAGGAAGTCGGCTGTTGTGAAGCTCCAGACAGGGCCTGCCCATGGGCTGTCGGGATTAATGTTATTGACCTCATCAATACGCCAATAGTAAGTACTATCCCACTGGAGTTTTCCGGGGTCATAGGTCTCGGAACCAAGGTTCCTGGTGCCTTTGTATTCAGGTGAACCTGTATTGGCATTGCGTACGACCTCTTTATCTGTGCCGAAGTATAGCTGATGCGAAGCGGCTGCTGCTCCCGGCGACCAGCTAAGAACCTGTGTCTGCTTTACATCCACAGCGCCATTCGACGGCTTCGGATTCCCGACGGCGCCCTGAGTCACAAAGCTCCAGACATCGCCTTTATAAGTGGCGATGGCATCAAACTCATCGACCCGCCAGTAATAAACCTTCCCCAATTTAAGTTGGCCGGGACTATAGGTTGCCTCTCCTTGTGGGAGCCCTCCGGCGGCATTGTTCACATCGTCGAAATTGTCGCCGAAATATACAGTGTGCAACATAGCACCAAAACCTTCCGCCCAGCTAAGCTCCACATCCGGGTCTATAAATTCGGCACCATCAGCGGGATCGGGGTCGTAGGCAGTCTTGGGAGGAACCGTAAAGCTCCAGATTTCCCCCTTGTGTATCGTAGTCCCATCTGCATCAACCTCTTCAATCCGCCAGTAATAAGTTGTGCCCGGAACAAGACCCTCGGGATAAGGAAATCCGGGAAAGCCGACAACAAAAAATGTTTCGGGCTGGTTGCCCTGGAAGGTATCGCCGGTGCCGTCTTTCACATCGTCGAAATTATCACCGAAGTAAACATTGTGCGAGGCCGCATCATCTGCCGGCGACCAGTTGAGGTTTGCCCAGGTATCTGCATAGATGGAACCATCGGCCGGGTTGGGCTTGTAGGCTCTTCCCGCCTGTACCGCTGTCAACGTGGTACTGCCGGGATTTCTGCCGTCATAGTCCAATTCGAAGATACCGCCCCCGCTGTAGGCTGTAATCTTGCCGGCGGCGATAAGGTCATTGATTTTCGCTGTCTCATCACCCTCTAAAACCAGCATACCTTCGGTGATATCTATCAGGCCGTTTCCTTCTGACATGTCGAGGCCACCGCGAGCCGTACCGATGTTATAAGTACCGCCATGAAGCAATATTTCTCCCTTAACTCCGCTATCCGTCGTAAGCTTTACGCCCTGGGCGTTGACCGTACCACCGGTCATAATCCAGGTACCTGAAGCACCGCCCCATGCAAACTCGTGGATTCCAGGCGATCCAGTCAATGACATGGTACCGCCACTCATGTAAAACGTGGCGTTGCACCCGGGCCCGTCACCCCACCAAATTCCCCAGCCTGATATTGTGAGAGTTCCACCCGTCATCGTCATGGTGGGCTCACCAGCCACTTCATTAGCGAGAAGGCCGCATTCCGCATCGATTCCATCCCGAATAACCGGGCCGTTTGGCGCTGCTGCGCCTGGTACCTCGACCATGGCGTCATCGGCGGCGGTGGGGACTTTATTACCTTCCCAATTGGCAGGATTGCTCCAAAGGTTGTCACCACCAAGACCGGTCCACTGGACGGCCGAAGCGTTATTGACAAAACCGAGCACCAAAACAAAAGAAAGTAAACAAGTCAATTTTCTGCACATAATTAGTCCTCCTTCAAAAAAGTTAAAAAGGTTCTCTGGCCACACACCAGAACATTTGTTTTTTAAGGGACATCAAAAAACCTCACCTACAAAATCATTTTAATTTCAGATTTCCATTCATCGTTTCGTCCCGGACCTATTAGGCGCCAGTATATGCTCAATAATTGCGGTACGCAGCAACTTTATAGAGCTTAATGCCAACCATGCAATCAATTGCTGCTTACGGTCTCTACGGTGCTTCCGGTGCCGGTTCCGGCGGCGGAGGATACAGACGAATATCGTCGAAGTACATTGTACCTGAACCACCAGCCTGCGGATTTTTCCTGTTGCCAATACCAAGGGCAATCGTATTGACATTGGCAAGGTTCACACCGAATGCCTGCAGGTCAATATTCCATTGGGTCCACTTATCTATCTTTGCGGCATTAGGATTATCATGAAACACGACCGCGCTGCCATTTAGAGCAACATACAACGTCTCAGGAGCATTAGCTGAATCGCCTCTGAACCAAATCGATAATGTGCTAACACCATTCTCAGTCCAGTCACGCGGATAAGTCAGCGTCTTCTCCACCTCCGAATACCTGAGGATGCTGTTGTCGTAGAAAAATGGCATCGATTGGGAACCTCCGTGAACGATAGTTTCCTCGGTATAAGAAAGAGTTCTTTCGTCGCCAACCATAGAGCCGGTGCCATTACCGGCATAGGGCGGTTCAGTAGGATGTGAGGCATAGCCAAATCCATCTTTCCATGCCCACCATATTTCGTTGTTGCCAATGTCGTAGTCTTCAAAATCATCTACAATAAGGAAGCTGGCTGTCGTAAAGCTCCAAAGGTTGCCCACCCACGGACTGTCGGAATTGATATTATTTACCTCATCAACACGCCAGTAGTAAGTGCTATCCCACTCAAGCTTTCCAGGGTCATAGCTTTGGGAACCAAGGTTCCGGCTGCCTTTGTATTCAGGGGAACCTGTATCGGCATTTTTCACGGCTTCTGCGTCAGTTCCGAAGTACACTTGGTGGGAAGCGGCTGATTCTCCGGCACTCCAGCTAAGAATCGCTGTCTGCTTTACATCCACAGCACCGTTAGACGGTTTCGAGCGGTTGGCTTTTATAGGTAGCGACAATGCGGCCTGTGGAATGAGCTGCTTTGGTAATAAGGGACTTCCCCAGGACAACTGCACCACCGCACCACCGCCAAAAGATTGCCTATAAGCGAATTCCATCACTATCGGATACATTCCTGCCTCGAGGTAAACCGCCCGCTGGTATTCGACAGGCATATGTTCCTGCCATCTCTCGTCGATGCATAGTCCTGCCATTTCTCGATGAGCAGCCGGTCATTAATCCATAGGCGCACTCCGCCCTGCACCTTCGGGTAGAAGCTGTAGGTCCCGGAGATTGGCACGTCTAAATCACCGATCCACCTGACTGAGAAGTTATCATTGCCGACCGCCTCATCCGGTCCGCTGAGACTCCAGTTAAAGTCGATTTGAGGGTCTATTCGCCTCAGCACGTGATGCCTTAAATCCAGCCCCTGGTAATAGTCTGCTCTCACACCTCCGCCGGTACCTGTTGTCGTAAAGCTCCAGACCTCACCTTTATAAATGCCGGCAACACCAAACTCATCGATACGCCAGTAGTAAGTTTTGTCCAATTCGAGAGTGCCGGTAGTATAGGTTGTGGTTGCCTGGGGGAGACCACTGACTGCGTTGTTCACATCGTCAAAATTCTCGCCGAAATATACGGTATTTAATTTCGCACCGAAACCTGCTGCCCAGCTAAGCTCAACATTGGGATCTATGAATTTAGCTCCATTGGCGGGCTCGGGATCATAGGCAGTATTGGGAGGAATCCAAAAGCTCCAAACATCGCCTTTGTGTGTCGTACCGTCAGCCTCAAGTTCATCGATCCGCCAGTAATAGGTCGTGCCTGGAACAAGGCCGTCCGGATAAGGCACGCCGGCATAGCCGACAATAAAATACGTCAAGGTCTGGTTGCCGTAGAACGTGCCTTCGGCGCCCTCGCCCAGCCCATCCGATGGGCGGGGCTCGTTAACATCGCCAAAATTCTCGCCCAAGTACACATTATGGGAGATTGCAGAATCTCCCGGCGACCAGTCAAGCCTTACCAAGGTATTCAGATGCATCGCACCGTCAGCAGGACTCGGGCTAAAGGCATATGGCCATCCTTCACCGTGCATAACTTTCTTAATCTCGCTCTGCGTCAGCGCCCTCTTAAACATGAAGAAGTCATCCATAAGCCCTGTGAAAGGTCTTGCGCTGTCAATATTTAATCCTACGCGGGCCCCATCACCCCAATCTCCGGCTATATCCGTACCGCTTGGAAGGTCAACCTCAGAAACCACTTGCCCGTTGATATACAGAATCGCCTTACCGGATTCTTTGTCGTATGTGCCTGCATAATGGAGCCATTGACCCCAGGTTACAGAACCTGCGTGTATGTCGAAGATCGGACTCATGCCATAAGCGCGGAGCACCCATCTAAATTGCCCGTTACTGCGGAGCTCAGGGTGAATAATCCACGTGCCCGCACCTGTTCTGGCATCGAATATAGCGTGATGCTCGCCTGTGTTCTCACATTTTACCCAGGCGGCGAGCGTCATAGCAGATGTTGGAATATCTTCGGCAGGGAAATTAGAGCCATCCAGATCGAGGTAACCGCCGCTTGCGAATTTGGCAGCTCCACCGTGTTTGCCATCGGGTTCTGCTGTGACGTCGCCTTGTACCGTGCCGTCATGGCCTTTGCCGGACTGATCCGCTATGACATCACGAACATCGTCAAAGGAATAGTATATGACCAGAGACGGATCGTCAGCAGTGAAGGCGTTATCGGCCAGAGCTAACACCAAGACAAAAGAAACCAAATAAATCAACCTCCTGCACATAATAACTCCTCCTCTATTCGAAAAACTAAAGAGGTTCCTCACATCAGGAGCCGAATAATTCACAGACTCCGACAACGTTATTTATACCAGGTTAGCCACCTTTCCGTCAAGTAAAATCTCTTGATTATGAATTGGAGAATTGGTATGTGTTGTTGATAATGTCTTGGCAGATACCCTGAAGTGCAAGTACAATAGCTGTATAAAAAGTTTCAAAGAAAATTTCTTACTTTGTAGTTTTTCTTAACATTTTAGGATGACGATGGTAGATAGCCGGTCATCACAATCTGAGAAGGTTGCATTGCGTGAGCGAATCAAAGAGTTGACCTGTCTCTATGATATCGCACAGATTGCAAGTCAGTCAAACAAATCGCTGGAATATATTCTACAGGGCATTGTTAAGGTTCTCCCTTCAGCTTGGCAGTATCCGGAAACAACTTTAGCTCGACTTGTTTTGTACGGGGTTTCTTATACAACCAGTGACTTCCCAACGAACTGTCAGAAGCAATCTGCTGATGTTTTCGTTAATGGCAAACCAAGAGGTTTTATTGAAATTGGATATGCGGGGCAAAAGCCTGACCTTGATGAAGGCCCATTCCTTAAGGAAGAGCGAAGTCTGTTAAATGAAATTGCCAGACAAGTGGCTCTTATTATAGAACGCAAGCAGGCAGAAGAAGATAGAGTGAAGCTTCACGATCAACTCAGACATGCTGACCGACTGGCAACCGTCGGAATGCTTGCTGCAGGTGTAGCTCATGAATTGAATGAGCCTCTTGGTAATATTCTGGGGTTTGCCCAGTTGGCAAAGAAATGCTCTGAAGTGCCTGTCTCGGTGAAACAGGACCTAGAAAAGATTGAGAAGGCTTCTCTACACGCCAGGGAGATTATACAGAAGTTGTTGGTTTTTGCCCGACAGGTGCCACCCGAAAAAAGGCAGGTCAACCTTAATAAAGTGATTAAGGACGGGCTCTATTTTTTCAACGCTCGATGTGCCAAAGAAGGGATTGAGCTTATTTGTAATCTTTGCCAAAACCTGCCGGAAATTGTTGCTGATCCGGTACAGTTGAATCAGGTTTTAGTAAATCTGGTTGTCAATGCTTTGCAGTCAATGTCAGGACCAGGCGGGATTACGGTCCAAACACAGTTTTATGACCACAATGTTTATCTGGTTGTGGAAGATACGGGGCCGGGTATGAACAAAGAGGTTCTTGATAAAATATTTGTTCCATTTTTTACAACGAAAGATATCGGTCATGGGACAGGTCTGGGGCTGCCGGTAGTACACGGAATTGTTACTGCACACGGCGGATCAATTAAGGTTGAAAGCAAAATCGGCAGGGGTACACGCTTTGAAATTCAGCTACCCATAAGGGAAGAACAGGACATAAAGTCCGCAGGACACCTAACGGTGGAAACTAACTAATATGCCATCAACGCCTAAGAAAGAACACATTTTGGTTGTGGATGACTCTGTAAACACATTGGAAGTGCTCCAACGAAATCTGATGTCGGCCGGATACCACGTTTTTACTGCGTCTGGTGTGGCTGAAGCAATTGAAATCCTTAACAGAACCAAATTGGATTTGGTTATTACAGACCTCAAGATGCCCAAGGTCGGCGGTTTAGATTTAGTGCGGCATGTCCGTGAAAACTTCAAAAATACCGAGGTAATGATGATTACCGGTTATCCGTCAATTGAAGGAGCTGTCGAGGCGGTCAAGACCGGTGCTGAAGAGTTTTTGCCCAAACCTTTTACTGATGCCGAGCTTTTATCTGCTGTTGGGCGTGTACTGGAGACGGCAAGGCTTCGCCCCTCGCGCTTTCTTGCGAAAGCAAGAGCGGGGGGGGATTCCGCATCAAACCAGGTGATCCCGGTGCATAAAGGACTTATCGGGAGTTCCGAAGGGATGTGCGAGGTTTTCATTGCCATAAGTAAAGCTTCGTCTGCGTCAGCCACTGTGCTCATTACCGGAGAAAGTGGTACGGGCAAGGAGCTTGCGGCCAGAGCTATTCACTACAGCAGCGTCCGGCCCTCAGCACCGTTTGTGCCAGTCAATTGTGGGGGCATTCCCGAGGGATTGCTTGAAAGCGAATTGTTTGGGCATGTAAAGGGAGCTTTTACAGGAGCAACCGAATCGCGGGCAGGATTTTTTCATGCTGCTGATGGAGGTACGATTTTTCTTGATGAAATCAGCGATATGAGTCTGGCGATGCAGGTCAAACTTCTCCGTGTGCTCCAGGATAAAGAAGTTTGTATGGTCGGCTCAAACCGAACGCGGAAAGTTGACGTAAGGATTTTGGCTGCAACTAACAAGGATTTGCAGGGCTTAGTAAAGAAGGGGCTTTTCCGCGAAGATTTATTTTATCGCCTTAACGTCATTACGATTATTATTCCGCCTCTGAGAGAAAGGGGAGACGATATTTTATTACTGGCTCATCATTTTCTAACTCAGTTTGCAGCCGAATCAGGTAAGGCAACGCCCGGATTTTCCGATGAAGCCTTGCAGAGTCTCCGGAGTTATAATTGGCCGGGAAATGTAAGAGAATTAGAGAATGTAATCCAGCGCCTTGTGGTAATGACCGATGGGGACGTCATAGAGGTTCCCGATTTACCGGATCTTTGTCGTTTTTCAGCTCTTCGGAAAACAGGATTCACCCGAACTCTTGCCGAAGTGGAGAGCGAATATATCACCAATGTTCTGGCAAGCGTGGACGGCAATAAAACCCGGGCAGCAGAAATCCTCGGCATTGATCGCAAGACCCTGCGTGAAAAGCTCAAAAGGGCCGAGCAGTCTCCATTCTGAATTCTCGCTACCGGGTAATTTCTCTCCGGTGGTTCAAATCTCCCCACCTGTACGCTGTTTGTCAACAGGTACGACGTAATAAATCCAGTCATATAAATAAAATTTATTTCATCAAATTCCTTTATTTCGTTCGATTAGGTGCGAAATTCTCTCGTTGCACACCCTATCAAGCCAAGCGTCAGTGGCGGTATGTTTCCATTGTTCGGCAGGTGGTATGATTTTTGCCTCATCTCAAGTAATCACCCCCGCTGCTTCGATTTTGCGAAGCAAAACGGCGGGGGCAGAGTAAGGAACAAGCTATGCCGGAAAATATGAGATACTTTGGGCTATGTTTGAATTGCAAGAATGCCTCATCCTGTACGTTTCCGCGGGATCCTGCCAAACCGGCCTTTTACTGCGAAGAGTTCGAGATTGAAACCACTATTTCGATCATACCTCCCGAAAAAGAGAAACCGTTATCGATAGACTCTTCTGCAGCTAAGGACAAAGGTTCAACCGAATTCATTGGACTGTGCAGCGATTGTGAGGGCCGCAAGAACTGTGCCTTTCCGAAACCCGAAGGGGGTATCTGGCGTTGTGAGGAGTACCGATAGATTGAGATAAAAGACTACATTCTCTAATAAAGCCTATATTTGTGCAAATGAAGGGGACCCCAATAAGTGAATTCGACAGACACCTCAAGAATCCTGGAGAAGCATACTGAGGACAAAGGCAGACTTATCGCCGTTCTCGAAGAAATCCAGGCTGAATATGGCTATCTTCCCGAACAGTCGCTTCGAATAGTGAGCGACGAAACAGGCTGCTCTATGGTCGATGTATATGGTGTTGCTACATTCTATCGCTCGTTCAGTTTGACACCTCGAGGTAAGCATCTTATCTATGCGTGTCTTGGTACGGCCTGCCATGTTCGAGGTGCGCCGCGGGTTGTCGAAGAGTTTGAGCGTCAATTGGGAATCAAGGCCGGCCAGACGACTGAGGATAAGGAATTTACACTGGAAACAGTGAACTGCCTGGGGGCATGTGCTCTTGGGCCGGTTGTTGTTATCGACGGCCATTACTTCTCGCAAGTCAGAAAATCGAGAATTAGTCAATTATTAGATGATGCCCGGAATGGATTCGGCAAACTACATATAGAAAAGGATGAACGAATCTTCCCTGTTAATGTGAGCTGTCCCCATTGTAATCGTAGTCTGAAAGACGAGACCTTTGCCATTGACAGCCACCCATCAATACGTGTAACCATATCCTCTGACCACAAGCAGGGTTGGCTTAGGCTTTCTTGCCTGTATGGTAGTTATAATTTTGCTTCGGAGTTTGACGTTCCCACAAACTCGGTAGTGAGTTTTATTTGCCCACATTGTAATGTGGAATTTCCCAGCACCTTGGATTGCTCGGTATGCGCTGCGCCAATGGTGCCAATGCTCGTAGATGGCGGGGGTATAGTGCAGATTTGCTCGCGTTGTGGTTGTAAGAACCATCTGTTGGATTTGGTTTAACAAGATAGTGCCGGGTGAAACCGGTTGTTTTAAACCTGCTTACCTGGGTAAAAGCTCATCACTGAAAAAGCAGTGATGCTTCCAAGGGGCGATAAAGTGTTAAGATTATCTTCTATAAATGAGCTAAAGAAATTACAGAAGGCGCTTCTTGATGCCACTGATGAAAGCATTCCTTGTATAGTTATTCCCACAGGGACATGCGGCCAAGCCAGTGGAGCCGGCGATCTTATCCGTGTGGCCAAGCGCGAGATTCTGAAAAAAGGCCTGACCAAAAAGGTCCATCTCCGTATCACCGGATGCCACGGCTTCTGCCAAATGGAGCCCTCTGTGCTTGTCGAACCCCGCCGAGTTTTTTACCCGAGGGTCGGCCTCAAGGAGATGGAACGTATTGTCGAGGCCACAGCAAGAGACGAAGTGCTTGCAGATATTCTTTTTGTGGACCCGGAAACCGGCAAGCCGGTGGAGAAGCAGGATGATATACCTTTTTTCAATAAACAGGTTCGTAGGCTTCTTGCTTGTAACGAGAAGGTAGATCCTATCCGCATTTATGATTATTTTAAAATCAGTGGATATTCGCTGTTAGCAAAAGTTCTTACTAAAGGTAGTCCCGGCTGGGTGGTAGAAGAGGTCAAGCGTTCAGGATTGCGCGGCCGCGGCGGGGGCGGCTTTCCCACAGGTTTGAAATGGGAGCTGCTGGCAAAACAACCGGGCAGCCGCGGCAAATTCCTTGTGTGCAATGCCGACGAGGGCGACCCCGGTGCTTATATGGACCGCAGCGTGCTCGAAGGGAATCCCCACAGTATCATCGAAGGGATGATAATCGGAGCCTATGGGACCGGGGCTACGGAAGGTATAGCCTATGTTCGCAATGAATATCCAATCGCTATTAAGCATTTGAATATCGCGCTAAATCAAGCGCGGCAG
>Ga0209979_1004287_pt1 | contig 11903 bp, 12 predicted proteins | sample AnhtaG_FD_183114 | JGI IMG/M metagenome (GOLD analysis project Ga0209979, IMG submission 183114) | Deep subsurface microbial communities from Anholt, Denmark to uncover new lineages of life (NeLLi) - Anholt_01485 metaG (SPAdes) (version 2) | ecosystem: Environmental > Aquatic > Marine > Oceanic...
CAAATGCAACACTTAACTTTGGTATAATATGCCAAAAGAAAGGAGTTGCATATGACTCATTGTTCTCAGTTAAACATTAATGAACGTGAAGAGATCAGCCTTGGATTAGCTAAAAGGTTCAGTAAAAACTATATTGCGCAATCTCTTGGCCGATCACCTAGTACCATCTGTCGCGAAGTCAACCATAACACTGCAAACAGGCAAGCCTACAGAGCGGTTAAAGCTCATTATCGTGCTAATAAGTTAAGGCATCTTGCCCGTAAAAGCCGAAAAATGGATATTAATCTACCGTTGAAACACTACGTTCTTGAACACCTGGATCAATTATGGTCTCCGGAACAGATTGCCAAACGCCTAAAAATATTGTATCCTGAAAACATGAACATGCAAATATCACCTGAAAGTATCTATTCCTATTTATATGTTTTACCGCGTGGTGCATTACGCAAAGAATTAGTTAAATGTTTACGGTACCATCATATAAACCGCCGAATACACGGCAAGTCTCGTCAGAAATGCTGCCCCATACAGGACTATATAAGCATTGAAGAACGTCCTGCTGAAGTAGCAGACCGAATTATTCCTGGCCATTGGGAAGGCGATCTTCTCATGGGGCATAATAATGGTTCTGCTTTGGGTACTTTAGTTGAACGAACCACCCGTATGACCTTCTTAGTTCAGCTTAAAGATAAAGATGCTACAACAGTACGAGAAACTTTCGCTAAAGAATTTAAGCATCTTCCAAAGGGCTTAAAGCGTTCTCTAACCTATGACCAAGGCCAGGAAATGGCAGAACATAAACTTTTTACCAAGAGCACGCAGATTAAAGTGTATTTTGCGCATCCACATTCTCCTTGGGAACGTGGTACTAATGAAAACACCAACGCTTTTATTCGCCAATTCTTTCCCAAAGGTACAGATTTTTCAAAAGTTCCGCTTAAAAGCATCAAAAAAGCACAGGATATGTTAAACGACCGGCCGCGGAAAACTTTAGGTTTTTTAACGCCGCATGAGGTTTTCGTAAAACTGTTGCATTAGCAACTTGAATCTACACAGTCCCTTTATTGCGGATAACTTCATTTAGTATTGATGCAGCTTTTAATGCTGCCTTTCTACTGGTTTGTTTTTTGTTTTCATAAATGTTAATTTTCATGTATTTCTATAAATCCTCCTTTATTTTCTTATAAGCTTGATAAATCGATTCTATATTTATTTATTATTCATTTTGTTTATAATGACGGGTGAGATGCCTGTCCTACATTGTGAATAGGTCGGGATAGAAATATGGCGCGCTCTGCATTAGATAGAGAGTTTCCAATTCACACTCTTTCGATTGTGCGACGGGTTCCTATCTCCATCATAACTCACGTTTCCATAAGCCCCCCTACGATCCCGGACAGTCGGTTTTCCCGAATCCAGTTCTGACCTTGTATCAATCACGCTTAGCCTTCTTAAAATTATCTAAAAAATTTAAAAGTTCCTCTAACATGCTGGTTAGAGTAGTAGGTATAATAAAAGTAGTTCCAAACTGCATGTGGGCTTTGCTTGCTTCTTTTCTTGTTTTTCATAAGGGGCCTGCTAATCAATTTCTCCGTATCTTCTTAGATAATTACATTCAAAAAGGAGTAGATTCTGCCTACTCTTCAAAGAAAGAGTCAAAAAAGTCTTAATCTACCCCGAAAAAGTTAGTAAAAGAAGGGAATTTTCTATTCTTTTATTTAAATAAATTAGAATATTAATTATTAAAATATAATAAAAATTCCTTTTACTATTTTAATGAATAACCAACATCTTTCAATAGTTTTATAACACGTCGTCCATATTCTAAATAATTATTAAATCTATATTTATTTCCCGAATGAACACTCTCATTATGAAAAACTACTGCCATGTGAGGTTCAATAGAAAAACCACCATTATATCCATTTCTAAATAAGTCTTTTAATATTTTTTTGAAATTAGCCTGTCCTTCGCCAGGAAAGGTATATTTTTCCTTATTTGTCATTTTATCAAAATAAGAATCTTTAATATGCACATAAATAATATGCTCTTTTATATGTGAATAAAATTCCCAAGATGACTGCTTTGGATAAGGATAATTTTTTGTAAAATCATCAGTTAAAGGTGGATTCCCGATATCGAATACAAGGCGTAGTCCAGGAACATTCTCTAATAACTTAAGGGTATAAGTCCAACCCATACCTCCATAATTCATGCAATTCTCGTGAACCGGAGTAATGCCTGCTTCTATAAACATTTTGCAAATTTCATTAAGTCGGTTAAATCGTTCTTTTTCCATCTGTTTTTTCAATACCATACCTTTATTATCCCTTAGTATGGCATAACTCATAATACGTACTAATTTTGTGCCCAATTTTTGCATTCGTGGAATAGCACGTTGGACTTCCTTAATAGTAATTTCAAAAGGATCCGTAACCTGTTTTTCCCAATTAGCAATAGCAGATGCAAAACAATTAATTTTAATGTTTGATTTCTCAAGTTTAGTGCAAACCAATTTAAACTCATCCTCTGTAAGGTCATAAATGTTTTTACCATTTACATTCCGGGCTTCTATATATTTCCAGCCCAACTTTTGTGTTACCCGTATCTGTCCATCTATATCTGTAGCTGCTTCATCTGCAAAACCTGTAAGATACATTGACTTAAACTCCTTTAAATTTTTGACATTTATAATTCACACACTAATTAAAAATTATTTAATATAAAATATTTACAGGGGCAATTTTACTTTTTTTCCTTCTCTTGCACTTTTATAAATTGCAAGGATTATTTCAACTGCTTTTCTTGCCTCATATCCATCAACGAGTGGTTTGCTGTCTGTTTCTAGCGCTCTTACCATATCTTCAAATTGCCTTTGATGCCCATGAAATCTTATTGCAGCTGGGTCTGAAGCTCCTCCTCCTGTTCCTGTTTTTATAGCAAAGCGCTTCCTGATAATTTTATCCTCTGATTTTTCGTTAACAAAACTCCAAGCTCTTAAGCTCTCTTCTTCCATAATTGCACTTCCTTTTGTACCAGAAATTTCTATTCTTTTTAAAAAACCCGGGTAAACAGAAGTAGATCCTTCAATAACTCCTAAGGCTTCATTTTTAAATCGGACAATGGCTACAGCATTATCTTCAACTTTTATTCTTTTATGAGCAGCAATATTGGTAAAAGATTGTACAAACTCAACAGGACCCATAAAATATTGAAGAAGGTCAATAGCATGAATTGATTGGTTCATAAGAGCACCTCCTCCATCAAGTTCCCATGTACCATGCCATCCTCCCTTATTATAATATTCCTGAGATCTATACCACTTCACATAGGCATCACCTAGAACAAGTTTTCCAAATCTTCCTTCATCAATTGCGCTCTTAATTACTCTAGTGATATCATGAAATCTTGAAGGAAATATTCCCGCTAACTTTACTTTATTTTTCTCACAAGCCTCTATTATTTTGTCGCACCTTTCAAGATTAATTTCAAGTGGCTTCTCTACGATAAGGTGTTTACCTGTTTCAGAAATCTTAAGAGATAGCTCAAGATGCGCACCAGAGGGAGTACATATCGTCACAACATCAAGACCAGGGTGAGAGCAAAACTCCTTTATAGATGAATAAGCTGAACAATTACATTTCTTACCAAAAGCATCTGCCTTAGTCTTACTTCGTGAATAACATGCAATCAGTTTCCCCTTTTTCATGGCTCTTATGGCTTTAGCATGAAATTTTGCAATTAATCCAAGCCCTACAATTCCAAAACCATATGTCATTATCATTCCTCCTTTGCAAAATCAAAAATAACTAAAATTGAAAATAATCCTGACTTTACAATTATTATTTTCTATCTATTTTTTATTAATTTTGCTACGTATCTTATTGGTTGAAATAATAATCCAAAAGCTGACTTCACTACCCTAGTCTTACCAAATAAAGTTAAGAAGACAGCCACTACAAGAATAATAGATATTGTTCTTTCAAAAAATGGTAAGAAATTACCATTAGTAAGAATCAAACCTCTTCGTAAGTTTTCATCTACCATTGGCCCTAAAATTAAACCTAATACTAATGGTGCTGAGGGATAACCAAGTTTTCTCATAGGATATCCAATAATTCCAAAAATAATCATTACCCAGATGTCGAAAAGTCGCCCATTAATTGCAAAAGTCCCTATTGTACATAATAAAAAGATTATGGGCATTAAGATCGAATTCTTAATATAAAGAATTTTTAATAAAGGCTTTACAATTAAAAGTCCTATGATAAGCATAGCCAATGAGGCATAAAAAAACATTGCCGAAAATTCAAAAATATAGTTTGGATTTTCTATTTGTAATAAAGGACCTGGTCTTAGACCGTGTAGCATCAAAGCTGCTAAGAGAACTGCTGCGGGAGGACTTCCAGGAATGGCAAGAGAGAGTACAGGAACTAAAGCACCTCCAACACAGGCATTGTTACCAGTTTCTGAGGCAATAAGACCCTCAATAGAACCTTTTCCATATTCTTCTGGATGTTTACTCGATCGTTTAGCAAAATCATAAGCGACATATGAAGCAATGATCTCACCTACTCCTGGTATAATTCCAATAAATACTCCAATAATCCCTGATCTTACTATATTAACTCCGTTCTTAATAATTTCTTTGAAATAAGGAATTGTTCTTCCCATATTCATTATAACTGTTTTAATATCACCTATTGTGAGATTATCTAAGATTTCTACCAATCCATATGTTCCAACTAAAACCGGGATAATACTAAATCCAGCATTAAGTTCTAAAATCCCAAATGTAAAACGAGGATACCCTTGAATTGCTTCCATGCCTACAAAGGCAAGTAATATACCAATAATACCTGATATCCATCCTTTTATCGGATCTGTAGGAGCAGTAAGATTCCCACATATAGCAACACCAAATATTGCTAACCAAAAAAGCTCAAAAGATTTAAAATCAAGAGCCATCCTTCCCAAAATGGGTGTAAAGAGTACAAGAGTAAGTAATCCAATAAAAGAACCCAAAAAAGACGACGTAGTAGCTAATCCAATAGCCTGAGCTCCTTTCCCGCTTTTAGACAGAGGAAACCCGTCAAGACAAGTAGCTGCATTAGCTGGGGTACCAGGAATATTAAGTAAAATGGCTGATCGGCTTCCTCCATAGATAGCACCCACATAAATTGATATTAAAATAAGTATAGCATTCCCGGTGGCCCATCTAAAAGTTAAACTAGTAAGTAAGGCAATACCCATTGTAGCAGTAAGACCAGGAAGCATTCCAAAAATAATACCCAGCTGAACTGCTAAAAGTACAGTTATTAAGTTTAAAGGATTAAATAATCTTACTATTTCAGTGAATAAATTTATAATTCCCATATATGTAACCTTTTCTTAAAAAAACAATTCTTTTTTATGGAAGTGGGACTAAAAAAATAACTTTAAATAATAACCAAATTGCAAAAGATGTTGTAATAGATATTATAAAATTAACCCACCAAACAATCCCTTTAAATATATAAATATTTACAAATATATAAATAGCACTAATGATAACAAAATGAATCTTTCCCAACAAAAAAGAATAGAAAATTACGAGACTCAAAGTGATAGTAAATCTTCTTACAGCCACAGAATGATATAGACGAAGTAAATGATTCTTTTTAATTTGTATTTTATATCCCTGCACGGAAATGCTTCTTCTTAAAAGAATTATTCCCATAATCAATAAAATTGCAGAAAAAATAAGAGGAGGCATACTAGGTGTAGCATACAAACCCCATTCTTCATATTTTGGCATAATAATGCAATTATAAATCATAAAAAAGCTGAAAATTATAAGAATGATTGAACATATAAAATCTGCTTTATCCATTTTTTTATTATTCATTAATCACTTACCTCTATATTTTTCTAATTAATAAAATGAGAAGAACAGATTATAAAGAACCTGTTCTTCTCATTTTATTTGCTTCTAAAGTCTTGGAATACCATATTCTTCTGGGGAAGTTTCTATAACCCCAACATCATAGAGAAGCCAACCGAATTGAGAAGCTGCTCTTTCCATTTCTTTAATTCCTTCTTCTCCATAAATAGAAACGGCAACACTTCCTTTAGCTTCAGCCATTTTCTTTATAGCCTCACTATTAGATGCAATCTCAAAGGCTTTATTAATTGTTTCCTTTGCATCTTCTGGAATATCTTTGGGCATTAAGAGCCCAAAGTAAAAACCTACAGGGGGGAAATCTTTCACAAAATCAGTAACCGAGGGTATTTCATCTACACCACTGATTAAAAGAGGTTCGTCCGCCATAACAGCAATAGCCCTAAGTTTCTTTGCTCGGAGCATATCGGCTACTTCCATAGAAAGCTGCATGACTACTTCAGTTTCACCTGCAACTGTTGAGATAATAGCAGGATTTCCCCCTTTGTAAGGAACATGTTTGTATTTGACATCCATTTTTGTGGCAAAGGTTTCTGCAGCAGTATGCCCGCCAGCACCAATGCCGGCAGATGCTACAGCAACATCTCTAGTTTTAAAGGCTTTTACAAGGCTTTCCCAATCTGTTATTACTGAATCAGGATTTACACAAATTACACATGGGGTATAGATTGCAAAGCACGCTTGCCATATAGTATGAGAAATGTCTGGTGTTAATCCTTGGACTTGATAAGTAGCTGTGGGAGAGTTTGAACTTCCAAGCCAAGTATAACCATCATGTTTTGCATCAAAGACTGACTTTGCTCCAATAGAACCTGATGCACCTGGCTGGTTTACTATAGCTATTTTAGTACCAAGTATTGGTTCCATTTCTGCTGCGAGTATTCTCGCTGTCAAATCACTTGCACCCCCTGCTCCCCAAGGTACAATTAGAGTAATTATTCTTTTAGGTTGCCATACTTCGCTAGAAAAAACTATTCCGGTAATGCAAAAGAACAAAACGAAAATTAATAAACAAATTAAAATCTTTTTCATAATTTTCCTCCTATTTAATTAATATTTTTTTCAAAAAGTAAATAAAATCACTTTTAAAAATAATTATTACATAATCACTTCACCGCCTTAACTAATTTTATTTTACGCTCTATTTCGATAAGAAAGTTTCTTGTTTTTAAAAGTATTAATTCAGGATTATCTGGCTTATGAAATATCTCTAAAGAAATCCATCCGTTATACTTTTTGTCAGCCAGTTTCTGAAAAGCAGGTATAAAATTAATATTTTTGGTGCTAGGATAACATCTATTTACTCCATTTAGATGAACATGTTGAATAATATCATAATTATTTTCTATGAGTTCGGGCCATGGAATATTTTCATCTGCACAATTATGAAAATCAAACATTCCGTTGATACCAACTTTATTGACACTTTGAATTAACTGTTTGGACTCTTCTAATGTATTAATTATATTAGTATATTTTTTAGGCAAAGCCTCAATTAAGATTGTAGAATTCCTTTTTACAGCATACTGGGCAATTTTAGATAAACCCCTTTTAAGATATTTTAATGCTTCTTTAGGAGGAATCCCTATAACATTTCTCTGTTTTGGTGAGCCCAATACTAGAACACCACCTCCTAATTCCCCAGCAATATCAACTAATCTTTGTAAATGATCCCACGACCTTTTTCTAATAGTTAAATCAGGAGTGGTAATATGAAGTCCTTTAGGGCTTAGAAAAAGCCAATGAAAACCTACAAATTTAAGCCCAGCTTGGTCTATAATTTGCTTGATCTTATGAATCTTTTTGATATCAACATTTTTAGGATCATCAAAAATAGTGAAAGGAGCTATTTCGACCCCCTGAAAACCATATCTCTCGGTCATTAGACAAGATTCTTTAAAATCTAATTCTCCAAAAAGTTCATTACAAATTGCATATCTCATAATATAACTTAATATCTCCTATAAGACTTTAGAGTCTCAAGCATAGAAATTATATTTTTTATTGGAACATCTGATTGAAGATTATGTACAGTTGCAAATACAAATCCCCCACCAGGTGCCATAATATCGATAACTCTTTTTACTTCATCTTCCACGGCTTTTGAAGTTCCAAAAGGAAGTATTTTTTGAGTATCAATTCCTCCTCCCCAAAAAACTATTTCCTTTCCAAAAGCTTTCTTCAGATTTTTAAGACCCATCCCAGCTGCTTTATATTGTATTGGATTTAATATATCAACCCCAATATCTATAAGATCAGGAATTATTTCCCTTATAGCCCCACAGGAATGAAAAAATATCCTCGCTTTAGGATTTTTTTCTTTAATAAACTTAAATAATTTTTTAAGTCTCGGGAAAAAAATATCTTTTAACATTTTTGGAGAAATTAGCAAAGAAGATTCTGTTCCATAATCATCTGCCTCAGAAACAATAACTTCTCCTTCTCCAAAAGAATCAAGGACAATATCCCAATACGCTAATTTATATTCAAGAATTTTATCGATTAAAGCTTCTGCAAATTTTTTTTCTAAATAGAGATCCGTAAAAAATTTTTCTACTCCTCTTAGTCGAGTAGACATTTCTAAAAGTCCTGCACAATCACGATCTAAAATTGGATAAAAAGTGGAATTCTTTCTAACATTCTTCTTAATAACTTTCTTTAGATAATTCTTATCAGGTTTTGGAAAATTATAAGATAGTATAGCATCTTTTAAATTATTTTCTTTTGCTAAGGGAAATGAAACCTGGCTAAAATAATGCTCATTATCCTTCATTGTATATTCAATATTCCAAAAATCTATTATTTTTTTTCTATGGTTTATTTTTTTTACTTTTCTATCAAAATCAGGGATTCTGTGTGGACCTACTCTTTTTGTATCAACATTTAAAAAACTAAGGAAAGATGGAGAGGGAATACCTATCTGCTGGATATGGTCAGGAATATTAATTTCACTTTTCCAATTATATTTCTTTAATAGTTTTTTTAATATATTTATTGCTATACCTGAAACGGTAGTTCCGCAAATATCCAATGGGATACGGTCAGCTTCTTTAAAATAAATGGCTTTTGAAACTCGTTTAAAAGAATCTATTAGTTAATCCTCCTATTTTAAACGCGATTTAAATTGGCTTACCATTTACTCGAAATTCTCAAGATCATATCTAAGTCCATGTTGTATATGTCGATGCATTGCCGCCTGAGCTCTCTGAGGATCACCTGAGAGTATTTCTTCCACTAGATCTCTATGCCAATGTTTCCAGTTCTCGATTCTCTTCGTCCAAGTTACTTTTGCACTTTGAAATAATATTTGCCTTACGTTTAATTGATCGAATTCTTTTAATAAAAGCGAATTATTTGTGCAGTTTATTAGAAAACGATGTAACTTCATATGCTTCTCATAGAATTGAGAAGCATATTTTTTATCAACAGAAGGCATAGAGTCACACTGCTTGGCTAAATTCCTCAGTATAGCAGCCTTTTCTTTTGTAATACTCTTTGATATGAGATATGCCGCCATCACTTCGATGGCCTCACGCATGATATAAGATTCTTTAAGGCTTTCTTTTGTTAAGATCGGAATTCTAACACCCCATCGAGGGATTGATTCGATAAGTCCTTCATACTCTAATTTTTTTAGTGCCTCTCGGACAGAAATAACCGAAGTGTCTGTCATTTTAGCCAGCATTCGCTGAGAAAGAAACTTACCCTTGGGTAATTCATTCTCAAGAATTGCTTGCTGGAGCCTTTTATAAGCTTTATCATTACTTAATAATAGATCATTTTTCATTGTAATAACTATTATAACTGTTATTACAAAAATGTCAACCATTCAAATTTCCTGGTCTGTAACGGGTACGGGAATAGAGGATATCACCGAAACGGGTGAGAAAGTATTTTTCTCTTTTACCGGTATTCTTTAGTTTTCCTCTTTCTCTCTTATTGCGCAGGTAGCTATCTATATCGGTAAGGGCTTTTTCGAATACCTTGCGAGCTATATTCTGGGAAATTTCAAAGATCATATCTTCTATGTTATCAAAGGTTAAATTTTTTATCTCTGTATTTACCTTGACCTTAGGGAAAGTAATTGCTATAGTATCCATGGGTGTAGCTTACCTCCTTTTTTAAAGGGTTTTTGTATATATATAGGTAAGTCTACACCTTTTTATTATATTTTTACAATCCTTCTCTGGTTACTTATCTTATTACTAACAAAAGAAGGTATTATTAATATATAATATTTTTTCTTCTAACTACCCCACTAAAGTTTACACTAACAATTGCCTTACATTGAGCAAGTGGACTAGCCCTAAGAGTAAATCCTTTTTGTTAAAACTACTGACTTTCTATAGAATTTCATATTTAGATGGCAGAGTCGAGAGGTATCTCAACTTCAGTTCCTTTGCGTTCTGCTGAAAGATGGGCAGTATAGAGAACACTCACCACATCACTCGCTGCTAACATTCCCGACTTAGGTTCTCGATCATTAGCAATTGCCTCTATAAAGTCTTGAATCTCCTGGGGGTAACCAAACATCCAGTTTTCATCTGGTGAAGGATTGGACCAACCTTGTTTAGTTCCAATTTTCTCCATTACATAAACATCTGCCAACTGTTCCTCTTGTGGATTATAAAGTTCCATTGTATTGGTAGGGCTCAAGTTACATCGAGTTCTGTGATTATTGGCAAAGATTTCAAGCCAGTTGTGTACACCTCCCATCACCAATTCTGAAGCAAAAACATCGGCAACCATTCCATCATCGAAAACTACATGAAGATGACAGTAATCCTCGATATCCTCATAGTCGGTTCTTAGAAAACCCTTATCGATAAACTTTGGATTTCGGGTTATCTCATGAGTCCGAGCACTAACCGCTTTTGGACGAATCGCCTTTCCATTGCGAGCAAGGCCTTCTACCTGTTTCAGATAAAGTATAGCAGTTAAAGGATGACAACTTTTATCTACAATCGATCCTCCGCCTGAGAGCCTCCAGATCCCATAAGCTGGAGAGAGGCTCCCCGAGTGTGACTGATCACCTAAAGCCCACAGTATCTGTCCTTTGGTTTTAGTAATAATTTCAGCTTCCTTCTGCACTGCTGGTGCGTAAATCCAATTTTCTGCGTAACAAAGTTTTCTCTTACTCTTTAAGGCAGCTGCGATGATACGCCTTGCGCTGGCAATCGCCTCTTCTAACATTTTTTCCTTTGGGAATATATTCCCCTTAAAATTCTCATCTCCCGGAAGCCCAAAATATCCGGTAAAAGGCTTTTCAACTACCACATGCTTTCCTGATTCCAAAGCGGTGATAGAAACTTCCTCATGAGCGTATCCTGGAGTGCAAACATCAACTACATCTATCTCGGGAAGCATTTCTTCAAGGGAATTAAAAGCTCTTATTTCTCGTTTTTTTGCGAAATCTTCACGATGTTCTTTGGTAAGTGAGGTAACTCCAACTACTTTTACATCTATACCAGTTACCCGCTGATAGGCTGTATAATGAAATCCGGCAGCAAATCGACTACCAACAATTCCCACACGTATGGGTCTTTCCATAATTAAAAATCTCCTTAGGCTTAAATAAATAATAAAAAAACAAGAAATATATTTTTTTTAAACATCGTAGGTAATTTTTGCATTCTATACTACCGAGTAGATATTAAATCCTCCATCTTCTATTTTAGGGACAACTATTCTCTTTGTAAATCTCGATGTATCGTAAGTAAACCAGATCCAGGATCTAATGAAAGATTTAAATTTTACTCTACGAAAAATTCATCACTTTGTTTTATCGCCGGAACACCAAATATAATCGCCTTAAAGTCTCCATAACCTCGATGAGGAACTTTTTTATCAATCATTATAGTTATTCCAGGTTTTAGATCAACCTCTGTATCTCCCAGTTCCATTTTTCCTTTACCCTCTATAATGTAATAAAATTCGGTACAATTCTTATGGTAATGTTTAC
>Ga0209979_1004288_pt1 | contig 11902 bp, 11 predicted proteins | sample AnhtaG_FD_183114 | JGI IMG/M metagenome (GOLD analysis project Ga0209979, IMG submission 183114) | Deep subsurface microbial communities from Anholt, Denmark to uncover new lineages of life (NeLLi) - Anholt_01485 metaG (SPAdes) (version 2) | ecosystem: Environmental > Aquatic > Marine > Oceanic...
GCCCATGACTAATCCACAGATGGCAACTGGTCCCACAAACTCAATTCCAGTTCCCTGAAACATTAAGATTGTGACAAGAATCAAAATGGAGAAAAAGAATGCGGCAACATCAATGTCCCACCTTGCAGCTTTGGCTCTCTCTCTTGCCCTCTGCTCAGCTATTCGTTCCATTTCTGGGCTGAACTTCTTGGTAACTTCAGCTTCATCCATCATTCTTCCTCCTTGGTAGTTTTTACTCCTCTACCCTTATTCAAGTTATTCCTACCTATATTCTTACTCACCAAGTGGCATATTTCCATAGGATATGAGTACCATATTTTATAGGTAATTCGTGCATATGCTCGATTATTCCGCACTAGCACCTCGGAAAGAACTTGGCCTTCAACGTATCAAACACCACCTCCCTCTCCAAAGGCGCAACTACATTCCACACATACGGTTCATCGCTATTTAAGGGTATTGACAAACATGTACAAAGGTATACAATAATGTTCAAACATGTGAAATGACCTTGAAATAATAATATTCTAGTCATTGGGTGAGGAAATGAGGACTGGAAGAAGGGCACTGGAATTACTGAATGATAATGGCGGTGGCTGGTGCCCTTTTTGTTTGAGGAAGCAAGCCTTGGCTATCAAACTGTGGAGCATGTGGTTGGGAAGACGCTATGGGAAAGGAAATTTGCGAACTTTGCGGATATCGAAGTGAGCCTGGAACTATACAAAAACACTACGTTGTTCCCACAAAGGTTACGCAACAGGCTGGCATGCCAGAGTCAGCAACTGTAAGACTGTGCAGTAACTGCCGCAGGGAAGTAGATAACTGGTATTCGCAGAATGTTTTTGATATGGCTTATGACCCTGGAAACAAGCGATTTCAGCAGAAGTCTTTCAATGAGATGGTTAAGGAGTATGAGGCAGCATATAGGGTGTTTGCCACATACAAAAAGGCGCAGAGAGAACTTAAAAGTCCCAAATAATTGCTTGTGCCTCTTCCGAAAGGGAGAAATTGTTATCATGGCCTATACCCCACCCCCCTTGACTAATACCACCTCCCTCTCTAATGTCGTAACTACATTCCGCAAGCAGAGTAATTTGTGCTTTCCAAATACGAAGCCCTAAAATCTCCTCAATGACTGAGAATTCCTATGGATAAACCGAAAAACAACAAATTAAGTTAAAAATACGCAGGTATAAAAGTATTTTTTCTTGTCCAATATGGGGGATAATGCTGCATTATCCAGGAGTCCTGAAGCACACCAATACAAAGGTACTAGCTAATATGTACTTTTTCGCTATTTACCAGCTGGTTCGAGTGAGTTAGAATCGAGTTACAAAGTCTTATGAGAGACAGTTCGTAACTGGAAATGGAGGTACACAAATGTTCCCGAATGAAGTAGCAATCTTAACGGCTATCAAGGAAAATGGGGGGCTTGGTCTCCAGCAATTAACTCATGTGACTGACATTAGTGGTTCGTGTCTTCGTTATGTATGCAACGCAATGTGTCTATATGGCTATCTGGAGAGGAAGAACCCAAAAGAATACCGAGCTACAAGGAAAGGGGAAAAGGCCATTTTTGAGGCTATACTTGGAAACTAATCTGGAGCTACGAACACATTCTCAGGAGTGTGTAAAGCTAAAGATTTTGGTTTTGCCTGTCCGTTTATATATATCTACCACGCCAGCCAAAACCACCTCCCTCCCAAAGTCGTAACTACATTCCACACGCCCAGGGGTTTATGATATAGTATAGAGCTATGCTACGTCATAACTCTATCCCCTCTCCCCCTACTTAACATAACTCCAAAAACGATTCAAAGCTAATTACACTCGAATCGTTTCCCTATTTTTTAATATCGCCATTTTATTGTATCACTTGTCCCAAAACCCCCCACAAGCTCGCCTTCATTGACACCTGTAAAGCTCCGCTGTAACATAGTGAGCAGGAGAATTATGCTAGCCAAGGTAATAAGCTGCGCTGTAGTCGGATTGGAAGGGGCTATTGTCGAGGTCGAGGTAGATATTTCCCCGGGTTTACCCTCATTTACCATTGTTGGCTTGCCCGATACCGCCGTGCAAGAAGCAAGGGAGCGAGTACGAGCCGCCATCCGAAACTCTGGCTGTACTTTCCCAATGAAGCGTATTGTAGTTAATCTTGCCCCCGCCGACCTCAAGAAGGCAGGTCCGGCTTATGATTTACCCATTGCCACTGGCATCCTTCTCAGCTCGGAGCAGGTATATGCCGATGTTTCTCAAACCATCATCCTCGGTGAGCTATCTCTAGATGGCAGCTTACGCCATACTAACGGCATCTTACCTATGGTTGCCCTGGCTCACCAAGAGGGGATTTCCACGATTATTGTGCCTGAAGCCGATGTCAAAGAGGCATCGTTAATGGAAGGCGCTAAAATCATCCCTATCTCCTCACTATCTCAGTTAGTTAGCTCTTTTCGAGGCGAAATACCTACCCCAGAATATAAGCGTGATGAAGTTGAAGAATACACCCCACCCGCCTCATCAATCTCCGACCTAGCTTATATTAAAGGGCAAGAGCATGCCAAGCGAGCCCTAGAGGTAGCTGCTACTGGCGGGCATAATGTGGTAATGATGGGACCCCCGGGGAGCGGCAAAACACTACTGGCACGGTCGCTGCCCTCCATACTGCCACCAATGACTACCAAGGAAGCCTTGGAAGTTACCAAGATATATAGTGTATGCGGTCTACTGCCATCAAATACCCCCTTAATTAAACAGCGACCCTTCCGCTCCCCCCACTATACTATCTCAAATGCCGGCTTGGTAGGTGGTGGACACTGGCCAAGACCGGGTGAAATAAGCCTTAGTCATCGGGGGGTTCTATTCCTTGATGAGCTTCCTGAATTTGGACATGCTGTGCTTGAAGTATTGCGCCAACCTGTGGAAGATAAGGTTATTACCATCAGCCGGGCTCAGGGCAGTGTAACCTTCCCGGCAAACTTTATGCTGATCGGGGCTATGAACCCCTGCCCCTGCGGTTACTATGGCGACCCTTTCCGACAATGCACCTGCCCTCCCAGCCTGGTTTCCCGATACCAGAGGCGTATCAGTGGACCATTCATTGACCGGGTTGATATATTTATTGAGGTGCCCCATATTGACTACGAGAAGTTAGCTGACGACAGATTAGGCGAAAAATCAGACAGGGTTCAAGCCAGGGTTAAAGCCGCCTATTCTATACAACAAAAGCGCTTTGAGGGAACAGGACTAAGCTGCAATGCTGAAATGACGCCAACCGAGGTAAGGGAGTTTTGCCGGGTAGAAGACCAAGCCCAGAGCCTGTTAAAGGCAGCAATGAAACAGCTTTACCTCTCCGCCCGTGCCTTCCACCGCATCCTTAAACTAGCCCGCACTATTGCCGATTTAGAAAATACCGACATAATCAAAGCCCACCACGTGGCTGAAGCCATCCAGTATAGACCGAGAAGCTTGGTGTAGCCGTTCAGGGGTTTGGAGAGGGCACTTTCTAAACTCCGCAGGAAAGGAGTGCCATGGTAAACGAGATAGATATAAGTAGGGAGAAGAAATGGTTTTACGAAGAACGCGCTAGAATAGTAGTAGCTAACCTCAAAAAGAAGAATATGAACGGTCAATATGTTTCAAGTCGGCAAGAGGCACTTTCCATTGTCTTGGAGATGATTCCGCCGGGAGTGACAGTTGCCCGCGGAGATTCAATCACCATAGACCAGATAGGGATTATTCCTGAACTCAGACAACGCAACCAAAATGCGATTCTTTACCCGCTTGATAGAGATGCTGACGGTTTCTATATCATTGCCGAAAGAGAGCAGAGGCAAGCAGTAGCAAGAGAAACTTTCTTCTCTGATGTATTTTTAGTCGGCACAAATAGTGTCACCCTTGATGGCAAGCTGGTTAACACTGATGGCTGGGGAAACAGGGTTACGCCTATGATATTTGGTCCTCAAAAGGTCATTGTTGTAGCCGGTGTCAATAAGATTGTCAAAGATGTAAATGAAGCTCTAGAGCGGATTCAGCAAGTCGCTGCACCGATGAATGCCAAGCGGCACTACCTGAAACACCACATGCCTGAGTTTGGTGACCTACCTTGTGTAAGGACAGGTAGATGTGTTGACTGCAACCATGACTGGAGAATCTGCCGTTATACCGTGATTATTGAAGGAGCCATGATCCAAGAGAAGGGGCGGATAAATGTGGTGCTAGTCGGTGAGGAGCTGGGCATATAGAAAAGAGTGCTCGCCATAAAAATCTTATCCTTACCTCAGCTCGTAGTTGAGTATGCTGCCGTCTATGGCGTGAATCTGCATCTTGAAGGTATATTCTGCCGCTGGGGAAAATAGCTTTGATATTGCACTGCGAGACGGTATTTTGATATTCCCAGTTAAGTGATATACCGGGAAGGCTCCTTTAGTAACTAACTCCGGCTTATCAATGGTAACCTTTCCGTGATAATATTTACCGTGGATAAACCGCAGGCCAATCCTCTGTGCTTCATCTGGAGGGAGTATCTCTTTGTTCATCTTAACCCCAGAGCCAGAATGCACCACCCATAGCTACCATAAGCAAGCCAACAGCGATTGCTATCCAACCCCCTATCTTCAATGCCCCGGGCTGAGGGTGCTCCGGCTCGTGCTCTAAATATTCCCTCACATCAGTGCGAGTAGACAGGGAATCATAGTATCGTTTCTCCTCAGTCTTGCCCCAGATAACTGAGCCTAGACCGAGAAGGATAAACAGACAACCTATGCCCATTAGGATAAGGCAATCTCCGCCTGGCACGCTCATAGTTCTCCCTATAGGAATGCTACCCAGTAATAACTATATGCGTTTTTAACCCCATTTTCAACTAGATTATGTAACCTCAACAGTAGCCCCAGCAGCTTCAAGCTTCTGTTTCATAGTGGCTGCCTCATCCTTGTTTACCCCTTCTTTTACCGGCGCCGGGGCACTCTCTACCAAGTCCTTAGACTCCTTCAGCCCTAAGGTAGTTAACTCCCGCACTGCTTTAATCACACTAATCTTGTTAGCCCCTATATCCTTAAGAATCACACTAAACTCCGTCTTCTCTTCAGCCGGAGCGGCAACCTCAGCCGGTGCTGCCGCTGTAGCGGCTACTACCGGGGCAGCAGCGCTAACTCCAAACTCAGCCTCCAGAGCCTTTACTAGCTCTGCCAGCTCAAGCATGGTCATACTTTTTATCGTAGTCATTACCTCATCAATTACTGCCGGCTTCTTCTCCTTTACTTTGGCAGGAGGCTGCTGCTCGCTGACAGCAGCTTTAACTGTCTTAGGCTTCTTTACCGCCTGCGGTGTAGGTGACTGCTCTTCACCCTTGGCTGTTTTTTCTACCTCATTTTGTGACATCTTATTCTCCCTCCAGTTGTTGAATCCTAGTTTGTAGTACCCTCATAAACCCCGCTACCGGGGTAGTGAGACAACTAAGTAAAGCGAAGACAGGCGCTTGCATCCCACCTAAAATCTTGGCTAGCAATACCTCTCTTGATGGTAGTGTTGACAAGGTCATCACATCTTCTGAAGTAAGCAGTCTATCTCCCAAAAAGCCTCCCTTGATACTTAGGCTTGCTTTTTCGGTGCGAATATAGTCAGCCAAGGCTCTAGCCGGCTCAGTTATATCACCATAGCCAAAAGTCATAGCTACCGGACCTTCAAAGAGGCTAACCAAATCATCCTTGCCTGCCCTTTCTGCAGCAAACCGAGCCAGAGTATTTTTTACCACTTTATACTCAATGCCTGACTCCCCCAGCTTACGACGCAAACTAGTCATCTCAGAAGCAGATAGCCCCCGATAGTCAGTTAAAATACCAATGCTACATTTAGAAAAAAGCTGTTGTAGACTATCAATAATTTGCGCCTTCTGTTCTTTAAGCATCTTTTGCACCCCCAACTACCACTAGACTGTTTAATAACCGCTAAACATCTATTTAAACCAGTAAGTCCTGGTGCCTACCGCACAAGGACTTACTACCAACAGACATCTCCAAATCCTGGTTCTATCTGTCCTCGGCAGGCACACTAATTTAAGCCTTAATCGGCACCCACTGTCTCAGGATATTATTTAACTTCTAATCCGACTTACCAAATATCGCCACGGCACAATTAAAGTAGCCGCAAACACCCCCCACATTATGAGTTAAACCAATGTCAGCCTTCTTCACCTGCCTGGGACCAGCTTTACCCTGCAACTGCTTATAGATTTCATAAATCATCCTGAGTCCACTGGCGGAAAGGGGATGACCAAAACACTTTAAGCCGCCATCAGTATTAACTGGCAAATCCCCCTCTAGAGCAAATGTGCCAGCTTCGACATCCTCCGGACCTTTGCCCCTGGGACTAAAGCCCAAATCTTCATAGATTAGAAGCTCAGTAATGGTAAAACAATCGTGCACTACGGCTATATCTACCTCCTGGCGCGGGTTTTTAATCTCTGCTTCTTTATAGGCGAGCTTACCAGCTTCTACAGTCTCTGGAATATAACTAAAATCATAATCCGACTGGAGCTTACCCTGACCACCACCATTAACTAACGCCAGCCCTTTAACCAAGATGTAGTCTTTTCTCATACTCTTGGCTATCTCGGGTGTAGTTATAATGGCTGCTGCCCCACCATCGCTGAGACCACAGGCATCAAATAAGCCGAGGGGATAAGAAATTATGGGCGCATTTATTGCCTGCTCTAGGGTTATCTCTCTTTGGAAATGAGCCTTGGGGCTCATGGTGCCATTATGGTGGTTCTTAACTGCGATCTTAGCCAAGGTTTTCTTACCCTCTTCATAGCTCAAGCCATATTTATTAAAGTAGCCATTAGCCAGCTGAGCGAACTGGCTTACCGGCGGTAATTCCCACTCCACCATACTGCGGTCAAAGGGGTCAGTAATATCCATGGTAAATCCACCAAAATGGTCCTTGCACTTTTCAACGCCACAGGCTAGAGCAATATCATAAATCCCAGCAGCTACGCCATAACACGCATTCCTAAAGGTATCCGTGCCACCAGCGCAAAAGTTCTCTACCCTACTGATGGGGATATACTCTAACTTTAAGGCATTAGCCAGATGCGAGCCGGTAAAGCCTGACTCCCGGCTGCCATACCACGCTGCTTGAATATCCTTAGGCCCTATGCCAGCATCCTCAAAAGCCTCATAGCAAGCATCTACCATCAAGTCCTTATAGTTCTTATCCCATAACTCACCAAACTTGGTGCAACCCATGCCAACTATAGCCACTCTATCTTTAATACCCTGCATAATTTTGCCTCCTAACCTATTTTACCATTTAAGTCCTTATTGGTATAGACTTCCAGAAATAATTATGAACTCCATCTTTCACAATTATTTTTCTAAAACTCATCTCTACTGGTAAACCTGGCTTAACCTCCTCAACCTCCTGGTCAGTCATATAGCATTCCAGTCTGCCACCACCCTCAAAATCAATGGTAGTAGTAACAACAGGTGATTCAGGGGCAGGAGTTACATAGTCCATAGCGAAGGTAGATATCTTAGCCTTCTTATCAGACAGCCGATACGGCTCAAACTGATCCTTAGTGTGGCACTTGGTGCATACCCGCTGGGGTGGAAACTGGACTGCTCCACAAGCCTTGCACTTAACCCCGTGCAACCGGAAGTTTGCTTCCCGTTCCCGCCACGCTGCCGGCGCCGAGAAAAACCTAATAGGTCCCGGTATCGTCTCTTGTGGCAAAATCCCACGCCAAATCAGATACTTTGTATAGTCATTAATTACCTTCTTTGACGCTAGGTGCCCCTTCATTCCTCGCCTATCTCTAATCTTTTCTATTTGCTCCGTTACCTGAAGGGCAAAGGCATCACTGCCATTGCCATAGCTAGCTAATAGGATACGGTCACCGGCCTTGGCTTCTTCCAGAGCTGCTATCAGTAACATCAAGGGGAAGGCAGTGCCCGTGTTGCCCATGACAGCGGAAAGCGAAGGCTGTACCTGCGTCTTGTCATCAAAGCCAAGGCTCCTTACCAGTTCTACATACCTTCTGTCATCAGGAGTATAGAAAACAACCTTGGCAAAGTCACTGGGAGTAAAGTTAAATTTCTGCATCAATCCAGATACCGCTTCATGAACAACCGGTAAATAGCCCTGAGTAGAAGTAAACCTATCCTCCCAAGAACGGATAAAGGTATCACCATCAGCTCGCCACACATCTATCATCTCATTATACACTGAGTAGCTAGCGTCCACAGTAACGGCAACATCTGTGTCTCCAATCAGGAGGGCACCAGCACCATCACCACAACTCCGCTCAAAAGCTGAGCCCGGTGTTCCCAGACGACAATCAGAGGCAGCTACCATCACCTTCTTGGCTGAGCCAGCTTTAACCGCATCTATAGCTGCCTTAAAGGCACTTGTGCCTGCCCTCAGGGAATTGGCAAAATCAGCAGTAATGATATCTCGCCTGAGGTCAGTCGCCATAGCTATTATAGGCGCTGCCAGCTTCTCCTTGTAAGGAGAAGTGGTAGAGGCATGGTATAAACCCTCTATTGCCTCCCGGTCTAGCCCATTTAAGCAATCCATGGCGGCAGCTACTGCCATAGTTATACTGTCCTCATCAAAACTACAGATAGCCTTCTCACCTCTGGCACCTTTAGCCATTGCCTCCCCACTTAGCCTAAATAAAGGCACATAAGCTCCGTATGAAGTAATACCAACCATATTTACCTCCTTTATATATTAAGGATGCGGTAACTAGCTTTTGCCGCTATAATCATAAAAGCCCTTCCCCGACTTAACCCCGAGGTAACCAGAGGCTACCATATTCTTAAGCAAAGGGCAAGGAAGATACTTATTACCCCCATAAGCCTGATGAAGGTTTTCACAAATATGAAGCATTGTATCCAGACCTATGAAATCACTCAGCTCTAGCGGTCCCATCGGCCAATTAAATCCCGCCTTAAAGGCAGTATCTATATCCTCCTTACTACATATTCCCTCGTAAAGGCAATAATAAACCTCATTGAGCAAGGGAACCATAGTCCTATTGGTCAAAAAGCCAGGGCAATCCTTCTTAACCTCTACCGCAGTCTTTCCAATCTGCTGGCAGAAATCATGCACCGCCCTAGCCGTCTCATCGCTGGTCTCCAGTGCTCTTACAATCTCCACCAGGCGCATTACTGTTGGTGGCTGATGAAAGTGGATTACCATAAACTTCTGTGGGCGACCGCTAGCAGCGGCTAAAGGTGTAGCTGGCAGAGCCGATGTATTAGAGCCCAAAATGGTCTTCGGCGACATAGCCTTGCCCAGCTCAGCAAAGACCTTTTGCTTGACCTCCATATCTTCAAACACAGCCTCTTCAACTATATCTACGTCTTTTGCCTCCTGTAAACTATCAACCACCTTTATACGACCCATTATCGCTTCCTTGTCAGCAGTTGAAATCTTCCCCTTTTCCACCCTCCGGTCAAGGTCTTTATCTATAGCCTTTAACCCCTTCTGAGCTGCCTCCTTGGAGATATCATAGGCATAGGTGTCTATGCCAGCCTGGGCACATACCTGAGCAATGCCACGACCCATCGCACCCATGCCTACCACTAATACTTTTTTTACTGCCATCTTTGCCCCTTTCAAAATTATTCAGCCGGAACACCCCAGCAAGATAAAGCTGAACTTGGGGATGCTTAACAATCTCACTCCCCCCTCAAAGTAGGGGAGAAACCGGGGTTACTACTGGGGTTTGCCCAAAACAGCTTCAAATAGTTCATCGTCAAAGGCATGTCCCTCAGCTATCATCTGGCGATACTTTATAAAATCGATGGTATCCCTACCAGTTATCTTCTTGGTATTGAAGGCATTAAATCCAAGGAAGGCTTCTCCCATCATATTGGCACCCAGCCAGTAGCGGATTTCGTTCTTAGCTTTATCCCAGAACTCTCTCTTCGCTACCCTTACGCTGTTGACCGACATGCCCACACACTCCTGGAACAGATTGGTGAGTGTCCACACCATGTCATTCACTGCCTTATCCAGTAAGGATAAATCAGCAGGCAGCGTCTTAATCATTTCCCTGGTCTTCTTTGCCTCGTCTCCGGTGACAAACTCTCCATAGACAATCTCACCATCATCAACATACTTATCAGTAATGACCAGTGGGTTTCTGATAAACTTGCCATCCTGTTTGAGCACCGGCACCACCTTAGACACATAGCCTAGTCTCTTCATCTTATAGGCACTCCACATCTCACACATGACACAACTATACATAGCATCCTCTATTGATAGATACCAAGGGAGAAAGGCAGAGGCACCGCCCACAGCAGCCGAACCATGCCGTGGACCGGCCTGTCCAAAAATAGCCAAATCTGAGGCTAGGGCAAAATCGCAGGCCATACCCATCTCCTGTCCACCAGCCACCCTCATTCCATTAACCCGACAAATAGTAGGCTTTCGGCAACTAAGCATGGTATCAATCATGTCCCAGAATATATCTATGTAGCTTCCATACTCGGTAGGCTTATTAGCATAGTATTCAGCATACTCCCTGGTATTGCCGCCAGTGCAGAAGGCCCTAGTGCCAGCACCAGTCAAGATTACCGCCACCACACTCCTATCCATTGAGGCTCGGCTAAAGCCAGCAGCCACAGCCTTAAGCATGGCTGTAGTATATGAGTTTAATTGGTCAGGATTGTTCAGGGTAATCCAGGCAGAATATAGACCTTTAACTGGATTGCCGTCAGGGTCAACCACTGGCTTTAATTCATACATAGTGCAAGGTGGTTGCGTGCCGAAGAACTCTTCAGTGCGAATCTGATGGTCCTTTATTCCACCTTCTCGTGGAATCCAATCTAAAGCCATTTAAATAACCTCCGCTTTTTTATAACTCAGAAATCAACTCCTAATAACTATGAAGACATCCCAGCACCTCCTCTTAAGCAAAAAATTGCCTTATTCCGAAGCACCAAGGATGGTAATGCCACATTGAAACCTTCCTGGGTGACCTCCCTGGTTATGAGCTAGCCCTAGCCTTACATTTTTCAGTTGGCGGGAGCTATCCTGTGCCTTCCCCTGTATCTGTTTGTATATCTCATAGACCTCCCTGGCACCACTAGCACCAATAGGATGACCAAAAGACTTCAAGCCACCGCTGAGGTTAATCGGCAATTCCCCCTGTTGAGTAAAAGTGCCAGCATCTATATCCTGCTTAGCCTGTCCCTTGGGACAGAAGCCAAGAGACTCACCGGCAATAAGCTCAGCAATGGAGAAGCAATCGTGAATTTCAGCCATATCCAGCTCTTTTCTGGGGTCGTTTATTCCCGCCATTTCATAAGCCTGCCTGGCTGCCCATTCCGTCTCCGGCCAGTAGGTGAAGTCATAGTCCTCCTTGTTCTTACCCCAACCCGGACCGATAGAAATTCCGCTCCCCTTAATGGTAACGTAGTCATCCCTAAATTTCTTGGCATCCTCAGTCCGACACATAACCGCTGCTGCTCCGCCATCAGTCACCCCACAGCAGTCAAATAAACCTAAAGGCCAAGCGATTATTGGGGCATTCATTACCTGCTCTATGGTTACCTCATTACGCAGCCATGCCTTAGGATTTCTAGCTCCGTTATGATGACTCTTTACCGAAATCTTGGCTAGGGTTCTTTTGCCCTCCTCCCGGCTCAAACCATATTTAGCAAAATACCTAGTGGCAGCTAAGGCATAACGTCCTGGACCCCTGCCGCCAATGGCAGAGTAGATTGGGTGCCACTTCTCTGCTGAATATATTGGGTGCAACCCACCATAACCATGGTCTTTCATCTTCTCAAAGCCAATAGCTAATACCAAGTCGTAGGCCTTCGCCGCCAGAGCAAATGTTGCCGCTCTAATAGCCTCTGCCCCGGTAGCACAGGCATTCTCTACCCTG